>Ga0256404_1006690_pt1 | contig 18819 bp, 11 predicted proteins | sample RumenRJG_01DNA_FD_185990 | JGI IMG/M metagenome (GOLD analysis project Ga0256404, IMG submission 185990) | Bovine rumen microbial communities from Lethbridge, Alberta, Canada - RJG_01 | ecosystem: Host-associated > Mammals > Digestive system > Stomach > Rumen | place: Canada: Alberta | collected...
GGGAGCTTTCGGCAAAACACTATCTCTCCGATAAATCTTGCGAGATGATTTTTGGCTTTTAGGGGCTAACGCGCGACCTGACATCACCCTCTTTCTCACCTACATCACTCCAAATTTCGGAAGAGGCTAAAATATCCGCAACGCCTGTTTATCGGCATTGCGGACGAGTCTTTTATACGTTTTTAAGTTTTAGCGGACACCAATAAAAAGAAATAAAAAACATCACCTAAACCAATGGGCAGCAAGCCATTATGCTGGTGTGGCAATAGCGCAGCTATACGATGACGAGGTGGATGCTTAATTAGGCATCCACCTCGTTGTTATGCAATTATTGCTTTGGTTTTTAGCTTATTGAGCGTCAATTCGTTATGGTTTGACAGATAAGTACATTATTAGTTTTTAAGAAGATTGATATAATCCTTTTTGCGTTGCTCATAGGTTTCTGCATCTTGCTCACTCTCTAAGAGAATTCTATAGATTGAGAGAATCAGTATTCTGTTGTTTGCATAAAACTTGTCAAGCAAGTTTTCGTCAGAAGGACATAGCTTGCTCTCGTTAATCTTGTCATGCAAAACCGTATTTATTTCTTTAATACGGTGTTCTCCTCCTTTTCGGTAAAAATAATCAGTTCCCTTGAGGGGAGTAAACAAAGTCCGGTCATAGCATTCCCAGAGCGTGTCGTTCCTATTCATAATCAACTCATGATAGCATTCGCTTGAAATGGGTGAGATGCCAAAACCATCTCCCAAGATGTCATTAATATAGCGTAGTTTATCGGCATTGATATCCTCTCTGACAAACAATCCTGTAAATACTGTGGGAGAATAAGCGACACCGGCTATTGGGTCGATAGTTTTTTTGAAAACATGTGGATGCCATTTTTGCCTCCTGTAGATAACTTCAAAATCTTTAATGACTTCATCGGTGGTTTTCCCTGTTCTGGAGACATAGTCTTTCACCGCAGCTTTCAAGGCCAAGGTAATAGTTTTGAACGCCATTCCGTTGTACTCGTAAAGGTGTGTTGGCAAATAGTAAATCTTGTCGTCTGTTACTTTAACAGCATATATAAGAAACCGTGCACCACCCTTTTGAGCTCCAATGATGCTTTTAAAGGCTTTCATTGATCTTAATTCCCCATTTTTGCTGGTATAGTCTATTAATGCCACCTGAAGCGCCTGATCAAATGGGACACAGTCGATCCCATTATAAGAATACAGTTTTTTCCCGAGGTGGTAACTTGCCGCAGCCTCTAAAAGCCTCGCATTTTCTTCACTTTTCATAAACTCTGTCAGCATCAGTTTCAATTTGTTACCAATTGCCATGATAGACAATTCTTTTGCCTGGAGTTTTTTGTCATCAGAGTCGGGTAATGATGGCAATTCCAGACAATTGGCATATTCTCCTAAAATGACAGTATCTCGCTCATTCATACTTTCGCCATTCATTAATGGAGCAATTATTCTATCAAGGATGTCCTGGTAGCAAATGTGAATAAATACCGGTTTTCCCGACTTGTCCACCGCCGAAGGTTTTATGTTGTCTGAGATGTTTGTGTAATCATTAAGTTCCTTTTGGGTGATAGGAGACAGGTATATAAATAGTTGAAGAGCTCTTCTATTATCTGAACAGATGTCATAATAAGTTTGGGTCTGCTGATTGTGTTCATTTGAAAGGACTTTGTTTTCAATGAAAATTTCCACAATCTTATTACCGCTTTTTTTTAGTGTGGACGCAAGGTTGTATCGTAGGAAAATGTCCAATCTTTTTTTATTGTCAACATCACACCCGGCGTTATTAGTATAATCCTTGATATAAGAATTTAGAGGGTACTCTGTTTGCCTGTCGACCAAAGACTCAATTGTCAATGACCTCGTAAGAACGGCGTCGAGGAATTCTTGTGGAACTGATACACCTTGTTCTTTAGCACGCATGACCACGATATCAAAAAAGTGCATAAGAGTCATTTTCTTTGAGATGTCATAATATCGACCCGCAAGCAGCTCTGCTATCATCCTACTGTGAACCATCTCGTGGCGGCTTTTTCCTATCAACTCAAAAAGGTTCTGACGAAAGAGATATTCAGCAGTCCTTGTATTATGAGGATTGTTGTTAAAGGCGGATAATAGAGTCTCAACCATAGTTGCAGGAGATGGTCTTTTAGAAAGGTAACTTGATGTCTTTTCTGCTCCTGCTTCTGCCAGAAGGTTCATTGTTTCCGTTAAGTTTCCCATATAGAATAAGCCTTTTAAAACGATTAGTAAATTAATTCATTTAATTGCAAATATAGCAACAGATACTCAAAAATTCAAAATCCAGATTGTTTTTTTCCCTTTTGATTAAATAATTTTATGTAGTTGCTGCGGTCGAGGGTGCGGTAAGGCTGATATGCGCCTTTAACTGTCTGACGGTTATATAAGATTGTAGTCAGTTCTTGCTGATGATCCAGTAGCCCTTGTATTGAGCATCGCGGGCCTTGCGCCCGAAATGGCGCTCGCACTCGTCGGCGATTTCATATTCCGACGGACTCGAAAAACTAGACGCCACTTGAATGGTGGTGCCTTTAGGCATTCCTGCCCTGCTCTCCTTGAGAACACATGTAAACATCTGTTTCATAACAATATTACTTTATTACTTATCAACATTAACTACCTCAAATCAAAAAACTTTCTATTTATATAGTACTCCCCAAAATCAGACTGGCAGAATTGATTTTTAAGACAACAGACAGCATGTGCCTGAGTCCTTTTCTTGGGTGAAAATGGTGGGGCTCGATGCCCCGCCATTTTCGTGGCCAACAGCATAGCAATCGCCGTCGTCCTTTTCTTGGGCAGTGCAAAGATAGTTATTATATTCCATTCTGCAAAGCAAATTCATGATTTAGTTCAAGCTGACTGTCGATATCGCTTGATCGGTAGCTGATGTCCGATGCCCTGATGTGGCCGCCGATTGTTGTAGTATTCGATGTACTGTCCGATGCCGTGCCTGAGTTCGCGCACAGTGTCCATGGGGTTGATGTAGACATATTCTGTCTTGATGGTTCGCCAAAATCGCTCTATCCAGATGTTGTCCTTGCAGCGCCCTCGTCCGTCCATGCTCACGCTGATGTCGTGGCTGGCGCAGGCATCAATCCACAGTTGGCTGGTGTACTGGCTGCCCTGGTCGGAATTGATGATCTCCGGTGCTCCGTGTGAGGCCACCGCCGCCTCGAGTACCTCAACGCTGTTCTCCTTGTCCAGCGTGTTGTGCAGTCCCCACGCGACGATGCAGCGGCTGTACACGTCGATGATGGCCGTCAGATACATGAACCCGTGAGCCATAGGGACATAGGTGATGTCGGCGTTCCACACCTGATTGGGCCGTGTGATGCTGAGTCCCCTGAGCAGATAGGGCATGCGGAACATGGCGGCCCCACCCTTGCTCAGGCTGCGGCGGGGATAGATGGCCGTGATGCACATCTTGCGCATCAGACGGCGCACACGCTTTGGACCGACAGCAAAACCAAGAAGCGACAGATGGTCAACCATGCCCAGCACGCCCTTGGTGGGATGCTCGGTGTTCTCGAGGTCTATCGCCCTTCATGATGGCCAGGCTCTCGGCACTCTCCGGCTTGGGCTTGTAGTAATAGCCGCCTTTGCTCAAGCCGAGCACTTCAAGTTAGGCGCTCACGCTCAGTTTCTTGCCTGGGGACACTAATCGTCGTCGGGCATCGGTATTCCCAAGGCTCTTGATGCCCGCTTTGCAAAATCCAGTTTCATCTCAAGTTCACCGATCTTGCGTAGGTGGCGGTCGCGCTCGGCCTGTGCCTCTTTCTCTGTGCGCGGAGTGCTGCCGCCGAACGCTGCTGCTGCGTTGGCCACAAATTCCGATTTCCAACGGCTTATCTGAGCCTGAGAAACCTCATACCTGCTGGCCAATACGGCCAATGTTGACTGCTCCCTCAAAGCCTCAATCGCTACACGAGCCTTAAACTCGGCTGTGAACTTTCTTCTTGTGTTCTTTCCCATAATGGTGCAAAGTTAAGTATTTTGTTTGACTTAAGCACCAGTCCGAAATCATGGGAGTATTATAGTTTGAGACGAAGAAGATGGTGTGTCAAAATAAAGATATGACACACCATCGTTTCTTTATCCTGCCGTTGATAGTGAGGTGCGGACTATTTGTCCAGGACTCGAACAGGGCGAACACTACAACCCCCGAAGCGATAGAGGAAAGCCCAAGACGCCCCACCCTCACCAAAAGTCAATCCACCTGAGGCATCGATGAACCCGGGAGATTCGCTCGACCAATAGAAACCGCCCCAGTCAGTGTCATCAATCGGCCCGTCCCCACGACAGGAAGCTGCTGGCAAAAACATTGTGGCGCCATTTGGACCCGTAACAGAATAGCCTTTCACTCCGTTCATTGTCGAAGCCTTCCAATTGCACCTTGTTATCAGTTCTTGCATTTGCGCTTCGGTGGGCATGCGCCACGATGGTCCCCAATTTATGGTTGCGGCATCATCGTCGGGGTCTAATGTTTTCTTGTTGTCAACAATTCCCAATTCGCTGTCAGAGCAATACTTCGTCTGTGTGTTTTCGGCACCTTTACACCACTTGTAGGTGCTCAAAGAATAGACCTCTTTGGGCGAAGTTTCTCCCCAGGCAAAGTAGTCGCCATAGTCTTCGGGACTGCTTGCGCCCACATTCATCGTTGCCCACAGAGTACCACTTGGCAAGCCCAAGTCGATCCATCGGTGGTCGTTGCTCTCACTTCTATTCTCAATCATGTTAGCCTCAGTGTTCAATGCAATCATTGTCACGAGCATAATCAATACCCAATTCTTCATTATCCTTGATTATGTTAGATGGTTAATAACTTTCAATGATATTAAACGAAAAACTGGCACTGAATATTACAATGAAAAAGAATATTAAAGAGTTGCAAATCTCAGATTTTTAGCCTATGATTATTGGAATCTGGGCTTCGCTGGCTGTGGGGTTTTCAGCGGCTCGTTCCGCTGATGATAGAAATGACAAAGGCCGCGCCTCACGGCAAAGCCGAGGTCCAGCTGCACAAGATCGACTCGGACAAATATGCCTTCATCATGCCTGCGGCACCGGTGATTGTCATTGCCACATTTACCGACGGCACGATCATCACTGGTGTCAACAGTCTCAATGCCGACTCGGCATCAGGCGGCGCACGCTACAACCTCATGGGCCAGCCTGTCGATGACAACTACAAGGGAATTGTCATTCAGAATGGCACCAAGAAAGTGATCAGATAGGTAAAAAATTGCTGAGAACCAATCTGACAGAGTGGAGTGGGGAAGTGGCACAAGACGAGGTGTTTTACTTCCCCGCTCGGCATAGTAGGGGGCGATGATGGCCTCGCTTTTGGGGGTATAAACCTGGGCGCGTGGTCTGCCGATCGATGTTGGTACGCTTTCTCACTTTGCCGTTTCCGGCAGGGCAGAGCGACACGTCAATCATGCTGCTGCAGATGCCCGCAAAATCTGAAACCTGAAAACTTTTTCAGCAATTTTGTTGTGTGATTGTCTGAATTGTAATATCTTTGTGAAATTTTTTAAGAACTTTTGCTGAACAAAATGCTGAGCCGACTGAAACAACTATATGTCTACTGCAAGTCGCAGAGGGGACTGCGGCTCATTGTGGTTGCTGCAGTGCTGCTGCAGGTGATCCTTGCCATCCAACACTTTTATGCCCACCGCCTGCTGGAGAAAGACCTGGAACGCGACGCCGAGCGCGAGATGATCATGAAGTCAGTGCTGATCAAGGGAATCCTTAAGTCGAGCGAGACGGCACTGCTAACCAATGAGTGGAGCATGCAACAGGCACTGCACAATCCCGACTCGGTGTTGAACGAGGGCCGATGGATACTTGAGTCGACTGGGCACCTTGAGGGATGCGGCATCGCCTTTGTGCCTTACTATTACCCCTCGAAGGGGAGACTCTACGAACTCTATGTGCACAAATCTGATGGCGTGGTGCGGCAGATTGCCGGACCGGGACATGACTACACGCAGATGGAGTTCTACAAAAAGGTCATTGAGACCAACCAGCCCTACTGGAGCGACCCATACGTCGACACAGTGGGAAACAGCAAGATGATCAGCACATTTTCGGTTCCGTTGCAGAACCAGGGAAAGACGGTGGCTGTCATGGCCATCGACATGCCGCTCGACTGGATGGCTGACACCATCGAGCACCGCCACATACATCTGTCGTCGTTCAACCTGCTGCTCACCGAGGATGGCCGGCCCATCGTGCAGCCCAATGCACAGCACGTCAATGCCCACGATGTGGAGCAGGTGATTGCGCTCATCAACGACAGCACTGTCAGCCGTTCACCCAGCAGTTCGACCAGGAGCACTGTCATCGACTTCAAAAGCAAGGCCGATGGCTCAAAAGGACGCATCTACTATGCTAACATGAGGGGAAAGCCGCACTGGCAACTGGTGCTGGTGTGCTACGACAAGGAGGTGTATGGCGAACTCAACGGCATGACGCTCAGCATCTTCTTGCTCATCTTGCTCACGATGGTGGTGATGGGATTTATCGTGCACCGATTTGCGCGCAACGAGCGGCGACTGCAGCGGGCCAACCTTGAGCAGGAGCGCATCGGTGGCGAGCTGCGAGTGGCTAGCGCCATACAGCAGTCGATGCTGCCGAACTCGGCCGACGGACGTGAGCAGCGCGACGATGTCGAGGCTTGCGGCATGCTGCGGCCGGCCAAGGAGGTGGGAGGCGACCTGTATGAGTACTTTGTGCGCGACGAGAAACTCTACTTCTGCATCGGCGACGTCAGCGGAAAGGGTGTGCCGGCGTCGCTGGTGATGGCAGTCACGCAAGCCATCTTCCTGGCCAGCGCACAGCACACGAGCCACCCGGCACACATCATGCAGACGCTCAACCGTAGCGGCTGCCGCGGCAACAGTCGCAACATGTTTGTCACACTATTTATCGGCGTGCTGGACTTGCCCACAGGACGGCTGCGATACTGCAATGCAGGGCACGACGCACCGGTGCTGATAACAGAGAATGGCCCGCAGTGGCTGGATGTCAAGCCAAACTTGCCGCTGGGCATCGTCGCAGACTTTGAATATGCCGCGCAAGAGTGCCAACTGCCGCCGCAGGCGACGTTGCTGCTCTACACCGACGGCGTGACAGAGGCGATGAATGAGCAGCACAAGCAGTTTGGACGTGAGCGACTCAGCAACTGCCTGCAAGCAGGCGCTGTCACAGCCAAGCAAGTGGTGGACACTGTGCTGCAGGCGGTCGATGAGTTTGTCGACGGTGCCGAACAGAGCGACGACTTGACCATGCTGGCTCTGCGATACACTCCCGTCAAGCGCGTGGCCATTCTTGACGAGCACATTGTGCTGAAGAACGATGTGCATCAGGTGCCACAGCTCAACGATTTTGTCGACCATGTGGCACAGCAATTGCAACTAAACAAGTCGGTGCAGCAGCAACTCAAGCTTGCTGTTGAGGAGGCTGTGGTCAACATCATGCAGTATGCCTATCCCTTGGGAACGACCGGTGACATTGAGGTCAATGCACTCAGCGACGGAGAGCTGCTGAAGATTGTCATCTCTGACCGTGGCAAGGCATTCGACCCCACGCAGGCTGCCAAGGCTGACACAACGTTGGCCGTCGATGAGCGCCCCATCGGCGGGTTGGGCATCCTGCTGGTGCGAGAGCTGATGGACTCGATCAACTATGAGCGTATCGACAGCAAGAATGTGCTTACCTTGATAAAAAAGATTGCCAATGCCAATGGCTAAGATGGGCGAGGGGGTAAACGAATTTAAATGATAGAAATGCGGCATGTCGCATGACCAGATTGAACTATAAACCATTTAATAAATAAGAGAAATGAAGACTGAAATTAAAGAGATCGACGGAAAACTGATTGCTATGCTTGAGGGTGAGCTTGACACTGCAGCGGCCCTGGAAGCCGAGAAGGCCTTGGAACCCTTGTACAATGCCAACGGGCGCGATGTGGTCATCGAGTGCGAGAAACTGGACTATATCGCATCAAGTGGACTGCGCATCTTGCTGGGCATCCTCAAGGCATCAAAGGCCAGCGGGAGCCATGTCACATTGCGCAACATGAACGACGACATCAAGAGTGTGTTCTCCATGACGGGGCTGATTAACCTGTTTGATGTTGAGTGAACAGCCTTCAGGGGTGATGGCGTTGCCTGACTAGACTTTAGTTTTTAGATGCAACAACTAAGAACTAAAACTAAAAACTAAGCTGGGGACAGCGCAGCATGACAGCAAGCCCGAAGGGCTGGCAGACCACAGGCCGGGGTGTAGCGTCAGCGAAACCCCGGTGCAGATGCACCGCCCGCCATCCAAGCCCTGAAATGGCGGCAGATACCTCCGCGTCCCATCATAAAGAATGTATAAATTCTGAATTATGAATGTATGAATTATAAATTATGAATTATGAATTATGAATTAAGAAAATGGCTGCTGGCAGGAGCGATGGCTGTGGCGATGGGCGGATGGGCGCAAGACGAGCCGCTCAACCACCTCACGCTTGATGCCAATCTGATGACTCGTGGCGAGCTCCGTTATGGCGGATTTCCGTCGGCACCCGAGTTTGCCGAAGACCATGCGCAATTTGTCATGGCACGCACACGACTGTCGGTGGGCTATGAGCGGGCGTTTCTCGCAGCCAAAATCACCGCACAGCATTCCGGCGTCTGGGGGCAGCAGGGAAAAGGGGCATTCAACCTCTCGGAGGCATGGGCCAAGTTGAGAGCCAACAACGGGTTGTTTGCTATCATCGGCAGACAAGAGCTGGCCTATGACGATGAGCGAATCTTGGGGCGCAACGACTGGGCCATGGCTGCAAACTCGCACGATGCAGCCCGGCTGGGATATGAGGGACATGGACACAAGGCTCATCTCGTCCTGGCGTTCAACCAGCAGGCATGGAACACGAATGGCGGAACGCAGTATACGACATCGAGCGGGGCACAAGTGCACCGCAGCATGGTCACAGGCTGGTACCACTACGACTTCAAGCGCATCCCTCTGGGTGCGTCATTACTGTTCATGGATGTTGGCCTACAGAACGACCAGGAAGAAGACCCCAAGGTCGAGCACCAGCAGCTGCTGGGTGGTTATGTCAAGTTCAACCCCAATCGATGGAATGTCGAGGCGGCCTACTATCGCCAGATGGGAACCGACGAGTTCCACATACCCATCAAAGCGTGGATGACCAGCTTCAAGGCCAACTATGACCCCACAGGGCAATGGAGAGTGACCGCCGGTTATGACTATCTGAGTGGCGACCCCAATCCCCAGGTGCCACAAATCGGCTCATTAGGACTTGCAAAACACACCGTGGTGCGCGGCTTCAACACCATCTATGGCTCGCACCACCAGTTCTACGGAGCAATGGATTTTTTCTATGTGAGGGCCTACTATGGCGGCTACACACCCGGTCTGCAGAACTTGTATGCAAGCACGCGGTTCCGCCCCATTCAGGCAATAGACTGCTCGGTGGCATATCACTTTCTGATGACTGCCGAGCGCATCGATGGCGCCAGTCGCACACTGGGCCATGAGATGGAAATAACGGCAGAATACACGCCAATCAAGTTTGTCAAGATCAGTGCCGGATACACCTATATGCATGGATCCAGCACCCTCGAGCGGCTGCAGCGAGTCGAGGGGAAAAATCATCTTCACTGGGCTTGGCTCATGCTATCCGTCAACCCTCGCATATTAAGTTTTAAATGGTGAGGGGAGGGGTAGAGCTGCCCATCGTCCCATCATTTATGAATTATGAATTATAGATTATGAATTGTAAAATATGAAACAATCAGCACCTCTCAGCAAATCGCAGTATGGACTCTATGTAGAGTGTGTTAACCATGCTGGACAAGCTTGCTACAATCTTCCATATATTTATGTGTTGGACAAGAGCCTGGATGTCGAGCGACTGCGACAGGCTGTCGAAACTGCCGTATGGGCTCATCCGACACTGTTCACCCGCATTCAACTCAATGATGACGGCGAACCCATCCAGACCATCGACCTCCAGCAGGAGCAATGGAGCCTGCAGGTCGAGCACATTGATGATATTGAGGCTGTAAAACAGCAACTCACAGTCCCCTTCAATATCGTGGGCGACAGGCTGTTCCACATCAGGCTGATGCAGGATGCAAAGCACATCTATTTGTTCCTCGACTATCACCACATCATCGTCGACGGCACATCCATGCAAATCATGCTGCAAGACATCGACAAAGCATATCACGCACAGGCCATTGAACCCGAACAGCTGACGATGGCGCAAGTGGCTTGTAGCGAGGCCGAACAGCGCAACTCGCCGGCGTTTGAGCAGGCAAAACAATGGTATGCCGACAACTTCAACTGCAGCGACACGTTCACGCAGATTATCCCCGACTGCGAAGGCTCTGTCCACACCGAGGACAATCTGCTGCGCGTACTCGGAACCGACATGCGCCGAGTCGAGGACTTCTGCAAGCAGCATAGCGTGTTTAAAAGCACACTGTTCACAACTGCTTTTGCTGTCCTGCTCGCAAAATTCAACAACGAGGGCGAGTCGCTCTTCACAACCGTCTACAACGGCCGCAGCGACAAGCGATTTGGCCGCAGTGTGGGAATGACCGTCAAAACCTTGCCTGTCTACACCAAGTTCACACCCGACACTGCTGTCCTTGACTGTCTCATGCAGGCGCAGCAGCAGATGAGCGGCTGCCGCGAGCATGAGATTTACTCCTACAGCGACGTGGTCACCGACCTCAAGCTGCAGACCAACGCGATGTTTGCATGGCATGGCCAGCTATTTGACAACGAGACGATGGGAGACATGCCCATGCACACTGTGCGACTGGGCAACAGCACACTTGAGGCTTCGCTCTACCTCAAGGTGTTCATCTTCGACGGCAAGTGCCACGTCAAGGCCGAGTATAACAGCAATGAGTATTCGCAAGAGCTGATTGCACAACTGCTCGAGAGCTACGAGGCGGTCGTCGAGGGCATGCTCACACGGCAATTGCTGGCCGAGATTGAGTTGGCAACACCGGCACAGATACAGTTGCTCGACACCTTCAACCAGTGCGATGTCGACTATGACAACACACAGACCATCGTGTCGATGTTCCGCCACCAGGCACTGGCCACACCCGACAATGTGGCTGTGGTCTATAAAGACCTCACTTTCACCTATGCCCAAGTCGATGCCATCAGCGACCGCATCGCCGCCTATCTTGTCGGCAAGGGATTGAAGACCGAGGATGTGGTGTCGGTGCTCATTCCGAGATGCCAGTGGATGGCCATCGCATCGCTGGGCGTGCTCAAGGCCGGATGTGCCTATCAGCCGCTGGACCCCAGCTATCCGCAAGAACGGCTCAACTTCATGATGCAGGATGCCAACGCGCGACTGCTCATTGTCGACGAGGCATTGCGGGAGTTGGTGGGCGAATATCAGGGCGAAGTGCTGTTTACGAGTGACATCGACGCACTGCCGGAAGCCACGCTGCCCGCTGTCGACATCACGCCAGACCAGTTGCTCATCTTGCTCTACACCTCAGGCTCGACAGGGGTGCCCAAAGGATGCCAACTCACACATGCCAACCTGGTGGCCTTCTGCGGCTGGTATCAGCGATACTACGATCTCAAGCCCGAGCATCGTGTGGCGGCTTATGCAAGCTATGGCTTTGATGCTTGCATGATGGACATGTATCCCGCATTGACGTGCGGAGCGGCCGTACACATCATTGCCGAGGAGATACGCCTCGACCTGATTGCACTCAACGACTACTTCGAGCAGCAGAACATCACACACTCGTTCATGACCACACAGGTGGGTTACCAGTTTGCAACAAGCATCGACAACCACTCGCTGCTCAACCTGTCGACAGGTGGAGAAAAACTGGCATCGCTCACACCGCCGCAGGCCTACAACTTCTACAACGTCTATGGCCCCACCGAGTGCACTATCTTCACCACCACCTACCGTCTCGACCGCAAGATGAAGGATATCCCCATCGGCAAGCCGCTCGACAACATGCGACTCTACATCGTCGACCCACAGGGGCATCGACTGCCTGTGGGAGCGGCCGGCGAGCTGTGGGTGGCCGGACCACAGGTGAGCCGAGGCTATCTCAACCGTCCGGAAAAGACGGCCGAGGTCTATATCACCAACCCATTCACCACCGAGGAAAAGTATGCACGAGTCTACCGAACGGGCGACATTGTGCGCTACCTGCCATCAGGCGACATCCAGTTTGTGGGACGGCGCGATGGCCAGGTCAAGATTCGTGGTTTCCGCATCGAGCTGAAAGAGGTCGAGAGCGTCATCCGCGAGTTCCCGGGCATCAAGGACGCCACTGTACAGGCCTTTGACGAGGAGGGTGGAGGCAAGTTCATCGCCGCCTATGTCGTCAGCGACCAGCCCGTAGACATCGATGCCATGAACAATTTTATCCTCGACCAGAAACCGCCCTACATGGTGCCGGCTGTCACAATGCAGATCGAGGCCATACCGCTCAACCAGAACCAGAAGGTCAACCGCCGCGCACTGCCCAAGCCTGAGAAAAAGGCTGAGGCCGTACAGGCCGAGGCTGCACCAATGAATGTGCTCGAGCAGCAACTGCACCAGATTGTGGCCGACATCGTGGGCAACACCGAGTTTGGAGTGACTACCGTCTTGGGCTATGCCGGGCTGACATCCATCTCGGCCATTCGCCTTGCCGTGCAGGTCAACAAACGTTATGGGGTAACAATCGACTCGCGCGCGCTGGTCAAGACCGGAACGCTGCAGACCATCGAGAACGAGATTCTTAACCACATGCTCAATGCCGAGACGGTTACCGAAACTGCTGTCAAACCCGTCGAGGTGACGCAGAGCAAGCCCACGACTACGCCGCTGTCATACGCACAGACCGGAGTCTACTATGAGTGCTTGAAGAATCCCACCTCGACCATCTACAATATTCCTTACCTGCTCAGCTATCCTGCGGGTGTCGAGGCTCAGCAGCTAGCACAGGCTGTCAAGCGCGTTCTCGAGGCACATCCCGAGTTGAATGTGCACTTCACCACACAGGGCGAAAACATCGTACAGACCCTTGATGGCGCTGTGCCGGTGCAAGTGCCGGTGAAACGAATGACGCAGGACGAGCTCGAGCAGTACAAGAGCGACTTTGTGCAGCCGTTCAACCTGCAGAAACCACCCCTGTACCGCTGCGAGGTGGTCGAGACACCGCAGGGGGTGCACCTGCTCATTGATGTGCATCATCTGCTGTTTGACGGAGGATCGGCCGACCTGATGTTCCACCAGATCAGTGATGTGCTCGAGGGCAAGGACATTGCCACTGAGCGCTACAACTATCTCGACTATGTCACCGACCAGCAGCAGGCCGAGGAGGGCGGCGCCTTCAAGGCATCACAGCAGTTCTTCGCACAGTGCCTGGCCATATGCGAGGGAGCAAGCGAGATTCCGGCCGACAGACCCAAGAGCAGCGAGATGGGATTCATCGGCGAGGCGGTCTGCCCAGTCGACCATGAGCACATCGCGCAATTCTGCCGACAGCACGAGGCCACACCGGCCCACTTGTTCCTGGCCGCAACAGCATACGTCGTCTCACGTTACACCAACAATCGAGATGTCTATCTGTGCACCGTCAGCAGCGGACGGGCCAACCTCAAAATCAGCGACACGGTGGGCATGTTTGTCAACACGCTGGCATTGGGATTGACAGTCGACGACGTGACCGTGGCCCAGTTCCTGCAGCAGGCCAGTGACACGTTCGACCAGACGTTGCGTCATGAGGACTATCCGTTTGCGCGCATTGCCAACGACTATGGTTTCCGCCCGGCCATCGCCTATGCCTATCAGGTGGGCGTGCTCTCGCAGTACACCGTCAATGGCAAGCCCATCGCACAGGAGCTGCTCGAGCTGAATGTGCCCAAGTTCAAGATCAATATCAAGATTGAGTCGCGAGGAGTGGTCGTCCAGTATGACGATGCAATCTACAGCCCAGAGCTGGGCGGTCGCTTGGCCGAAAGCATCGCTACTGTGGCACAGGCGATGACACAGCGGCCCGAGGGGCGTGTGCGCCAGTTGTCCATCGTCAGCCAGCGGCAGCAGCAGGAGCTGGAACACCTGCGACAGACGGCGACAGGCGAGGCACCCTTCGCGTTCTTCCACGATTGCATCCACCATTTTGCGCAGTCACAGCCCCATCACGAGGCGCTCGTGGCGACCGATGCCCGATATGATTATGCCCAGATGGACAACGCCACCGACCGCATTGCAGCTGCACTGCGGCAACGTGGAGTGCGAGAGCGCGACTGCGTGGCGCTGTTGTTGCCGCGCACAAGCCGACTGGTGCTCGCGCTCTTCGGCGTGCTCAAGGCTGGTGCTGCCTACATCCCTTGTGACCCCGAGTATCCCGCCGATCGTGTCAGACTCATCCTTGAGGACAGCGAGGCACGTTACATCATCACCACGGCCGACCGACTCGACACTGTTCCTGCCGACAAGGCGATTGATGTCGAGCAACTGCTTGCCACCGAGTGCGATGGCCCTGTCGAGACACACATCACTCCCGATGACTTGGCCTACCTCATCTACACCAGCGGATCGACTGGACGCCCCAAGGGGGTGATGCTGCACCACCGCGGCATCTGCAACTACCTCTATGGACATCCGGCCAATGTGTTTGCCAACGGCGTCATGACCGATGCACGGCGCATCCTGAGTGTCACCACCATCTCGTTCGATGCTGCTCTGCAAGACATTGGCACGGCATTCTTCAATGGCAAGACACTCGTCGTGGCCACCGAGGAGCAGGCCAACAACCCGCTTGACCTGGCGGCGCTCATCGAGCGTGAGCAGATCAACATGGTGTCGGGAACTCCTTCGCGATGGCAGACGTGGCTCACCAGCGATGATTTCTGCAAGGCCATCAGCCATGTGGACATTTGCCGTGCTGGAGGTGAGAAATTCTCAGACCAGCTACTCGGCCAGATGCGCGGCATCACGCGCGCACGCATCTTCAACTGCTATGGCCCCACCGAGATAACCGTCGCTTCTAACAACAAGGAGCTGACCCATGCAACTAGCGTGACCGTGGGCAAGCCGCAACTCAATGTCAAGGAGTTCATCGTCGACCAGGACGGCAACGAACTGCCCGTGGGAGTCGTGGGCGAGCTATACATTGGCGGCCGAGGTGTGGCACACGGCTACAATAACCTCGACGAGATGACCCGCGAGCGATTTGTCGACTATCATGGCGAGCGCGTCTACCGCTCGGGTGACTATGCACGTTGGCTGCCCGATGGCGACGTGGTCATCCTGGGCCGAACCGACCACCAGATCAAGTTGCGCGGACTGCGCATCGAGTTGGGCGAGATCGAGAACGTCATGCTGCGTGTCGAGGGCATCAAGAAGGTGGTCATCCTCATCCGTCGCCTGGGCGACAAGGAGCACCTGTGTGCCTACTACACTGCCGACAGACAGATCGCTCCCGACGCACTCAAGGCCGAAATCTCCAGAAGCCTGACACAATACATGGTGCCAACGGCCTATCTGCAGCTCGACCAGATGCCTATGACCCCCAACGGGAAAACCGATGTCAAAGCACTTCCCGAGCCGCAACTGGCTGTCACATCGGCGTTTGTCGAGCCGACAAATGACACCGAACGGACCTTCTGCAACATCTTTGCCGACATCCTGCAGATGGATAAAGTGGGTGCTACTGACAATTTCTTCGAGCTGGGAGGCACCTCGCTGGTGGTGACGCGCGTCATCATTGAGGCTGACAAGGCAGGCATGCATGTGGCATACGGTGACGTGTTTGCCAATCCCACACCGCGGCAGCTGGCACGCCTCATCACGGGCGAAAGCGTCGACTCCAGCCTTGACGAGGCTGCACAGTTCGACTACACGGCTATCAACAACCTGCTGCACAAGGGCACACTTGATGCCTTCCGTCACGGCGAGCGTCAGGTACTGGGCAACGTCCTGCTCACCGGAGCCACCGGTTATCTGGGCATACACATCCTGCGTGAGCTCATTGACAGCGACACACCGCACATCTACTGCCTGGTGCGTGGCAAGTCGCAGGAGAAAGCCGAGAGCCGACTGCGCACACTGCTGTTCTACTACTTCAGCCAATCGTTCAAAGAACTGTTTGGCACGCGACTCCATGTCATCTTGGGCGATGTCACACAAGAGCTGGATGAGACGTTGCCTATCGACACGGTGTTTAACTGTGCGGCCATCGTCAAGCACTTCAGCGAGGGCACCGAGATTGAGGATGTCAACATCGGCGGGGCGCAGCACTGCGTCAATTTCTGCCTGCACACCGGCGCACGGCTCGTGCACATCTCGACGGCTAGCACGCGCGGACTCTGGGCAGGCGAGCCACGAGACGACATCTTCACCGAGCAGAAGCTCTACATGGGCCAATATCTGGGCAACAAATACATCTACTCAAAGTTCATGGCCGAGCGGCTCATCCTCGATGCTGCTGCACTGCATGGCCTCAGCGCCAAGATTATGCGTGTGGGTAACCTGGCGGCACGATCGACCGACGGCGAGTTCCAGGCCAACTTTGCCACCAACTCGTTCATGGGACGCATCAAGGTCTACAACATGCTGGGTTGCTGTCCCTACAGCATGCGCAACAAGCGGGTTGAGTTCTCGCCCATCAACGAGGTGGCAACGGCCATCGTGCGCCTGAGCACCACACCGCGCGAGTGCGCTGTCTTCCACCCCTATAACATCCACGGCCAGTTCTTGGGCGATGTGCTCACCGGACTGACCACGGTGGGCGACGGGGTGCGATTTGTCGAGCAGGAGGAGTTTGCCGAGGCCATGGAACAGGCCAAGAACGATCCCGTCAAGGCCAAGCAGATGTCATCGCTGTTGGCCTATCAGGACATGGCGCATGGCATGAAGACCACCGACGTGGCACGCGACAACGACTACACCACCCAGGTGTTATACCGACTGGACTTCGCCTGGTCACCCACTTCGTGGGACTATGTTGAACGCATGCTCACTGCCATCGGCGGTTTCGGCTTCTTCGAATAGATTAGTCATTTAGTGCAAAAAGACGGAAAGCTGTTCACCCTCTAAGTTTGAGGGAAGGGTAGGGGGAGTGTGTCAACCACACCCCCCCTACATTCTGACTCGAAAACTGTAACCTGAAATGTAACCTGAAACTAGAAACAATGAGCGAAGATTTAAACAAGCAATTCTATCGCTACCTATGGGCCTACATCCTGGTGGCTCTGTCGGCATGTCTGGGTAACGTGGTCGATGGCATCATCGTCGGCAACCTCATCAGCGAGGACGGCGTGAGCGCCATCAATCTGTCAAAGCCCATCGTGCAATTCATCTTCACACTGCACTTGCTCATCAATGCCGGAGCGGGCATGCTGGTGGGATATGCCCTGGGTAAAAACGACACGACAACTGCATGTCGCCATTTCACTCGTGCAATGGCGCTGAGCACAGGGCTGGGCGTGGTGCTGACTGTGGTGGGCGGACTGCTGCTACCCAATCAGATGGCGCGCCTGCTGTGCAGCAACGACCAGATTCTGCCGCTGGCACGCGACTACATGCGGGTGTTGCTGCTGGGCAATCCGGCATTCATAGTGATGTGGGGACTATCGACCATGGTGGGTGTCAATGGCAGTCCGCGACTGGTGTCGATGGCAGTCATTGTCGATAACGTGGTCAACCTGTGCCTCGACATCGTCTTTATTCAATGGTTCGGTTGGGGCATCACCGGCTCGTCGGCCGCGACAGTGGTGGGACATCTGGTGGGCATCGCCATTCTGCTCACACACTGGCGCAAGCCCGAAAACCGACGGCTACGGCTGGACCTCGCCACCGACGGGCTGTGGGCATCGTGGCGCAGCATCATCGCGCAGGGGGCGCCGCTGGCCATCGCCAGCATCAGCCTGACATTGCTGTTGCTGGCGGCCAACACCATCGTCCTGTCGACACTGGGACGCACTGGCATCTTTGCTTTTGCCGTGTGCATGAACCTGCTGCAAATCTACAATCTGTTTGTGTCGGGAACATGCCAGACGCTACAGTCGCTTGGAGCCATACAGGTGGGCAAGGGCGACGCCCAGGGGCTGCGCAACGTGTTGCGGCGGGCGTTCAGGTTTATCACTGTGTCGATGGTGGTGACATGCGTCATTGTGTGGGCGGTGCCAACGCTCATAGCAGAGCTTTTTGGCGCCGACGAGCCTCAGATGATTGCGCAGACCAACCACGCATTGCGCGTGTTTGCACTCAGCTTCATCCCATTCTGCTACATCTATGTGTTGATGATTGTCTACAAGCTGTATGGCCAACATCGCATGGCGCTCTTTATCTCGTTCGCATTGTCGCTCACTGTGATACCCGTGTTGTGGATCATGTCGCGCTTGGCTCCAGACTTGTTGTGGTACAGCTATCTTGTGGCCTACCTCATCGAGGCCGCAGCCATCGCTCTGCTGCACCGTCTCACACACGCACGCCTGCAGTTGCGAACGGAATCGGTGGGCTAGACGGCATCGGGCAATGCAAAGTGTCAACAGCCCATAACCCAGTCTGAAAAAATGTCGGGCCGGCAAATGATGCCGGCCCGACGGTGGCGCATTGGGGACGGTTCTTTCTCGCTAAAAGTTAAAGCGCATCACTAGTGTCCACGAAAAATTTTTAACACTCCCGTTTGCTTACAGATTGTAAGTTGTCCACTCAAAATCGATAGTCAACTGCCCACCGGAGGACACCATTTCAACATTGGCCCAGTTCTCCTTGTCA
>Ga0256404_1006692_pt1 | contig 18817 bp, 18 predicted proteins | sample RumenRJG_01DNA_FD_185990 | JGI IMG/M metagenome (GOLD analysis project Ga0256404, IMG submission 185990) | Bovine rumen microbial communities from Lethbridge, Alberta, Canada - RJG_01 | ecosystem: Host-associated > Mammals > Digestive system > Stomach > Rumen | place: Canada: Alberta | collected...
CCCGTCGTTACGCGCTTCGCGCATTGTGCCTCTCCGAGGCACGTCCTCAGCCAGTCTTGCTGTCATCAACACCCCCCAGTCTGCACTCGCTTCGCTCGTTTAGACTGGGGTTATGAAGCATTCAGCCCGAGGCTGGCAGGGTGTGACAAGAATGCCGTCTGTTCAATCCTGGTAGTAAACTCAAGACAAAGGCCTGTCCGAAGCGTTACCTGCGTGATCAGAATCAGCCGTCACGCAGCGTGAAACATAGAGATCGACGATTGATATGGAATCGCGGATCGATTGCAGTGCAAACGGCCTGCGATTGCGATTGAATCTCAAACCACCGTGAAACATTTTCTCCTTCAACAAGGGGGCGCATTTGCCGTGTGCAATCATAACAAATAACAAATAACAAATAACAAATAACAATAAGGTCGTAACACATGTCTGTTCGCCCCCGACGAGGCAACCCTGTGCGTGCGCAATCATAACAAATAACAAATAACAAATAACAATAAGGTCGTAACACATGTATGCTCGCTCCTGCGAGGCAGCCCTGTGCGTGCGCAATCATAACAAATAACAAATAACAATAAGGTCGTAACATACATGCGGCGGTCCGTTGAGGAAGATTTTTTGAAACGCCAGACAAGAGATACAAATATATTATATATATTATTAATATTATATATATTATAAATATCATATATATTATATATTATTAATATTATAAATATTATATATATTGTAAATATTACATACATTATTATTATATATATAATAATGGTCGCGAGGTTCAAAAATTTTTGGGGAACCTATTGACCGACCTTATTGTTATTTGTTATTTGTTATTTGTTATTTTGGGGGGTGGTGTTTTTGGGCGAGCAGACATGTGTTACGACCTTATTGTTATTTGTTATTTGTTATTTGTTATTTTTGGGGGTGGCGAATTTGGGCGACAGAACATGTGTTCCGACCTTATTGTTAGTTGTTAGTTGTTAGTTGTTAGTTTCGCGGGAGCATAAATTTGCCGATACCTTTCGGGAAAGCGTTTTCTTACGGCACGTTCATCCAATACCTCCGCAGCCCGGGGCTAAACGCGCTCCCCGGCAGACCTACCGTGAGACGTGAACACTGGGTCCGGGGCTTATTTTTGTTAACATATTGCACAATTGAACCGGGTCCGGAGTGATGGATGAAAAAGTTCCGAAGTTTTTGTATCTTTGCCGCATATATGATAGGATGTGACAAAAAAGCTATAATTTTGCAGGAGGTCAAGGATGCCGGATGGTATGATGTGTTGACTGACGGTGAGAAATAGTACCACGCGATGAGAAAAGGAAAAAGCAAAGACAGCAAGATGATGGACATGCTCCACGGTCCACTCTTAGGCAAGATGCTACAGGTGGCCATGCCTTTCGCGGTGAGCAGTATCCTCCAACAGCTGTTCATCTCGATCGACGTGGCCGTGGTGGGACGCTTTGCGTCAAGTGAGGCACTGGCCGCTGTCGGTGCCAACACCTTTCTCATTAACCTGCTCATCAACCTTTTTGTTGGCATCTCGGTCGGAGCCAATGCCGTCATCGCCATGGCCATCGGTGCACGCGACCGCCACCGCGTGCGCAACGCCGTAGGCACCACATACGTCATCGCACTGGCTTGCAGCGTGTTGCTGTTGTTTGTCGGACTGACTTTCGCGCCTGCGATCCTCCGCTGGATGGCGACACCACAGGAGATTCTGCCCGACGCGACAACCTATCTGCGCGTTTACTTTCTCGGCGTGCCGTTCTTTATCATCTTTAACTTCGGAGCCGCCGTTCTGCGCAGCAAGGGCGACACACGCAGTCCGCTGTATATGCTGCTTGCCGCCGGCGTGATCAATACGCTCTGCTGTCTGCTCTTCGTCATTGTCCTGCAGTGGAGCGTGGCGGGTGTGGCTGCCGCAACGGGACTGGCCAGCGGGCTCAGTGCTTTGTGCATGATATACGTGTTGCGCCATGAGAGCGGACCTTTCCGGTTACAGGTCACCCGACTGCATGTGGACCGTCAGTCGCTGCGCCGCATCCTCGTCATAGGCATCCCCACCGGCGTGCAGAGCATGCTCTTCTCTTTCAGCAACGTGTTTGTTCAGACCGGCATCAACAGCTACGGTGCCGCAGCCATAGCGGGATCGTCGGTGGAACAGAACTTTGAGTACTACTGCTATTTTCTGATGAGCGCCTTCACGGGCACAGCTGTCACCTTTGTCGGACAGAACTACGGTGCCGGGCTCATCGACCGCTGCAAGCGCGTGTTCTGGTTGAGCATGGCCTGCGGTGCGCTGTTCTGTCTGGCCGGCAACCTGCTGTTCTACGGCGAGCGCGGCTTCTTCCTCTGGCTGTTCACCACCGATTCCGAGGTCACCGCCTTCGCCCGTGAACGAATGGCCGACGTGCTCGTCTTCCAATGGATCGCGGCGAGCTACGAGATCTCGGCGGCGTGTCTGCGTGGCCTGGGGCATTCGTTGGAGCCTACGCTGATTGCCATCTTCGGCACCTGCGTGTTCCGGTTGGGCTGGATCTTCTTCTACTGTCCGTCTCATCCAGGTTTCAATCATCTCATGGCCGTGTATCCTGTCTCGTGGATGCTCACCGGCGTGCTGATGCTCAGTGCCTATGCCATTACCCTCCGTCGGGTAGTGGCAGAGCATCGGGAGTAGGAGTTAGGAGTTAGGAGTTAGTAGTTAGTAGTGAGTTGTTAGAAGTGAGAGTTAGTAGTTAAAAAACAGAACTGCCTGCTTATCGGCAGGCAGGTTACTTTTTGAATTTACGGTAAAGCTTCCACGCAAGGAGGAGACCGTCAAGGACACCGGCTCCAGAGTTCACGATGCTGAGCATACGTTGTGAAGGAGTGGCGGCTTTTGACAGTGCTTGAGGTCTCTTAAAAAGCGAGTGCCATTTCTGGCCAATCTTCGCCTCGTCAGCCTGTATGTCTTTCTCCAACATGGCTTTCCGCGCACGGATTTCGTCTATAGAGTGATAAGCCGTTGTGGATGAATAGCTTTCTTTCATATTGTTCTATTTATAGTTTAACTGAGCAAGAGTTCAGACAAGAATCTTACGAGGGGCTTTTCAATCCATTGTTTCCTAAAGGCGATGAACAGAAGGAAAATAATAAAAAAAACTCCCGCCACGATGGCGTATGCTCCTACTTCTCCCACACAAGGGCTCAGCGCACTCACGGTGGCGAAACTGAGGAAGATCAACACGAAGACCAACAGCAGCCCGAGAATAGCCGTCATAGCGATAGCTGTAAGAATTCTTACAGTCTTTTCTACGGTGCCTAACTTGATATATTCTTTCTGGAGGCCGGCATAATGCTTCAGCACATCCACAAGCTGCCCGATGGTCTCAATGTTCTGGTCGTTGGAAAACATCTGTTCGAGATTTTACGCTTTCTTTTAAGCCTTGTCAGCGTCTACGGCTTCTTTGATATCATCTACGAGATCGTCAGCATCATTGCGGTTGAGCTTGATGTCATGCTTCTTGCAGAAGTCGTCTACTGTATCAGCAATTTTTGTGCGTGTGTCAGAACCTTTTTCCGGAGCAAGCAGCAAGCCAATGGCTGCACCTGCGATAGCACCACCTAAGAACGTGGCAATGTAACCAAATGTCTTCATGATAAATCCTTTCTTTGAACGTTATATATGTATGTAGTTGCAAACTTAATAAATTATTTCGAAATACGAGAAGAATAAGCCGATAAATCCTTGGTTTAACAAACTTTATGCGTAGAGATGTATACTGTTTGCTTATTATTTCGTAATTTCGCACGTAAAAGAATTTTCCACTGCACAAACATAAGAATTAGAATATATACATATAATCTCAATTAAGAAGATGAAGAAATATTTGGTAATGGGAGCAGCCATTTGCGTGGCGCTCGCTTTCACAAGTTGTAAATCACAGGAAAGTGCTTACAAGAAGGCCTACGAGAAAGCCAAGGCTCAGGAAGAGCAGCAGACCGCTGCTGCTCCGCAGGATCAGGCTACGGTTACCCCGATGGTAACGAAACAGGCTGACCAGACAACGGTAAGCAACGTTGACAATACACCTGTTCGCTCTGAGGATGTAACGTTGATCAGCGGCACAGGCCTGAAGAAGTTTAGTGTAGTAGCCGGTAGCTTTGGCTTGAAGTCAAATGCTGAAGGCTTACAGAACTTGCTCAAGCAAGGTGGTTATGATGCCCAAATCGTGTTCAATTCCGCTAAGAATATGTATCGTGTGGTTTCCGGCACTTACGATGACAGAAGCCAGGCCGTGCAGAGCCGCAATGCTATCAGGGGCAGCAAGTTCAACAAGAACAGCGACGCGTGGTTGCTGTATCAGAAATAAATGTCAAGAATACTCTCTGTCGACTTTGGCAAGAAGCGCACGGGGTTGGCTGTCACTGACCCCCTACAGCTCATTGCCAATGGTTTGACAACAGTAGATACAAAAGATTTGTTCGACTTCCTTCTCAACTATATTAAGCAGGAGGAAGTAGAACGTATTGTTATCGGTAAGCCGACTCAACCCAATGGCAGACCGTCGGAGAACCTTGCCCGTGTGGAGAATTTCGTGAACCGCTGGCGTAAGGCTTGTCCTCAGGTGCCCATTGAGTATTATGACGAGCGTTTTACGTCTGTCTTAGCGCATCGGGCCATCATTGAGGGTGGTGTGAAGAAGAAGACAAGGAAGGAGAACAAAGGTCTTGTAGATGAGGTAAGTGCGACGATTATTCTGCAAGACTACATGAATTCAAGAAGATGATTTTACCAATTTATACATTCGGCCAACCGGTTCTCCGGAAAGTGGCGCAGGATATTCCTGTTGATTATCCTGATTTGCAGCAGCTTATCAAGGACATGTTTGAGACCCTTGATGCTTCCTCGGGTGTAGGCCTTGCTGCTCCTCAGATAGGAAAGAGCATCCGCGTTGTAGTGATCGACCTTGACGTGCTGAAGGAAGACTTCCCGCAGTACGCAGGCTTCCGTCATGCCTTTATCAATGGACACATCCTTGAGGCTGACGACCATGCAGGCAAGGAAACTTTAGAGGAAGGCTGCCTTTCTATCCCCGGACTCAGCGAGGATGTCACTCGTCCCAAACGCATCCATGCCAAGTGGCTTGACGAGAACCTCCAGGAGCACGACGAGTGGGTGGATGGATATCAGGCAAGGGTGATGCAGCACGAGTTTGATCATCTTGAAGGGGTGCTCTACACCGACAAGATATCCCCGTTCCGCAAGTCGATGATTCGCAACAAGCTGAAGGGTATGTCACAGGGGAAGTTCCGGTGCGCATACCGCACAAAGCCGATACACAAGTAAATTTCAGCCATTAAGTCAAGAGAGATGAAGAGCAGGATAATCATTTTTATCATCGCACTGTTTTCGGTGATAAAAGCCAGTGCACAATACAATGTTGACCGACTCATCATGAATGGTGAGGTTGCACTTCATTACGATGATTATGTGCTCTCCATCCAATATTTCAACAAGGTCTTAGCGCTTAAACCTTACCTTTGGCTGCCTTGGTACGACCGTGCCGTGGCAAAGTTCTATCTTGATGACTACATCGGTGCGGAGAGTGATGCTACGAGAGCTATAGACCTTAATCCTTACATCGAGCAGATCTTCGACCTGCGTGCTATTTCTCGCATTCGTCAGGAGAAATACAGTGATGCCATAACAGACTATGACCGTGCCATCCATCTGAATCCATCCGTATCAAGTTTCTGGGTGAACCGTGCCATCTGTCGTATGAATGTACATGATTACGACCATGCCTTGCTCGACGCTGATACCATCATCAAGCGTTGGTCTCAGATAGCTACGGCATATTCGCTGAAGGCGGAGATTTATCTTGAGAAAAAAGACACTACACAGGCCGACCATTGGCTTACGCGTAGCCTTGACATCGATCCTTACAATGCTGATGCGTGGACTACCCGTTCCTATATCGCGCTCAACCGGAAACAATGGCGCACGGCTGAGAATTGTTTGAGCAAAGCCATTCACCTCAGACCGAGAGTCGTCAACAACTATGTCAACCGGGCTCTCGCACGATTGAATATCAACAATCTCAGTGGAGCTCTGGCCGACTATGATATGGCCATTGACCTCGATCCGAAAAACTTCCTTGCGCATTACAACCGAGGCCTGCTTCGACTGCAATTGGGTGACGACAACCGGGCCTTGACGGACTTCAACTTTGTCGTAAAGATGGAGCCGAAGAACTTCATGGCTATCTATAACCGTGCTTTGCTCAATGACAAATTGGGCAATCTGAGATCGGCTATCCGCGACTATACGCTGGTTATCAATCAGTTCCCCAACTTTTGGGCAGGATTGGCAGCCCGGGCTGCTTGCTACCGGAAACTTGGCATGACGAATCAGGCAGAGATGGACGAGTTCCGCATCTTCAAGGCGCAGATGAACAAACATCTCGGCATTCAGCAGCGGTGGAGCAAAGCCAAGCTGCGCGAAGTGCGGAAGCGCTCCGAGATCGATATCTCAAAATACAACGATGTCGTAGTGGAAGATAAGCCGAAGGTGGAGCATACTTATTCGGGTGGCATCAGGGGAACGGTGCAGGATCGCGACGTGGATATAGCCTTCCTTCCCATGTACCAGCTCTCTTACTTCTCCTATGCCAATGCTGTGGAGGGCTATCAGGCATACGACACTGAGCTCGACCGCTTCAATGCGAAAGCCGATCCATTGCGCAAGCTGAACCTTACGTGCAACGCCAGGCGCGAGCGTCTGACAGATGTTCAGTCGAAGCAGATCTTCCAGCTCATCGATGGTCTAACGGCAGGCATTAATGAGGAAAAAGACCGCAAGGTGCGTGCCGCCTTATTGCTCCAGCGTGCCGTAGCCTACGCAGAGGCACAAAACTATAGCGATGCCCTTTCAGATCTCGACGACTATCTGTCCGTCGATACGGCTTCAGCGATGGGACACTGGGAGCGTGCTGTCTGCCAGCAGCTGCTCAACGATTATGAGGCATCCAAGGGTACGAAGACGGCCATGAAGCTGTCGCAGGCAGAAGGCGACTTCGCAATGGCTATCCAGCTTCAGCCGAAAAATGCCTACACCTATTATAATAGGGGCAATCTCTTCGCAGCGGAGAAAAACTATTCGCATGCCATCGACGACTACACGCAGGCTATCCGCCTCGATCCGCGCCTTGCCCAGGCTTACTACAACCGTGCCGTGGCTCATTATTATGCAGGAGACATCAAGGCGGCGCAAAGCGATTTGAGTAGGGCAGGGGAGCTCGGCCTCTACGATGCTTACGCCCTGAGCAAGAAGATGGGAGAGAATGGCGCTGCAAGGGTCCCAAGGAAGAAACGGTAATTCATATAAAAAAATAAGGCCGTTCCCGCTTGCGTTACAGAAATAAGTAGTACTTTTGCACGTGATTTAGATAAACTAATTTGTAACATGGTTAAAATCACATTTCCTGATGGTTCCGTTCGTGAATATGAGAACGGAGTGACAGGACTTCAAATCGCTGAGAGCATCTCACCGGCTCTCGCCCGTGACGTTGTATCTTGCGGGATCAATGGTGAGACAACAGAGCTTAACCGCCCCATCAACAGTGATGCTACCATCGAGCTCTATAAGTTCGACGACGACGAGGGTAAGAAAACTTTCTGGCACACTTCGGCCCACTTGCTTGCCGAGGCACTGCAGGAACTTTATCCCGGTATCCAGTTCGGCTTCGGTCCCGCTATCGAGACAGGTTTCTTCTATGATGTCATGCCTCCGAAGGGTACTGCCATTTCTGAGAACGACTTCCCGAAGATCGAGGCCAAGATGAAGGAGCTCGCCAAGAAGAACGAGCCTGTGGTGCGTCGTGAGGTCTCCAAGGCTGACGCTGTCAAGGAGTTTGAGGCTATGGGTCAGCAATATAAGGTGGAGCATATCTCCCAAGATTTGGAGGATGGCACCATCACTACATATACCCAAGGTAATTTCACAGATCTTTGTAAGGGTCCGCACCTCATGTCGACAGGTGCCATCAAGGCCATCAAGATCACGAGTGTCGCCGGTGCTTTCTGGCGTGGTGATGCCAAGCGTGAGCAGATGACCCGTATCTATGGTGTCACGTTCCCGAAGAAGAAGATGCTCGACGAGTATCTTGTCCTTCTTGAGGAAGCCAAGAAGCGTGACCACCGTAAGATCGGTAAGGAGATGGAACTTTTCATGTTCTCCGAGCGTGTCGGTAAGGGTCTGCCTATCTGGTTGCCGAAAGGCACACAGCTCCGCCTGCGTCTGCAGGAGGTACTGCGTCACGTGCTCAAGCCGTACCATTATCAGGAGGTCATCACGCCGGGTATCGGTTCCAAGAATCTCTATGTCACTTCCGGTCACTATGCTCATTACGGCAAGGACTCGTTCCAGCCTATCCATACACCGGAGCCCGACGAGGAATATATGCTCAAGCCGATGAACTGCCCTCACCACTGTGAGGTCTATGCCCGTAAGCCGCGTTCCTACAAGGATCTGCCGCTCCGTATCGCTGAGTTCGGTACCGTCTTCCGTTATGAGAAGAGCGGTGAGCTGCACGGACTGACCCGTGTCCGCACGTTCACACAGGACGATGCTCACATCTTCGTGCGCCCCGACCAGGTGAAGGCTGAGTTTGAGACGATCATCGACATCATCCTCAAGGTCTTCAAGATCTTTGGCTTCAACGACTACGATGCACAGATCTCACTCCGTGATCCGAAGGACACCGACAAGTACATCGGCTCCGACGAGATCTGGGAGGAGAGCGAGAACGCCATCCGTGAGGCTTGTAAGGAGAAAGGTCTTCATACCCATGAGGAGCTCGGTGAGGCCGCCTTCTATGGTCCTAAGCTCGACTTCATGGTGAAGGATGCCATCGGCCGTAAGTGGCAGCTCGGTACGATTCAGGTTGACTATAACCTCCCGGAGCGCTTCAAGCTTGAGTACACCGCTGAGGATAACTCCAAGAAGACACCTGTGATGATCCACCGTGCACCGTTCGGTTCTCTCGAGCGTTTCACTGCTGTGCTCATCGAGCACACAGCTGGTCACTTCCCCTTGTGGCTTGCTCCTGACCAGGTCGCTATCCTGCCTATCTCGGAGAAGTACAACGACTACGCCAAGAAGGTGCAGGAGTACCTCGACTCAAAGGATGTCCGCGCTTACATCGATGACCGTAACGAGAAGATCGGCCGTAAGATCCGTGACAACGAGCTCAAGCGTGTGCCTTACATGCTTGTTGTGGGTGAGAAGGAAGCAGCCGACGGCCTCGTGTCCATGCGTAAGCAGGGCGGTGGCGAGCAGGCTCAGATGAAGATGGAAGAATTTGCTCAGCGTATCAACGATGAGGTGAAAGACCTGTTGAAGGTGCTCGATGAGTAATCGATTGATTATATTCGTCATACGACAATATTTCTGATATTATTAAAGGGGATGCACTTTCGGTGCATCCCCTTTTTGGTTTTTTGGAAGAGATGTATTCTCTTGTAACTATTCGGCGATAGCAATAATGCGAAACAAACGGTATCGCAAGACAAGCGCAACGAAAAAACCGCGAGGCATAATGCGGACGTGACACAACTGAGGCAGGATCGTGACACAACTGAGGCAGGATCGTGACACAGCTGAGGCAGGATCGTGACACAACTGAGGCAGGATCGTGACACAACTGAGGCAGGATTCTTACACGGTGCGACGGCGGCCGAACTCAGAAATTACGCTGAGTAGTTGCATTCTCATCTTCTCACAGTGTAAAGTATAGTCTCAGCACTGCTGTTGCATGAACTTCTCGGCTCTCTCCAGATCTTGTGGCGTGTCGATGCCCACCGTCTCAACATCTGTAATGCCTACCCGGATGCGATAGCCATTCTGCAGCCAGCGAAGCTGCTCAAGGCTCTCGGCTTTCTCCAATGACGACTGCGGGAGCTGCGTCACCTCACGCAACACCTCACGGCGGTAAGCATATATGCCGAGATGTTTCAGATAGGGATAACGGTCGAGCCAGACAGCCTCTTCTTCTCCGCGGATATAGGGAATGACGGAGCGTGAGAAGTAGAGCGCGAAGCCGTTATTATCCGTTACGATCTTCGGCGAGTTTGGATTTTTCACGGCTTCCATGGAGCTGAAAGGCTTGCCCAATGTGGCTATTTGCGTAGACGGATTGTCGAAGAGACTGCAGAGTGTCTTGATCTGTGACGGCTGAATGAAAGGCTCGTCACCTTGTACGTTGACGATGACATCAGCCTCGGTGCCGATCTTCTCGGCAGCTTCCTCGATGCGGTCTGTGCCACTCTTGTGGTCGGCCCGCGTCATCACGGCCTTGCCTCCGAAAGCCTCAACAGCGTCAAAGATGCGCTTGTCGTCAGTGGCAACCCAGGCTTCAGAAAGCACCTTCGTCACTTGTTCGTAGACATGTTCTATGACCGGCTTGCCCGCAAGCTTGGCAAGCGGTTTGCCCGGAAAGCGAGTGGAGGCGTAGCGGGCGGGGATAATTGCAATGAAGTGCATGATCTTTTCTTGATTAATATGCTGAATAATGTGCTTGATTGATGTCTTTGATCGATATCTGGATTAACAACTTGCAAAATTACAAAATCTGACGCTTTGCATTGCTAAATGTCATTAAATTTTTGTCACAGTGACTTAAATATGAAGAAAAAAAGGTATAATTTCAGATTATTATGCTTATCTTTGAAGCAATATTGGAATAAGAACGATTGTCGTGAAAAAAAATATAGTTTCAGTCTACATTGCTTTAGTTGTTTTTTTGGCTGTGCCTCAGTGGCTCTCAGCTCAGAAGATCACCATCGGCACCTGTCAGATAGAAGAGATGGGTGTCAAGGGCACTTATAAAGGTGAGATGTCGTCGGGAAAGCCCAACGGCAAGGGCAGCGAGGTGTTTGAAAATGGAAACACTTACGAGGGCGACTTCGTCAAAGGTAAACGGCAGGGCCATGGGGTTTATACCTTTGCCGATGGCGAGAAGTATGACGGCGAATGGGTGCTCAATCAGCAGCATGGCCGAGGCACTTATTATTTCAGCAACAACAACAAGTATGTAGGCCTGTGGTTCCGTGACTATCAGCAAGGCCATGGTGTGATGTATTATTTCAACGGTGATGTCTATGATGGCGACTGGTATCACGATATGCGGCAGGGTAGGGGAAAGTACACTTTCTCTACCGGTGCCTATTACGACGGCCAGTGGAAGGACGACAAGAAAGAAGGCAAAGGATTCTTCGACTGGGGCGATGGCACAACGTACCGCGGCAACTGGGAGAACAACCAGCGCTCCGGGTATGGCGTGAACAAGTATGCCGACGGCGATGTCTATAAAGGCATGTGGAAAGACGATATCCAGCAGGGCAGAGGCATCTACATCTTCCAGAACGGCGACCAGTATGAGGGTGATTATGATCAGGGAGAGCGTACGGGAGAAGGAATCTTCAAGTATGCCAATGGGGATCAGTATTCCGGACATTTCAATCAGGGAGACCGTGATGGTCAGGGCACCTTCGTATGGGCCAATGGCGACAAATATGAAGGCCAATGGAAGAACGATCAGCTCAATGGTCATGGAAAACTCTCGAAGAAAGACGGTGACGTGTTTGAGGGCTCTTTCATAAACGGGAAGATTGACGGAGAGGTCATCATCCATTATGCCAATGGGTCGCGGTTCAAAGGCACTTACCGAAACGGCAAGCGCAATGGCAAGTGCATCGAAGAGACGAAGGACGGCAAGCGCTTCGAAGGATCCTATCTGGACGATGTGCGAGACGGGCGGTTCGTGGAAAAAGATGCCAATGGGCAGGTGACAAGCACCGGTCATTACGAGAGCGGCAAGCGATTTAACGATCAATAAGATAGTGACTAATTACTTAATTTAGAGAATTAAAAACTTAAACTTATACCATGGTTAAAGAGAATCATATCGGCATTGTAGCTCATGATCCCTATCTTGAGCCTTATGAGGATGCTATTCGCGGACGTCATGATCATGCAGCATGGAAGATCGGACAACTTACGCAGGGCGGGAAGCAGACGCTTTCTGATTTCGCTAACGGTTACGACTACTATGGACTTCATAAGGTTCGTGGCGGATGGGTCTTCCGCGAGTGGGCACCTAACGCGACCGATATCTATTTGGTCGGAGATTTCAATGAATGGAAAGAAACGGAGGTTTATCGTTGCAAGCGTATTGAAGGAACAGGCAACTGGGAGCTCAAGCTGCCTACGAAGGCGATGAAGCATGGCGACCTGTTCAAGATGCACGTCAAATGGAATGGCGGTCAGGGCGAGCGTATACCCGCCTGGGCCACACGCGTCGTACAAGATGACGTGACGAAGATCTTCTCAGCGCAAGTATGGGCTCCGAAGAAATACCATTGGAAGAAGAATAAGTTTAAGCCTTCCCGCGACCCGCTGTTCATCTATGAGTGTCATATCGGCATGGCGCAAGACGCGGAGAAGGTGGGTACCTACACGGAGTTTAAGAACAATGTTCTTCCGCGAATCATCAAGGATGGCTACAACGCCATTCAGATCATGGCCATCCAGGAGCACCCTTATTATGGCAGTTTCGGCTATCATGTAAGCTCTTTCTTCGCGCCGTCGAGTCGTTTCGGAACGCCGGAGGAGCTGAAGGCTCTTATCGATGCAGCCCACGAAGCAGGCATTGCCGTGATCATGGATATTGTGCATTCGCATGCCGTGAAGAATGAGGTGGAAGGGCTTGGAAACCTTGCGGGAGATCCTAACCAATATTTCTATCCAGGAGCTCGTCATGAGCATCCGGCGTGGGACAGCTTATGCTTCGACTACGGCAAGGACGATGTGATCCATTTCCTGCTCTCCAACTGCAAGTACTGGTTGGAGGAGTTTCATTTTGACGGTTTCCGCTTCGACGGCGTGACCTCGATGCTCTATTACAGCCATGGCTTGGGTGAGGCTTTCACCAACTATGCTGATTACTTCAACGGCCATGAGGATGACAACGCTATCTGCTATCTGACGATAGCCAACAAGCTCATCCATGAGGTTAATCCGAACGCCATAACCATTGCCGAAGAGGTGAGCGGCATGCCTGGGCTGGCGGCTAAGTATGAGGACGGCGGCTACGGCTTCGACTATCGCTTGGCGATGAACATACCCGACTATTGGATAAAGATTATCAAGGAGAAGAAGGATGAGGACTGGAAGCCGAGCAGCATCTTCTGGGAGGTGAAGAACCGCCGGGCCGATGAGGAGACGATCTCTTATTGCGAGAGTCATGATCAGGCGTTGGTGGGCGACAAGACCATCATCTTCCGGCTCATCGACGCTGACATGTATTGGCACTTCAAGCATGGCGACGAGACCGACCTCGTGTGGCGCGGCATCGCCCTGCACAAGATGATACGGCTTGTCACCGCCGCGGCTATGAACGGTGGATATCTCAACTTTATGGGCAATGAGTTCGGGCATCCTGAATGGATCGACTTCCCCCGGGAAGGTAACGGCTGGAGCTATAAGTACTGCCGGCGCCAATGGAATCTGGTCGACAACCCCGACTTGGACTATCATTTCCTCGGCGATTTCGATCAGGCAATGCTTGAGGTGCTAAAGAGTGAGCCTAAGTTTAACCTCACCCCTGTGCAGGAGATCTGGCACAACGACAGCGATCAGATCCTTGCCTTTGAGCGTGGGAACCTCGTATTCGTCTTCAACTTCTCACCCACACGTAGCTATTCCGATTATGGCTTCCTTGTGAAGGCCGGCGAATACGATGTCGTGCTCAACACCGATGCTAAAATCTTTGGAGGTAATGGGCTGGCTGACGACTCGGTCAAGCATTTCACTAATTTCGATCCTCTCTATGAGAAGGATGGAAAGGGGTGGATGAAGCTCTATATTCCTGCCCGCTCCGCCGTGGTCTTAAGGAAGAAATAAGGCTTAAATTTAATTATAACAATGTCTAGACAGCGTAAGGATGGCACAATAGTAATGAAAATTCTTTGTGCCGTCTTCTTCTTGATCTTTACCACTCTCTATGTATCCTGTTATCAGCCTGATATCCTTGCTGTGACGCAGCATGTGCTGTCCGGTGGCGCTACCCATTATAATAGCGTGATCGGTACCGTGCTCATCACGCTCGTGCTTTGGCTTGTCCAGATGGCGATCTATGGCTGGACGCGTCTTTCCCACAGGGCGCATGCGCTGACTTACTTCCCCTCCATGTTGCTTTTGGCTGTACTGACGGATGTTTCCTCCAATTTGACTACCGGCAACTATCTTGGTGTGTGGGTGTGGCTCTTCCCCCTGCTGATGATTGTCTATGCCGGTGTGGTATGGCTCTTCCGGCAGTTGGAACCAATGGAGCCGGTGCCTTTCTCCATTGGCTTGTTCTCAAGAGTGACGTGGATCAACATGCTTCAGATGTGCCTCATGGTGCTCATCGTCTGCTGTATAGGCTGTTCTGATACTGTTTTCCATTGCCGCATGCGGATGGAGAGTGACATGCTCCGAGGCGATTATAAGGCTGCTGCTGACGTAGGCAAGAATCTGGAGGTGACGGACAGTAGTTTGACGATGTTGCGCATCTTAGCGTTGTCCAAGACAGGAACCCTTCCTGAACGCTTGTTTGAGTATCCGCTTGTTGGCGGTTCTCAAGCCATGCTTCCCAACAGAACTTCGGTGAGGCTGATGATGCTTCCCGAGGACAGCGTCTATAGCACTTTCGGCGTAGTGCTCAAGGAAAAGTTGAGTCCGATGACTTATCTGCGCCATGTCAACATTAGTAGAAAGTATGCATCGCAGGCTTCGCGCGACTGGCAACTCTGCGGATATCTCTTGGACCGCAACCTCGATGCTTTCGTCCTCACCCTGCCCCGATATTACGACATTCGGAAACCGTTGCCCAAAGCCTATCGCGAAGCGCTTGTCATCTATAATCATCTTCGAAAGAAGCCGAGAATCATCTATAAGGAGGCAGTGATGGATGCCGACTACGATGACTTCAAGAAGGCCTTCTACAGTTCGAGCAACGGCTGGGCACGGAGAGCCAATGTCAAAGGCAACTTTGGTAAGAGTTATTGGTACTACTATATAGCCGTGAATAAGTGACCATCGATTGTACTTTTGCAGCATAATAATAAGTTCTCAGGCAACTTGTCCTTTGAACGAACCCATAAATTGAAGCATAAAATGAAAAAGCTTGGATTTAGACATTTGATGTACGGATGGCTTGCTGTCGTAGTCCTTGCGCTGACTTCATGCGACTCTGAAAATGTGACACCGATCAATGACAAAACTTTGCCAGAGACCATTGCCAAAGATTTCCACGAACGCTGCGAGGACTACACTATCAAAAGCGTTTACACAGGTCCAGAGCCTTCCTTCGACAGTGGAGCAATGGAAACGTATGTCACCTCTAAGGACAACGCGGGGAATGAGTGCGTGGTTGTATACGTTGACAATGCGTGGAACCGCACCGTGCGGACGCTCTCTGACATTGACCAGTTGCCCAGCTCGGTGCGATACCGGCTGCTCACGATAAACCAGGAGGCCAGAAACGATGAATTCTGGGAGATTAAGGAAGTGACACAGGCCAGCATAAACGGGACATACTATATTCTCTGCTATCTGCAGGACACCCCCAAGCTCAAGAATCTCGTCCACACACTTGTCATCGACAGCAAAGGAACGGTGGCCAAGGCATGCACATACAGACTGAACGACGCTGAATATATAGGTACGATTCCTGGCGATATGAAATGGATTACAGCGCACTACAAAGGCTCCGAAGTGCTTGCTTTTGTCAACGACGGCGGTGATTACAACTATCTCATCATGCACGACGGCGTGTTGAAGTCCGTATACTTCAGAACTTCCCGCAAGGGTACGATATGGAAAGAAACCTGTTACCCCTTGCCGAAAGGCACAACGGTACCAAGCAACGTATTGGAATCCTTACACACTGACTACCCTGATTTCACCTATACTGAGGTCTCTATTGTTGAAACCCCTGACGGAATAGTCTACCTCTTTACCGATGGAAACAGACCCGACCGTTTAGGGCATTATGTTGAAGCAAACTAAAGACTGAATGAAATCGTCTGAAGATTTGCCTTTATTTTTAAGGCGTTTTTGGGCCTTGAAGAGGGAATGTTGCAAGCTACACGACCGATCAGAAAGGTCAATATGTAGTTTTCATTAAAGTTTTCAATATGAAGTATATCATAACATTTGCAATGTGTTTGTTCTTGATGTGCTCTTGCGACAATCATGATTTTGAACTATCTGAAAAAGAACAAGTTTTTTACATCAACCAAATGCTGCATTTTTCCATTGAGCCATGGGACAGCCTTAGCAAAGCATATTCTTATGACTTTTTCCTACGAAACCCGAAACCATGCAAGGAAGTTGACAGCATTTATTTAGAAAGGAAGATTCCAAATAAATTTGAAGTAATTGAAACTTCTTCATACACACGAGAATATAATCGCGACCCTTCATTCATAAAATTATTGCCAAATACACAATATATTGTAGCACATACTGGAATGGGAGCAAGAGTAAACATTTTCAAATATTATTATACTGATCCTTTTGGTAAATTACATGCTAATGATTCACTGAATGAACATATTAACGTGGACTCCATCCGAATCCGCCTTAATAGATAAAGCCTTTGTCTTGCGCCCAACCAAAGTAGGACAATGGCTTTTCCTTTGTGGGCAGCAGCCATCGGCTTCACCTCCTGTTACACTTCGCTTCATCTGCACCTTCCGGGTGAAAACAACCTGAATCGGAGGAAGACTTCCTCGAACACCGAACCGACGGCACCGATGCCTTCGATACGCTCTATATCGGCTGCGAGAAGTTCCCACAGCACGATTTGTATCCAATTTGCGTGGGTGGAATGAGATAATGCAATAAAAATATCTGCTTGTCATTTTTATGGTGAAACTTTGTGGAGTATAGTTGTCGAATTTATGACAAAAAAGAAACACTACAGAAAATCAGCGTTAAAGACATTCCCTATAAGATTAACAATAGGAAATGTCTACTTCTCTATTTGTGTTGGCATTATCTTATATGCAGTTATTTCTGCACTGATTTTGACACCAATTCTAAAACATTACGGAAGTCAAAGCAAAGCCGTAATCACTGACAATGAATCATCATTGTTCCACAGGTACACAACAAATTGTTATCTTTATGAGTTCTATGTCGGAGATGAAACCTATACAGGAAATTCTTTAATTGAAGTTGGCAATAAGGATAAAATCGGGGACACTATAGAAATTCTCTATTTTCAATGTTGGCCTTCTTTTAATAGACCCATATACTATTATGACAATGAATAACTCTAAAAAATATAGAATAGTTCTATTGATAAATATAGGCTTACTGGTATTCTTCATATTTTCTTGCTATCTATATAATCATAGGCAAGTTCTTATGGATACTACTTTCTATTATGAAATTCCTGTAATAGACAAAGTTCTTACTATAAATACTCCTGTATTTAATGATTATGCATACGTCCGTATAGATACAAATAAATCATATACATTTAAAAAATGTGCAGATTTAAAAATCGTTCGGCGTGAAACGACTGATGTTTCACTGATTTTTAACAAACAAAAGAACGATACAATATTTTATTCAGACAGATGGGGTGATGTTATTTTATTAGATAAAAAACATATATACAAAAAGGTTAGATGGTATGATGATAGATTTTATGTAAAAGATAATAAAACCAAAAGATACTATATACGAAATAACTTTATCGAAGTTGTTATAAAAGACAATGCGACTTTTGTTGTATATCAATCAAATAAATTGTTTAGAGTTTTAAAACCTTTATCTGATTTACAATAATAACGGTTAAAGCTTTTCTTGGCTGTTCTTTTTATTGAAGCGGAATCCCTCCTAATCCGCCTTTTCATATAAAGCCTTTGTCTTGTGCTGTAAAAACTCAACAACACAATTATTAATTGCAGTTCGACCTCCATATTTTCATTCGATAGTTCAAAGTATTGTATATTTCCTTACCCCTCATTGTCAGATTCTGCACGAGGATGCTTTCTATTGCTCCTGATACAGACACATTAAATTTCATCATACGTTGGGTTAGACATGAAGCATTTTCCATCTTACGCATCAAAGGTATTGTACAATAATCAATGGCTATGTAGTTGTTGGAATATATACTAATTAGGCGAAATCGCTCCACATCTTTAAAATATATTGTTCGATATGTTCTCTTGCGCTGTTCGTAAATGTCAAGCCTATCGTCATGGATTATCAAAAATGGCATACGAGTAGTTATGTTATACAAAGTTATCATAAACACAAGCATTCCGCCACAACCAAAAATCACCATCCTTCCTATACCGCCAAATACTTTTGTTGGCCATGAGGTATTAACATCATAAAGTATGAAATATCCACCTGCTGCAAAAGCGAAACAACCAACAGTCAGAAGCATATTCTTCCAAAGGCTATAGTATATTCGTATCTCTTTTATATTTATCCTTAATTCCGCAACGAAGCGTGTAAATTGTTATTAATATTTTTATAAGTCTCTGAGGAACTTATTGTTCCTCAGAGACTTGTCATTTGCAGAATTTTCACTAACTTTATGGTGCAAAACAAAAGAAGTTCAATTCTACATGACATGGCAAAGATAGCAATAAGACACGATAATATTGTTCCCTACGGTGGAATCTTTTATGCTATGAACGAATTTAAGCGCACTGGGCTGGACAAACTGGTAGACGGTCGCCTTAATGTCCGCTGTGCGAACTA
>Ga0256404_1006693_pt1 | contig 18817 bp, 24 predicted proteins | sample RumenRJG_01DNA_FD_185990 | JGI IMG/M metagenome (GOLD analysis project Ga0256404, IMG submission 185990) | Bovine rumen microbial communities from Lethbridge, Alberta, Canada - RJG_01 | ecosystem: Host-associated > Mammals > Digestive system > Stomach > Rumen | place: Canada: Alberta | collected...
CGTGAATCCGCCATCACAAAAATCCTTGAACAACAGGCCGCCTGATCATTATCGGGGACTCAATGGAAACTTTTTGCGAACAATTCTTGACACTAGCTTGACAGCAACATGAGAGGGATGACAGATGCTCGCTATTTTCTTACAGATTGTAGATACGTCTGAGGAACAGACAAAATTTGAGAAACTGTATCACAGATATAAGAATCTGTTGTTTTACGTTGCGTATAATGCCCTTGAAGACTATGAAGATGCTGAAGATGCTGTAAATGAAACCTTTTTTCGTGTGGCAAAGAATTTTTCAAAAATCGGTGAGATTGAATGTCACGAAACTAGAAATTTTCTCGTTATTATTATTAAGAACATTTCAATTGATTTGCTTCGTAAAAGAAAGGCTTTTACAGGTGAGTTAAATGAAGAACAGCCGGTCAGAGGTTATGCAGGGACGGACGAAAATACGCCAGAAAAACTGAGAGATGTTGTTGATGTTTTGAAGGAAATGCCGGCAAAATACAGAGATGTTTTGTGGCTGAATGCGGTGGCAGGATATCGCGCTGTCGAAATAGCAGCTTTCCTCGGAGTGAGTCCGGAAACAATTCGCAAACGTCTGCATCGAGGACGGGAAATGCTGAAAAAACGGTTGGGAGAATAAGATGGAAAGAATAAGGGAAGCACTTGTATTGATATATGATGAAGAAATCAACACAATTGAAAAGGACTCCGTCAATTCGCCGGAACACAGTTTCACTGAGGAATTTGAAGAAAAAATTTTGTCTTATGTGAGGTTCTCCGAGCGACACTATGTCCCTGTGTCGCATTTCAGAATAAGAAAAGCCGCGGTTATCGCTGTGATTGCAGCGCTTGTGATGACCTCGGCAGTGGTCTCAATCGCAATCGTAAAGCCGTCTGTTATCTGGAACATTCAAAAAAAGGCTGTAGAATGGATAATAGAATTCCATCGGGAGAATACGGACAGTGAAACTGGCGGATTTAAGATCCGAAAACTGAAAATTCCCAACGGGTTCACGGTGAAGGAAGAGAGCAGGCACGACAGCGGTTATTATGTAAATTATGAGAACCATGACGGTAAATTCATTGCGCTCCAGCAGTCTGTGGCAGATGATACAAAGATGTATCTGAATGCTGAGAGCGACGAACGTAAGACCTTCAAAGTTGATGGGCATGATGCAATTGCAATACATGATGAAGATACCTGGGTAATCGTTTGGGATGATGGAAAGTATGTCTATGATTTGACAGGCAACGTGAGTTATGATGAGCTGATTCGGGTGATAGAGTGAAAAAATTAAAAAAAATAAAATAAGATGTCACGTTTCAGAGACTCTCCTCGTTATTATGTATAGAAATGTTATTTCAGAATACAGCGAGGAGGGTTTTGCATTATGAAAAAGAATGTAAGCAGAGGAGCATTATTCGCTATTTGCTTTATGCTGGTGGTTGTTTTATCGGGGACTGTGGCTGTTTATGCGGTAGATGTTGAACATCAGGCTGGGGAGAAAATAATAGATGAATATGAATATATCAGCTCAGCCTCAACGAATTTGTCGATTTCAGGGGACATGGCGACAGCATCAGCTAAAATAACTCGTGAATCCAGTGCAGATAGAGTGAAAATCACGATGAATCTTCAGCAAAAAAAAGACAATGAATGGAATACTGTCAAAAGCTGGGGGAAGAACAGTTCGAGCAGGGTCACGTACATAGAGAAAACAAAGACGGTGTCCGGCGGGCTATATCGCGTATATACAAAAGTCATAACATATACCGGAGATGATAGCGAAACTATAAAGATTTACAGCAAAACTAAGAAACATTGAATGTTGTGTATGTATACCGTGTGCCTGTTAGAAACATAGCAAGGGTGTATTTGGAAAAGAAGGATATAGCTGCAATGTTTTTATTATAAGCGGGAGGTGAGGACGATGACTTAGGAGAGGGCTGCGGTTTGAGTTGATATATTATGCGTTATAGAATACAATATCAGAAAGAATGTAGCATATGAAAAGAGTTTTATTGTGCTGGTTGATTTACGCATTTGTCATTTCGTCTGTATCTGTTTGTTTCGCAAATGATACTGAAGATGCTAGGCAGTCCCGAACAGAGCGGGCTGGCATTGTTGAGGACGTAACGGGGACAGATTATATTGCAGATAATTATTTAGAAGAGCGTGACGTATATATTGTCAACAACGCTGATTCGAGTATTTCAATACCGAAAGATGGGGGAGATACAATAATATTCGATTCAAACGGGACGAAACCCATTGGATTTGCATTACCTGAGGAAGCTGAAATCAGCAGAGGTCAGTTGTTGGGGAACGATACTTGGAGCAAAGAGCAGAAAGTTTCTAAGGGCTACAAATATCGGGTGAAAGGGGTTTTTAAAGCCTATGCCGGAAGCAAGTGCGAGAAGTCTGAGAAGTACAGTGCATCGGAAAAATATTAATGGATGAGGGCGGAACGTTCTTCAAGATGATTTTGTAGGAGGTGAGACCGATGCGGAAAAAATGCGACTTGATTAATATTTATATAACTCCATTGAGTATGGAAGGAGAAAAATTATGGATAGAATTAAACGGAGCAGAATGCTGATTTGCCTAATTGTTTCCGTTACACTGATTGCGTCAACATCCGTACCAATGACTTACGCAGGGGAAACAAATGAAATAGAGTATGGGGATCAAGAGAGTCTCTTGCTAGAAGAGAGTCGGATAATGGGGAATATTGAGGATGAAAATCAGACGATGGCCACTAAATTCTCCGAATATCAAGATGATGAGAAGACGAAAGCGGACTTTAAGATGCTTGCTGTGAACGGCTTTTTGGCCAATGGAGAAATTGTTAGTGCAAACGGGTCGGAAACCTCGCAAGAGACAAGTTATACTGTTGATTACGATGGAATTCAAAACGAAATTGTGGTAATTGAACATGATCAAGGTGAAGTGACATTGATTATCAAACAAGGAGAAATCGCAAATCATATTGTTTTAACGTCCGACTATATGACAATTGATGGGGAAAAGGTGGTATTGGAGGATTCGACTTCTAACGACAGTACGACAAAGAGTGCGGATAATACACATTATTGGACAAAAACGTGCCCGTATGATAAAGCTGCAAACTATACACATTCTGCAGGAACTGCAAATCGGTCTGTCACATTGCCGAAAAAGGTGAAGTCAATGACATTCGCGGCATTTCTTAGCGTTGTGACCAGTGCGTTTTCCGGTGCTGGTGTAGTTGCATCTGTGGTTGCTTCGAATTTGTATGATTACCTTTTAGATACTGAGCCGACAGCGAAAGGGTTCAGCGGTAAAACCAAAAGCTATACGCATAAAAATTACACTAGCGGATATATTAAACCGAAACGTCTTACTGTAACAAAAATAAAATATACGTGGTATACAAAGGTTAATTACAAGGGTGATACTAAAAAGGAAACCTGGTATCGTTGCATTCAATGGTAACGCTTATAAAACATATGCACCAGCAGAGAATGGGAGGCCAGCTATGAAAAATAGAACAAATTCGGGCTTGATCCAAAAGCCATCCGAAAAAGAATTGGTTTGCATTATCTTTTTCTCGCAAATAATCATTGTTGTAGCGATATTAGGGATACTTTTTTTAGAAATTGAGACAGAACGATTGGCTCTTTTAATCTTTGTTCTAGCACTGTCATCTTTAATATCTGCAATTAAACTTCTAAGAAATAATTCTCAGAACGTTATTCTAAGTGAGAAGAAATAACGAATCCTACAGAGCCTCACGTTCATGGTAGCGTGGGGCTGCGGATTGATAATAATCTTATCATGCATAAAAATATGTGTTAGTGGGATTCGGAAACGGCTGAATCCCTGAGCACAAGCCATCAATTAGTGTCTGCCGACGCGCACCCTTCCATTGGCTGCTGCGCCGCGGCGCTGCTGACAAACTGCCGTCAGCGCCCATTAAGTCCGACGGGGATTTAATGAGCAGACACTAATCAACAGGGGGTGAAAGTTATGACAAAAAAGAAAAAAACTGTTGTGATTCTGGGTGTTGTTTTGATTCTTGCTGTAGCTGCAGTCTGCTCTACAGGATTCATGTTCAGGGCCGCGGTGTTTATGCATTCGCCTGCGAGTGCAGTTACGATGCAGTATAAAGCGTCTGACGCAGCGACCCGCGACAGAGATCTGTATGTTATTACAAAGAATGCGCCGGTTGAAAAGGCCACGCAGGGGACACTGACAACCTGGATTGTATATCACTTCGGACCTTTGAAATTTGTGAAGTATTACGGCGAAGGATAAAATTAAGGCGCCTTCAGAATGGGATTCGGAGAGAGACGTTGTTATTGCCGCGGCTTTTCGGATGAAAAATATTGCCGCGGGTTTTTGGGTGAAAAGATTAAAAACGGTTTCAACAGGGTTTACATTCCTCGCCGGGATTAGTATAATGAATGAGTGTTGAAGTCCGCGCCGGCGGAACGGGAAATACTTTGTGTTTGCGGAGAGCGGGTTGTGGGTATAGACATTACGTAAGCGAAAATCACAGACTGAAAAATGGAGGATATATAATATGGAAGAGAAAATCAATGCGGCATTGGCCGATGTAAAACAGGTGCTTGCCAGAGACGGCGGAGATATCGAGCTGGTCGAGGTTACCGGCGACAATATCGCCAGGGTCAGACTGATGGGACACTGCGCGGGATGCCCGGGCGCCAGAATGACGCTGAAGGGAATCGTGGAGCAGATCCTGCAGGAGGCAGTTCCTGAAATTAAAGGTGTAGAGGCTGTTGACTGATTCCGCGCCGCTTCAGGGATGCGCGTCACGGCGGTGAAACCGCGGGAGAGCGCTGACGGAGCGAAAGGGAAACAGGAAACGGCAGAATCGTGAATCGGAAGGAGTGGACATGAACCTGGCACAGTATGTGGAACAGCAGAAAGGCCCGGCGGTCCGTACTCTGAAGGAACTGATCAGAATCAAAAGCGATGCGGGGGATCCTGTCACGTCTGCGTCCGGGGAATTTTTTCCGTTCGGGCAGGGCGTACAGGATGCTTTTGCGTATATGCTTTCGAAGGCAGAAGAGTATGGATTCCGGACAGAGGACATCGATCATTACGGCGGGCACATCGATTTCGGCGAAGGTGAGGAGACCCTTGGCGTGGTTGGACACCTGGATGTGGTGCCGGCCCTCGGCGAGTGGGATTTCGATCCCTACGGCGGAGAAGAAAAAGACGGATTTATTACAGGCAGAGGCACGACGGACGACAAAGGCCCCGTGGTAGCGGCGTTCTACGCTATGAAGGCGCTGAAGGACGCGGGGTACGAACCGAAGCGGCGGATCCGCCTGATTCTGGGTCTGGATGAGGAGACCAACTGGAAGGGAATGGATTATTACCTGGAACGCGTCAAGGCGCCTGACTTCGGAATCACGCCGGACGGGGATTTCCCGGTAATCAACGGCGAAAAAGGGCTTTGTGATCTGGAAATTGCAAAGAAGCTTTCAAAGAGCCCTGCGAAGGGTCTGCAGCTCAGCCGCCTGTCAGGAGGCACCGCACGGAACATCGTTCCGGACGCCGCGAGAGCTGTTGTGAAAAGTGATTTCAAAGAGACCTACGACCATATCCGGAACGAACTGGCCGAATACCGCGAGGAGACCGGATACCGGCTGAAGGCGAAGGGTGTCGGTCAGGCGCTGGAGATCACCGCAGAGGGAAAGGCCTGTCACGGCGCATCCCCGCAGGACGGACTGAACGCGATATCCGTACTGTTCGGATTCCTGGGAAGGCTGAATTTCGCCAGTGACGACATCAACGAATTCATCGAATTCTACAATCATCACATCGGCTTTCAGTGCAGCGGCGAGGGGATGAATATCGGATTCGAGGACGAGGCCTCCGGAAAGCTGACCATGAACAACGGCATCGTCACCTATGATCAGGAGAGCATCGCCATAGAACTGAACGTTCGCTACCCGGTCACTGTGGACGTGGAGCAGCTCTATCAGGCTGTCATGCCGATTCTGGACAGGTACAATCTCGGGCTGGTGAAGAACGGGAACCAGAACCCGCTTTACTTCCCGCCGGACAGTCCGCTGATCACAACACTGATGGATATTTACCGGACGAAGACGGGGGATACAGAGCACGGCCCTATGGTCATCGGCGGAGGAACCTACGCGAAGGCGTGCCCCAATATGGTGGCCTTCGGAGGGCTTTTCCCGGGGGATCCGGACATCATGCATCAGAAAAACGAAAAGATTGCAACGGACCGTTTCTTCCAGATGATCGATATTTATACTGAGACGCTGTATCGCCTCAGCAGTGAGGATTTCTCGCTGAAGTAATTTGTTTCGGAGTAACCTGTATGAGAATGAATTCAAGATATAACCGGGTGAAGATGACGACGCTGGCCATGCTGACCGCAATTTCCTGCGTGCTGGTCTTTCTGTCCTTCCCCTTTCCGCTGTTCCCCGCGTTCAAATACGAGCTGGCGGACGTGCCGGTTCTGATCGCGACTTTTGCCTTCGGCCCGCTTGCCGGACTGCTGGTCACGGTGCTTGCGGCTTTTGTTCAGGCGTTTATCCTGGGGCAGGACACATGGGTCGGGTTTCTGATGCATGTGGCGGCGACGGGATGCTTCGCTGTTGTGGCGGGGCTTCTGTACCGGAGGAACCGTACAAAGAAGAGTGCGGTGCTTGCGCTGATTCTGGGAACGCTGACGATGACAGCGGTGATGGCGCTGATGAATTACATCATCGACCCGTTGTTTTACGGAATGCAGCGCCAGGCGGTGGTGGCGCTTATGCTGCCGGCCATCATTCCCTTTAACCTCTCCAAGGCGGGGATAAACGCGGTCGTAACATTCTTTGTGTACAAAAAAATATCCAACGTGATACACAGGGCGGAGGACGGAGCCCGATGAGAACTGTCCGGATCAGAAACGAACGGGAGACCGGAGAGTTCGGGAGGCAGCTGGCTGAACAGCTGAATCCCGGAGATATTGTAGCGCTGGTGGGTGATCTGGGAACGGGGAAAACGACGCTGACCCGTGCGATTGCCCGGGGGCTGGGGGTTACTGAACCTGTCACCAGCCCTACTTTTACAATCGTGAAGGAATACCGCAGCGGACGGATCCCGCTGTTTCATTTCGATGTGTATCGGCTGAAGGACGGCGAAGAACTGCTGGAGACCGGTGCGCAGGAATATTTCGATGCCGGTGGGGTCTGCGTCATAGAGTGGGCGGATCAGATTGCGGAACTTCTGCCCGATGAGACAAAGGTAATCTTCATAAGCTATGGAGAACAGGAAGGAGAGCGGATCTGTCAATGTACATTTTAGGAATCGAAACCACCGGACCGGTCGGCTCGGTGGCGCTGTATGATCCGCAGACCGGACAGCTGTCGATGAAGCGGACGGAGGAGCCGATGGGGCATCTGCGAAGGCTGGCAGAGATGGCGCAGGAGCTGCTCACGGAGAATGGAATATCACCCCGGGAGCTGCGGGCGGTGGCGGCTTCTGTAGGACCGGGCTCGTATACCGGCATACGAATCGGCGTTTCCACGGCGCGGGCGATGGCGCAGGCGCTGTCAATTCCTGCTGTGGCGGTGGGAGCGCTGGACCAGTTTCGCCTCTGCTGTGACGGGACCAGGCCTGTCGCGGTGATTTTCAACGCCCGTCGGGGACAGGTCTACGGGGCTGTTTTCGATGCGAACGGAGAAGACATTCTGAAGCCGGGTCCGTATATGCTGACAGAGGTTCTGGACAGGATCCGTGAGGAGTCGGTGAGGCCTTTGTTCTACGGAGACGGAATCGACGCGGGCCGTGAACTGCTGACAGGGTTCGATCTCGCGGACAAGGAAGAACGGTATCCGACGGCGGCGCTTACTGTGCGGATGGCGGCGGAGAAGCTGGAGGCCGGCGAAACCGTGAGCTATCAGGAACTGCTTCCCCGGTATATGAGGGAGACCGAGGCGGAGCAGAAGTTGCGCGACGGGACCCTGGCCAGGCTGAGGGAAGCAAAAATGGCGAAATTCAGGAGCAGGTAAATGATACAGCTGATCATACGAAAAGGAGGACCGGCAGATGCAGAAGGTCTGGAACGCATTGAGCAGGCCTGTTTCAGCGTGCCCTGGAGCCTCGATTCCCTCCGCCGGGATCTGGAAGAGAATCCAAAGGCTCTGTATATTGTGGCGGAGAAGGACGGCTGCCTGATCGGATATGTGAGTGTCTGGAATATCCGGGAGGAAGGTCATATCAACAATGTGGCGGTGCTCCCGGAGTATCAGGGAAAGCATGTGGCTTCTCTGTTGATGAGTGCGCTGATTCGTGTGACGGAGGACTCAGGCGTCAAAAGTCATACGCTGGAGGTGCGGGCCGGGAATGTGGCGGCGCAGCATCTCTATGAAAAGTTCGGCTTCCGCTCTGTGGGAACCCGGCCGAATTATTACGAAGACGATGGAGAGGATGCGGTCATCATGTGGCGCATCGGCGATCCTGAGCAGAGAGAAGAGGAGTCCTGAATGAAAGACGGAAAATTTATTACCCTCGGAATCGAAACCAGCTGTGACGAGACCTCCATCGCGGTGACGGCGGAGGGGAGAGAAGTACTGTCTGATATAATCAGTTCACAGATTGCGGTGCATACGAAGTTCGGCGGAGTGGTGCCGGAAATCGCATCGAGGCATCATCTTCAGAACATCAACGGCGTGCTGGATCAGGCGCTGTCGGAGGCAGGGGTTTCTCTGGCGGATGTGGATCTGATCGGCGTGACCAACGGCCCCGGTCTGATCGGTGCAGTGGTCATCGGCGTGGCGACTGCGAAGGCACTGTCCCTTGCCGCGGGAATCCCCCTGGTGGGCGTCAATCACATGCATGGTCATGTGAGCGCCAGCTATCTGCAGTATCCTGAATTGGAGCCGCCGTTCCTGGCGTTGATCGTATCAGGAGGGCACACCAACATCGTTGAGGTGACCGATTACAACCGGTGTACGGTTCTGGGCGGAACCCGGGACGATGCGGTGGGAGAAGCCTATGACAAGGTGGCGCGGGTCGTCGGACTCGGCTATCCCGGAGGTCCCAAGGTGGATCGGGCGGCAAAGGACGGAGACCCGGAGGCGGTCCGGTTCAAGCGGGTGTATCTGGAAAACGGCAGTCTGGACTTCAGTTTCAGCGGACTGAAGACGCAGGTGCTGAATTACATCAACCGCGAGAGGATGGCGGGGCGTGAGGTGAACGTGGCGGATCTGTCGGCGAGTTTTCAGCAGGCGATGCTGGACGTGCTCGTGGACAAAACCATGCTGGCGGCGGAGCAGACCCGGGCAGACCGGCTGGTGACGGCCGGCGGAGTCGCTGCCAATTCCAGACTTCGGAAAATGCTCGCAGAGGCCTGCGGCGCCAGAGGAATCCGGCTCTATATGCCGGAGCCGGTGCTTTGTACGGATAACGGCGCCATGATCGCCGCGGCAGCTTACTACAAATACAGGATGCAGGGGCCGGACGACCTGAGTCTGGACGCCTATGCGAACTTACCATTATAAATATGATCATATTATCGGCGACTGAGTTGACAAAAGCATACGGGGTGGATATCATTCTGGATCGCGTTTCCTTTCATGTGAACGAAGGAGACCGGATCGGGATCGTCGGCGCGAACGGCGCCGGCAAGACCACCCTTCTCAATATACTGACCGGACGCGATCATGCGGATTCCGGCGATTTTTTCGTGTCCGGTGACACCACTGTCGGGTACCTGAGCCAGAAGGATGATTTCTCTCCTGACGGGACTCTGATGGAGGAGGTTCACCGCATTTACGGGAAGTTTGATGAAATGGAGGCGGAGATTCATCGTCTGTCGGACCGTATTGCGGAAATGGCGGCGGAAGGGAATGCGGAAACGCCGGAATACAGCCGGACAATGGAGCGCCTGGGACTGCTGCAGGACCGCTTCCGAAGCGAGGGAGGGTTTTCCTGGAGAAGTGAGATGAAGGGGATCCTTACCAGCATGGCGTTCGGAGAGGAATATTACGACAAAGAAATCTCCACATTCTCCGGCGGAGAGCGGACCCGTCTTGCGCTGGCGTGCTTGCTGATGGGAAAGCCAGACCTCCTTCTGCTGGACGAGCCCACTAATCACCTTGATATCGGTATGCTGAAATGGCTGGAGCAGTTCCTGCGGAACTACAAAGGTACTGTTATGCTGGTTTCCCACGACCGGTATTTCCTGGATCAGATGTGTACCAGAATCTTTGAGATCGAGCATCACCGGCTGAAGGCCTACAATGGAAACTATACCGCGTTCGCGGAAAAGAAAAGGCAGCAGAGAGAGGTGGATCTCCGCGCTTATGAAAAGCAGCAGGAGGAGATTCGACGGCAGGAGGACATCATCCGGCGCTTCAAGGAGCGCGGGACGGAGCATCTCGCGAAACGGGCGGCTTCCCGGGAAAAGCGGCTGGCTCACATAGAGAGGATCGATCGTCCGGAGCAGGAGACCGGGAAGGTGAAGATTCGTTTCCATCAGGATTTCCAGAGCGGAAACGATGTGCTTATCGGAGAAGGGCTGAGCAAGTCCTTCGGAATCGGCAGAGACCGCCGGGAGCTTTTCCGGAATGTGGATTTCGACATCAAGCGCGGGGAGCGCATCTGCATTGTCGGGCCCAACGGAATCGGAAAGACTACGCTGCTGAAGATCATGATGGGCGAGATTGAACCTGCAGAGGGATATCTGAAGCGGGGACACCAGGTGACTTTCGCATATTACGATCAGCAGCAGGAAATGCTGGACGGGAACAAAACCGTTATGGACGAGGTTCACGATGCGTACCGGCTATACCGGGACAGTGAGATCCGGGGACTTCTGGGCCGTTTTCTGTTCACCTCGGAGCAGGTATTTCTGCGTGTCGATGATCTGAGCGGCGGGGAACGGGCAAGACTTGTTTTGTTAAAGCTGATGCTCTCCGGAGCGAACACACTGGTGCTTGACGAGCCTACAAACCACCTGGACATCAACTCAAAGGAAGTGTTCGAGGAGGCGCTGCGGGAATTCCCGGGAACGGTAATCGCAGTATCTCATGACCGTTATTTTCTAAATCAGGTGGCAACGCGCATCTATGAACTGAATGCGGACGGGATTACGGAATACGTCGGCGGATACGATTATTACGAGGAGAAAAAAGCGTCTGTCGCCTCCGGGAGGAAATATCTGAATGAGCTGAAGGAGGAGACCGGGCGGAACGAGCAGCTGCTGGAGGGGCTTCACAGCGCACAGAAGGCGGCGGGAATGATCGTCAGGGACGAAGACGGGAAGCCTCTGACCGCCGCGGAGGAACGCGCCCTGAAAAAGAAGCTTCAGGCGGAGGAACGGCGCAGAGAGCGGGAGCAGAAACGGCTCGAGGAGGAGATCGAGAGTCTGGAGGCGGAGATTCTTGAACTGCAGGAGCAGATGTGCCTTCCGGAGCACCTTTCGGATCCGGTGAAACTTGCGGAACTGGACGAGAAACTGAAAGCCTGTCAGGAAGAACTGGAGTATGTGTACGACACATGGGCTGAACTGTCGTAAAAAATTGCTTGCAATACGGAAATGACTATTCTATAATTAGTTTTGTGATTACACGGATTCAGGAGGTTTATTATGACATTTGAAAAGATTAGGGACATCATTGTGGAGCAGCTCAGTGTTGACGAATCAATGGTAACTATGGATACAAATCTGATGAAAGATCTGGAAGCGGATTCTCTCGATGCGGTTGAGATTATCATGGCGATTGAAGAGGAATTCGACATCGAGATTCCGGACGAGGAAGCAGAGAAATTCCAGCTGGTCGGCGATCTTGTGAAATATGTGGACGACAATCTGAACGATTGATGAAAACCCGCCGCGGCGGGTTTTTCTTGTCGAAAGACATATCGGATATGATTTCTGATACACAAAATATTCCCGGTACAGAGCGGATCGGATGCGATTTCTAACACAAAGAGAGGTGGAATGTATGGCGAAAAATGCGAAAATCTCAAACGCGGTAATCAAGCGGCTACCGAGGTACAGGAGATACCTGATCGAACTGAAGAAGAAAGGCGTGGAGAAGATTTCCTCCAAGGAATTCAGCAATCTGATCGGATACACGGCATCGCAGATCCGGCAGGACCTGAACAATTTCGGAGGCTTCGGGCAGCAGGGATACGGATACAGTGTGGACGGTCTTTATAAGGAGATCAGCGCGATTCTCGGGTTGGACAAAGAATACCGCATGGTAATTGTCGGCGCCGGCAATCTGGGACAGGCGATCGCCAAATATACACATTTCCACAAGCAGGGCTTCAAGGTATGCGCAGCCTTCGATATTAATCCGAATCTGATCGGGAAGGATCTGGACGGAATCGAGATTCTGGACTATGAAAATATCGTGGAATATGTGGAGGAAGAGGAAATAGATATCGGCATCATCTGTGTGAACCGTGACAACGCGCAGGAGGTTGCGGACAAGCTTTCCTTCGCAGGCGTCAAGGGTATCTGGAATTTTGCCCCCACGGACATCGAGGTTCCGAGTCATGTGGCGCTGGAGGTCGTGCATCTGTCGGACAGTCTGCATTCGCTGGCATATCATATGAATGATATTCAGAAGAAGGAGGCTGCCGCAGAGGAGCTTCGCAGGAGCGACAAGAGTGCGAGGGACTGAAGCGTGAGACGGTGAAAGAGACAGGATATAAAAATAACCGTTTCGCTTTCGCGGAACGGTTATTGTCTGATCGATGTCGCTTAGCCCTCAACCGGAGCGTCAACAGGACATGCATTGGCGCATGCTCCGCAGTCGATGCAGGTATCTGCGTCGATGACGTACTGAGTATCGCCTTCGCTGATCGCTTCAACCGGACACTCAGGTGCGCAAGCTCCGCAGCTGATGCAGGCATCTGTAATCTTGTAAGCCATTGGTAAATCCTCCTTTAGACATGTCTTAAAATGAATCGCTTATTATTATAGCAGAAAGAAGCAGGTTAGTAAAGGTGAAAGTTTATTCTCTGACAGGTAAAAGCGGCACCGGGAAAAGCTATCAGGCCATGAACCTCTGCAATGAGGAGAACATAGAAAGCATCATCGACGACGGACTTTTTATCTATCACAGCAGGGTGGAGGCCGGTATTTCTGCCAAGCGCCAGAAGACGCATGTGGGCGCAATCAAAACGGCTTTGTTCACCCAGGATGCGCATCAGCAGGACGTGGCCTCCCGGATCCGGGAACTGTCACCGGACAGCATTCTGATTATCGGAACCTCGGACCGGATGGCAGATAAGATTGTCGCGCGTCTGGGACTTCCGCCTGTCAGCCGTCGGATCCACATTGAGGATATTACGACGGAGGAGGAACGGGAGACTGCCGAAAAGCAGAGAATCGGCCAGGGAAAACATGTGATCCCGGTGCCGACGCTCCAGCTGAAACGGGATTTTGCGGGGTATTTCATGGATCCGCTGAGAATATTCCGGGGCGGACTGTTCGGAGGCGACCGGCAGTCGGAGCGGACGGTTGTGAGACCTACCTTCAGCTATATGGGTGATTTTTTTATTTCGGATTCGGTTATTACTGATATTGCCGTGTGCGTCGGGAGAGAGTCCTCTGGCATCGCGAAGGTGATGAAGGTTTATGAGAACACTGCACCGGACGCGCTGGATGTGGATGTGAAAATCGCGGTGGATTCGAATGCCCGCTTCTGGGACGTGGCGCTGGATTTCCAGAAAGCGCTGGCGGAGCAGATCGAGTACATGACCGCCTTTAACGTCGTGCGAGTGGATGTGGAGATAAAGGCAATCGTATAAGAGACATCGTGCCGGATGCCCCCGACAGGAAGAACGGTGGGGCAGGCCGCCGGCTTATGCGGAGACTATGCGGGAACCGGATACCGACATGGCTGGGAAACCGGACGCTCTCATGGCTGGGAAACCGGTTGACACTGCCTTCCAAAAACAATATAATAGACTGAGTGCAGAAATTGCCTTTTATTAGCTTCGCCTGATATGGTCTGGGTCCTGCGCAATAGGATGCCGTGAACCTTGTCAGGTCCGGAAGGAAGCAGCAATAAGCGGAAGTTCTTATGTGCCGCAGATAAGCCTTTTCCTACGTCATGCGGAGCTACTAAAGGGCAATTTTGATTTTTCGGCGTCTGTATGGCAGTGGGTCAGCGCAGAGGGGTCCTCCCTGCTGCGGATATCCGGCGCCGGAGCGAAATCCCGGGGTTGGCCTTCCGGCGAAAATGCGGGAGCCTGCGGACATCGGGGCGAGCGCGCCGGATCGTATTTTGTGCAGCGAAAAGAAAGAAGGAGTCATGAAGCAATACCTGGCTTTGTACAGAGAAAACCGCCCGGAAACATTTTCGCAGGTTCTCGGGCAGGAGCACATTGTCAAAATTCTGAGGCATCAGATCGCCACGGATACAGTGGCACACGCGTATCTGTTCTGCGGGACGAGGGGCACCGGGAAGACGACTATGGCGCGGATTCTGGCCAAGGCGGTGAACTGCACCGGTGAGTCCGGAGAGAAGCCCTGCGGAGTATGCGACACCTGCCGGGACATTGCGGCGGGCAGATACGTCGATGTGGTTGAGATCGATGCGGCATCCAACAACGGTGTGGAGGATGTGCGTGATCTCCGCGAGAGCGTGAATTATCCGCCGGTTGTCGGCCGGAAGAAGGTTTACATCATCGACGAGGTTCATATGATGACCACCAACGCGTTCAACGCGTTTCTGAAAACGCTGGAGGAACCGCCGGCAGACGTTATTTTCATCCTGGCAACCACGGATCCGGAGAAGCTTCCGCCGACCGTCCTTTCCCGGTGCATGCGCCTGGATTTCAAGCGTGTATCCGGCCGGGAGATTCGGGAGAACATGCGGAGGATCTGCGCCGCGCACGGGGTGGAGATCACGGAGGACGCTCTCGCTCTGCTGGCGATGAATGCAGACGGGTCGGTGAGAGATTCGCTGAGCCTGCTGGAGCAGTGCATGAGCTCCGGAGAACCGCTGCTGGATCGTGATGTGATCCTGGAATTTCTGGGAGCTGCATCTGTGGAGTTCTATGCTGATCTGACGGAACGGACGCTGGAACACGATGTTGCCGGAGCGCTGCTGCTTCTGGAGGAAGCGCTGCAGGAGGGAAAGGACATCCGGCAGCTGATGCACGGCTGGATGGAGTATTACCGGAGTCTGCTCATTGCTAAGTTCGTGAAGGAGCCGCAGGATATGCTGAACATGTCTCTGGAGAATATCGACCTGCTGAAGGAGCAGGCGGGGCATATTAGGCTGGAGGCGCTGAATCGTAATATTGTCACGCTGGCACACACCATCAGTGACGCCCGCTATTCGACTCAGGCCAGAATCCTGATGGAGGTTGCAATTGTAACCATTGCCGAGGATATGGAATATGCCGGCGGGGCAGGGACACAGACGGGAGGAGCAGCTGCGCAGCCGAGAAGAGCAGCGGAAACCGGACGGACTTCCGGCGGCGCTGCTGCAGGTCATGATGTGAGTTCGCGGAGAACAAAGACCGGTTCGCCGGGCCGCTCCGCGTTTCCCCGGGCGCCGCGGCAGGAAATGCCGGCGTCGAACAACAGCAGGTTACCTAAGTCTGCGGAAGCGCCGGCGGCGGAACAGAATGCCGGAACGGAACCTGCTGCGAGGGCACCTGCCGACAGCTCTGACAGGCTGGACGAAATCTGGCGGGATGTGTGCGAGGCGGACGGGCTGAGTCAGAACAGCGCAGGCGCCACTATGCGCAACGCACGGCTGGCGTCGATGAATGACAGTGAATTCAAGCTCATCGTCAGCGGAGATATGGCGCGTCGTATGCTTGAACGGAATTCAGAGCAGATCTGCGACCTGATGGAACAGCGAACCGGGCGGCGGAGGAAAATGGTCGTTCGGGAGATGAAGCAGGAGGGAAACCGGTCGAAGGATGAACGTTTACAGCAGGTGGCCAGCGAGGCCGCAGATATTCTGGGAACAAAAGTAGATATAAGATAACGGAGGTTTTTCATGGGCAAAGGAATGAAAGCAGGAAAGCGCCCCAAAACGGGCGGAGCCAGGGGTGGAAAAAAAGGTCAGATGGCTCAGATTCAGCAGATGCAGGCTATGCAGAGGCAGATGGAGCAGATGCAGGCCGAGCTGGAGGAAAAAGAAGTTACCGCGACTGCGGGGGGCGGCGTCGTGACGGCGGTCGTCAGCGGGAAGAAGGAACTGATATCTCTGACGATTCAGCCGGAGGTCATTGATCCGGATGATGCAGAAACTCTGCAGGATCTTGTAATCGCCGCGGTGAATGAGGGAATGAGGCAGATTGACGAGCTGACGAACGATGAATACGGCAAGCTGACAGGCGGTCTGAATATCCCCGGAATGTAGGCGATTTATGGCACAGCAGTATCCGAAACCACTGGCGCGTCTGATCAGTGAGCTGGCCCGCCTGCCGGGTATCGGCAATAAGACCGCCCAGCGACTTGCGTTCCATATTCTGTCCCTGCCGGACGCTGAGGCAGAGTCACTCTCTGCATCCATTCGTGAGGCGAAGAAAACCATGCGTTACTGCTCCGTCTGCGGAAATCTGACGGATCAGGATCCCTGCCGGATATGCAGCGACAAAAGCAGGCGGGATGATATCCTCTGTGTAGTGGAAAGTCCGCAGGATGTAATGGCCATGGAGCGCATCCGTGAATACAACGGGCGCTATCATGTTCTGAACGGTGTGATTTCTCCGATGGAGGGGATCGGCCCGGGGGACATCAACCTGAAGCAGCTGATTCTGAGGCTTCAGCAGCATGAAGAGGTGAAGGAGGTCATTCTTGCGACGAATCCCAACATCGAAGGAGAGGCGACCGCCATGTATATTGCGCGTCTTCTGAAGCCGTCCGGTATACGCGTGACGCGAATCGCTCACGGGCTGCCGGTAGGCGGAGATCTGGAATATGCGGACGAGGTGACGCTGCTGAAGGCGGTCGAAGGGCGCACCGATCTGTAAAAGTGAAGAACATAAAAAACGGGTATCCAGAAGCGGCTGTCAGCCGCCCGGACCCGTATTTTGTTAGTGCACAGTAAACTCTTCCGCTCCGCCGGGGGAAGCCTGCGGCTTCTTCGGACTTCGCTTTGTTATCCCATCAGCGCCTTATACCATCCTGTGCCGGAGAAGAAAAAGCTGCTGAATTGCACAAAGATGACGATCGCCATGAAAATCGGACTGACATACCGCAGACAGAAATCGACGAAGGGACGGCTGCGATAATCGGAACTCAGCCGGACTTCGTCATCAATGAATCCGCGTCTGGACCAGCCCAGAAGAATCGCAGTGAGGAATCCGCCAAGGGGCATCAGGATGCCCTCCGCACCCAGGTCAAACACGTCCAGCCAGCTGCCCAGACCGAAGGGCTTCCAGACAGAGGGATTTCCACCCAGCTGATCCAGCGCGACCAGGATACTTCCGAGAAGTGTGGTCAGGGTGATCAGAATCGTTACATGTCCGCGGCCGGCCGGTTTTCCTTTGCGAATGCGGTGATCCATCAGTGCGGAGATGCCGCCTTCCATCATACCGATAGATGAGGAAAATGCCGCCACGAAGACCAGGACGTAGAAGATGAACCCGAAGAGCGGTCCGCCTTTTCCCATTGCGTCGAAAACAGTCTGAAGAGATACGAACAGAAGTCCGGGTCCTGCAGAGGGCTCGAGTCCTTCCGAGAATACTGCCGGGAAAACAGCCATGCCTGCCAGAAGCGCCGCGGCGGTATCCATGACAGGAACGATCAGTGCGCTTTTCTCCAGGTTGTCTTCCTTTCTCATATAGGAGCCGTAGGCGATCAGTGCGCCGGAGCCCAGAGAAATCGAGAAGAACATCTGACTTCCCGCCGTCGCAAACACCTTGAACCAGCCGGTTCCTGCGAATACAGAGAAGTCCGGCTTGAACATGAAACGCAGACCCTCCATTCCGTTTGGCAGCGTGCAGCAGCGAATGACTGTGATGACCAGCATCACAAACAGAATGGGCATTCCGACAGAGCAGAATTTCTCGATTCCCTGTTCGATGCCGCGGTACACAACATAAGAGGTCATCCCGAGAAAGATCAGCGTGAAGATCGCCAACACCTTGAAATCGGAGACAAAGTTTCCGAAGAAATCGCTGCTTGCCATGCCGTGAAGTCCGAAGGACGCGCCGATGATGTCACCGAAGTTGACGACGGCGTAGCGCATGACCATCCCGCCCAGCAGACAGTAGAAGCACAGCAGCAGGAACGGAACGGCGGTTTCAAACACGCCGGTAAACGCGAAACGCGGGTTGGCCTGACGGAACGCTTCCACGGCGCCCCTTCCGCTTTTGCGGCCCAGAGAAAATTCCGCCAAAAGCAGCGGATAACCCACAAAGATCGCCATGAGAATATAGACAAGCAAAAAGGCAAATCCGCCGTTCGCTCCCATTTTATATGGGAAACTCCAGATGTTGCCCAGACCGATGGCGACGCCGACCGCCGACATCAGAAAACCAAAGTTGGATTTGAATCCACCCTTTCCAGAATCAGACATAATAATAAACTCCTCCGTTATTCAAAGTAATGCTCGTTTAAAAAGTATGCATCAATTAGTGCACGCCGGCGCACAGCATATCATACAGGATGCTGCAGACTGTGCGCCGGGGCGCTGCGGACGAACCGTTATCAGCGCCGGTTAAGTCCGACGGGGACTTAATAAGCAGGCACTGATTTAATGCGTGCCCGGCAGCAGAATCAAAGAGAGGGCATAATTCTGCTGCCTGCTGCGGAAAGGCTCAGAGACGGTTCCCAAAGAGCCGGCAGCAGAG
>Ga0256404_1006694_pt1 | contig 18812 bp, 17 predicted proteins | sample RumenRJG_01DNA_FD_185990 | JGI IMG/M metagenome (GOLD analysis project Ga0256404, IMG submission 185990) | Bovine rumen microbial communities from Lethbridge, Alberta, Canada - RJG_01 | ecosystem: Host-associated > Mammals > Digestive system > Stomach > Rumen | place: Canada: Alberta | collected...
GACTGCTCGACCCTTGGTCGCTCGGTCTCAGTTGTCGTTTTACTATTACTATCACTCTCGCTGAACTGATGATGCAACGGTTGCGTCTGCTTCTTTCGATACTCAGGGGTGAACTCCTTGTCGAAGGCCTCGTCATAGTACGTGAACAGCCTCTCCTCGTCGATGAACAGGATATCCTCTTCCTTGGGTGCAAACGAGTTGCGTGTGGCGTCGATGCAACTGTCGTCGGCAGTATAGCCTAGTTGCTCTGCAAGCACAATCTGGTTGTCAGCCAGGTTGCCCAGTGTAATGTCCGCCGTGAAGATAATGCGGATGCCCTGTCCCGAACTCGTCAGGTGCACCAACACCACGCGCTTCATCAGCTCCTCCTGCTGCTGCAGACGTTCCCATACCTCCATCGGGTTCTCTACATGGTCTATGTCCAGCATCACCAGTCCGTTCAGGTGGCATCCCGTCAGTTGTCTGCGTGTTACCATCCTTTCTTTCGGTTCCGGATCGTCCTTGTGCTTTTTCTTCGGCTTGTACTTCACCTTATCGAACTCGTAGCAGCAGAATGTGAACGCTGGCAACGTCCTCTTCAGGTCGTCGGCCCATGCCAGCAGCTTCTTGTCCACACCTTTCTTCTTCCATCTGTCCTTGGCCGTTTGTGTTTTCAGACTGCGCACCGTCCTGACGTCGAACTTCCTGAAGTCCTCGTGTGCCGCCCACTGCGCCATAGCCTCCGTGTCATGTTGCCCAACCGCTTTCATCACCGCCCGACGCGTATCAATCAGCCAGGGAGTGTTGCTCTTCCGTATGCACTTCCAGAAGTCCTCCCTGCGGCATTTCACCGCAGAGAGATCTTTCGTGTTTTCTTGATAGCAAAACATAGCATCCTCTCCTATTTCTTGATTTGTTTACACTTGCGCAGTTGTTCCAACAACACACACAGGTCACTCTCCAGCACGTCGGCACAACGACTGCGGCCCAGGCTTTTCTTGCCCCTCGATTTGATGAAGATGCTGCACTCCGACATGTACAGACGTCCGCAGTTCGTCTCATAGATCGTCTCACAGCCGCTACCCCTTTCACTTTTCTTCTCGGCTTCAAAATCCACATGACCGTCATCGTTCACAAACAGCGATCCCTTGATGCGCTTCTTACGATTCGCCTTGATGTCCTTAACAACATCCTGTTCAATGCTTACAATTGTATTCTTTTTCATAATCGATTCGAATTAGTGAGTGTCAGGAGAAAGCGAAGTTTTTAGTTTGAGCTCAATTATACCGGTTACGTTTCCTCCGCTCACACCTTCGACTCGGTTATTAAATGTCTTTAATCTCTCTCAGTGTCAATTCTCTGGCCAGTAGATAGAGGAATCTCTCCCTTGCATCCTCGATGCCTACATTTTCCTGCATCTTCAGGATCTCTGCCACGGTCGATGCCAGTCCCATCAGCGCCACCAGCGTGGGATGTTCCCCCTTGACATGCTGTCCCAATACCTGCATCAGCTCCGCCGTCAGCTGCTCCGACTCCATCACTACGGCTTCTGCCGCCTTGTACGCATCAGTCTTGCGCACCACCTTCTTGTTGTTCTTCTTGTTCTTTTTCATTGTTTCTTGATTGTTGAAATGTAAATTCTGTTTTCGTAGCGGTCCTGTCCCTGCTGGTCTTGCCAGTCACGGACTCCCATCGAGAGTTGAGTGCGAACGGTGTCGCCCTCGTTCAAGTAACCCACAAGCGAACGGGCATAGTCGCCGGTTGCCTCTGCAAACAAGGTGTCCACACCGTCAGTCAGCACGAAGCCCATACTTGTAAACACCTTTTGTTGACCCTGTTGGTCTTGGTACTGTCTGTCTTGGATGGGCAGCACCTTCTGAATCTTCATTGTTTTTTCCATTTTTGCTTTAAAATTTAAATTAATAATGTGCATCGGGAAACCCTTTGCATTTGATTTCGAAAGCAAAATTAGGCATAAAAAAACCTTTCCACTTAGGAGTAGTGGAAAGGTAGTAAAAGGTTAGTGAAATAGGTAGTAGAAGTTAGTGCAGCATCTCGTATTGCCTTTCTAGTTCCTGAAAAAACAACTGTCCTATGACCTTGTTTTTCTGGAACACTTCACTTTCGGAATTGGTGGGCTTATAGTCTTCCCATTCATCATAGTCAATGGATGCAAACTTCAGGGCACAGGGCGCTTTCAGGTTGTTGATGTCACATTTTACTTCTAAGGTTTCAGCTATCGCAAGACTGTTTATTCTGTCGCAACTGGTAGCCCATTTCGAACTCCATCCGCATTTTGCGGCCAACACTTTAATAACACCCAGAAACAATTGTTTCTCACAGAGCGGCTTCTGTTTGCCGTTCAAAGCTACGATAGCCCGACTAATCATTTCGTCCGTGTTAGTCTGTTGGCAGTCGTTTCTTGTTTTTCTCCTCATGTGAATTATTAAAGGTAGCTGAGCCATTGATTATATTGTAGTTCGTAATGCTACCATAAAAGTTGTTGATGATTCCCCCTTGGGGATTCTTTTGCTCGTTATCCATATTGTCAATCTTTTGTTGGGTTAGGGTGAATGTTTACGTTCTCCACATCCTCTAGGAATTGATTAATAATCTGAATGTTACAATCTCCATAGATGATAATCTTGCCTTCACGAAACCTGTTCCTTGTTTTCTGGCAGCAACGTCTGAAGATTTTCTTGATTCTCTTCAAAATACCAGGGCTACACACTGCCTTTCTTAATGCAGCCCTGCATGGCCTTAAGCCAATTAGCTCGTACTTTTTCATACTTTTGGTTTTAAGTAGTTATTAAATAATTGTTTTTCAAGATATCTGGTCAAATAATACGTTCTATACAAATGGAGAACGTGAGACATTACAAACACAGCGACCTCATGAACCGCAACGTATCTACGAGTGGCTGTATCTGCAAATGCCCACATCTCCAAGGACGCAAGCAAGGCAGACATCTTCGTACTCGTTTGATACTTTAGATTTGCGGTTCTTGAGGTCTACGAGAAAGCTGTCTTAACTCTATTTTTCCACGATATCTTTTTCGGAATGCAAAAGTACAAATTTTTTCGCAATCATCCAAAGTATAGAGAGTTCTTTTTCTTTGTTTTTTTTAAATTCCCTCTTTTTTGCCCATCTGAATAAAGAGCGTAGCCTCTTAGCTACGCTCTTTCTGCCAAATTACTAACTTTATCAAACAACGCACAAAATGCACTCTGCTTCTATTATTATCCTTACTATTTTAAACTATAGAAAACATTTAAAACAGGGTATCTGGGTACACCCCTTCTTTTACAAGCTGCATAATACGATTCATAGTATCTTCGCGGTCGGCTGCGTATGTCACGCCGAACCACTTGCTTGTCGTGTCGAGAACTTCACAGGTAGTAGTGCCATCGTTGATGAGTTTGTTGACCATTAGCGGGATGAAGAACTCGGCCTTCAGGTTCTCCATGTTCTTCGAGTCGCTGAGGAACTCCTTGAAGTAGGCCTCAGAGTGTTCGAAGTAGTCAGGTGTGAAGCCCCACATATTCATACTTACGGGTACGTTTTCCTCAAGAGGCTGCCACTCACCTTGCTCATCCTTGTATGAAATGGTACCGTTGATACGCATAATCTCGGTACGCTCCACGACATCCGTCAGATGACGCTTCTCGTTGTAGGCACAGACACCACGGGCCACACTGCCGTTCTCGCTCAAGGTGTTACATACGCGGAAGCCCACCATCGCATACTGGTTCTTGGCGCCCTCTGGCAGGCTGCTGAGGAACTTGCCAATCTGTATAAAAGCATCTCGACCATAGAAATCGTCGCAGTTTATGACACAGAAAGGTTCTTTGATGATGTTCTTGCCCATCAGTACGGCATGGTTTGTACCCCACGGCTTTACGCGCCCTTCGGGAACGGTGAAACCTTCGGGCAGTGCGTCGAGTGCCTGGAAGCATAGTTCGCACTGTATTTTGCCCTCGTACTTCGAGAGAATCTGCGTGCGGAACTGCTCTTCAAAGTCCTTGCGGATGACCCATACGATTTTGCCGAATCCTGCTTGGATAGCATCGAAAATACTATAGTCCATAATGGTCTCGCCATTGGGTCCCAGACCGTCGAGTTGTTTCAGACCGCCATAACGGCTGCCCATACCTGCTGCTAAAAGAAATAATGTCGGTTTCATAATTCAATTGTTATTTGATGTTTCTAACTCTCTTTTCCCAGTTCCATGCTGCTGCAAGTGTCTCTTCGAGTGTGCGCTCAGCCTTCCATCCGAGTTCTTTGTTTGCGAGGGCTACGTCAGCCCAGACAGCAGGTACATCACCTGAACGACGGCCTACAATTTTGTAGTTAAGTTTTAGATTGTTGACCTTCTCAAACTTCGTCACCAATTCCAGAACAGAGACAGGACGCCCTGTTCCGATGTTGAAAATCTCATAGTCCTGCTTCATCCTGCCCTGCGTCATACGGTTGATGGCAGCCACATGCGCCTTGGCCAAGTCCACCACGTCGATATAATCACGCAGGCAGGTGCCGTCAGGCGTGTCATAGTCATTACCAAATACTGACAGACATTCACGGATGCCTGCAGCCGTCTGGGTAATGAACGGCAGCAGATTGTTGGGAACGCCACGCGGCAGTTCTCCTAGCAGTACCGAGGGATGGGCACCAACAGGATTGAAATAGCGCAACGCCACGCCGTGCAACACAGGGTATGAACGACAACAGTCATGCAGAATATCTTCTGCCATCTGTTTGGTGTTTCCGTAAGGCGAAGTGGCAGGCTTGCGCTCTGTCTGCTCCGTGACAGGCAGTTTATCGGCATCGCCATAGACGGTAGCCGACGAAGAAAAAAGGATGTTGGGACGCCCATAGTCCACCATCAACTGGCAGATGTTCATAAACGAAGTAAGGTTGTTCTGATAATACATCAGCGGCTTTTCCATCGACTCGCCCACAGCCTTGAAGGCAGCGAAGTGAATCACCGAGTTGAACTTGTATTTTTTGAACACCCCTTCCAGAGTATCCTTGTCGCAGGTATCCACCTGTTCAAAAGGCACATCAACGCCTGTTATTTGACGTACACCTTCCACGGCAGCTTTCTCCGAATTGGAGAGGTTATCCACTATTACGGCATCGTAACCCGCGCCAATCAGTTCGACGATAGTGTGTGAGCCGATATATCCGGCACCGCCTGATATTAATACTGTCTCTTTCATTTCATTACTTTTTAAAAGGGAGGGTTCACTTTAAATCCCTTCTATAACATAATTAATTCCAACTAACTTAACCAAATTAATACAAATGTATCATTAATGAAAACAGAGTCCCATAGTATTAATCTTCACTTCGTTTTGCGTTCCAAACCAATGCTGTAAGGATGACAGACAATAGTGCAGAGCCGATCCAGAACCAGTTTACATAGGTGAAATCATAAACTTCTGTACCATTTATTACTGTCTTGTTACCTTCTATAAGAACACCATTCATGATATCTTGGAGACCTGCCCCCAAATAGCTTGCAATTCCGACAACTCCTAAAGCAGCTCCTGCCGCTGCACGCGGGGCAAGGTCAACAGCCATCAATCCTCCCAAAAAGCATATAAGAACACCTATGCCTAAACCAAAAAGTACCATTGCTGTCACATCAACCCAGAAATGTACACCAGGAACAAGGAGGAAAAGAGATAAAGCGACTACATCCATCAGTCCAAAAATCAAAGCGGGCATGTTTCTGCTGCCTTTAAAGAATTTGTCTGATATCCATCCACTGAATACTGTCCCAATAATACCGCAAACGGAACTAATGGAAACAATAAGGCTTGCATCCAATGTAGAATAGCCTTTTTGTGCTTCGAGATAGAACACCCCCCATGAGTTAACTGCATAACGACTAATATACATGAAGGCACTTGCTAATGCAAGAATCCAAATTGCTGGATTTTTAAGTACAAGTTTTTGAGCACGATTGAAATCCTGTGTCTTATTCTCAACTTTTGTTCCTGTAGACTTCTGCTCACCAAGTAAGAATCCCTGACTTTGAGGAGTATCTTTCATAAACAAGTAAAGCATAAAGAAGCCTATGATACCGATAATACCAGCCCCAATAAATCCGTATCGCCATCCCATCCAACTAACCAATAAGGCTATGGTAATAAAAGTAATTGCCTCTCCAAGATTATGACTTGCGCTCCATATACCATAGAATGTGCCTCTTTCTTTAGAGCTAAACCATCTGTTCAAAGAAACGACACCGGCAGGAGCACCCATTGACTGAAGCCAACCGTTGATTCCCCATAGGATGGCAAAGACAACAAACATGTCGGTGAAGCCAAGAATCAAGTTAACAATTGCTGTCAACAACAATCCAGTAGCCATAAACCGTCTTACATTACAGCGATCTGCCAAGAAACCATTAGCAAGTTTACCAACGGCATAAACAAAGAAAAGACATGATCCGATAATACCCAATTGGGTTTCTGTAAACACTCCTTCATCAACTATAGGCTTGCGTACAATATTCATGCTTAAGCGACAAACATAATATATTGCATAGCAGCATGTGGCAGTAAAGAATGTCGTTAACTGTATCTTCTTAAATTTGTTTTTAGGAACATCAGAAGAATAGTTGGGCTCTGATATCTTGTAAAATGATATGATTTTCTCAAACATACGCTATATCATATTTAGTCGTGAAGATTACGTGAACGCAGATAATCAAGTAAGAACTGTGGACGGTCTGTCTGAATGATTCGTGCTCCAAGCACATCAATTAGATAGCCATATCCATTTTCGAAACTTTGAAGAGATGCATCATCATCATGACCACCAGCCATTGTGTCCCAAAGGGTATTATACCAAATCAATGAACGTCCTTGCATAGTGTCTTTTAGCTTTTTAGGTAGAGGATTTGAATCTAACTTATATAGCAATTCAAATGCCACGGGATGCATATCGCTTATAAATGCTTCAATTTGTTCCTCTGCATTAGGCTTGTCAAGGTTAACGATAGGCATATAGATGACATCTTTCAGGTAATCACCATATAATTCCTTAACCTTCTCAGCAGAACCGTTTCCTTTCATAACAATTTGCTTGGTTGTACCCGTCTTTACCATCAAGGCATAAACCTGATCAAAATAACGATCTGCCTTATCAAGATTCAACATGATTTTGCCTTTGGCATGTATCAATGCTTCTTCTAAAGTCGGAACATCATGTATCGTTCTGATTGCGCAGCCATTCTTTAACTTTAACGTCTTAATATAGGCCAAGGTTGTATCTGCAATAGCCCCCTTGCCTGTAGTAGTTCTGTTAAGTGTAGGGTCATGCATCAATATTAGCTGACCGTCTTTTGTGCGCTGAACATCTAATTCGACGATATCAACTCCCATCTTAATGGCATTATCAATTGCTGCCAATGAGTTCTCAGGATAGTTTCTCCAGTCTCCTCGATGTGAGGCTACTATAACAGAACTGTAATCCCTCTTTAATAACTTCTCTCTAATAAGGGAGACTCTGTCTTGAGCCATTGCACTAATAGAAAATAGTGCCAACAGCAAAAATACACTCTTCTTCATTGTTTTAAGTTTCTTTTATTTATAGTTTTCAAATACTTGTTAAGCAGCATGGGATTGTCACTAAAGATGATATCTGCCCCCTTGTCTAAAAGCCATTGATACGAATCTGCAACGTCTGTTATTGCCAATTCATCATCATGTCCTCCATTGAATTTTGCCCAAAGGGAATTCAGCCAAATACGATAGCCTTGTTTCTTTAATTTGGGTATTTCCGCAAGAATCGCCACATTATCATCTGAGAATGAGAAACTGGCAACAGGTATAGGAAAATTTTTCTTAAAGTCGGTAAGTTTCTGCAAGTCACCAGAATCCTTGCTCACTAAAACGGGAATGTAAATCACCTCATCTGGTAAAGTTCCAACTTTCTCTTTGAATTGCGAACTATCAAATGAGGCCCTAAGTACTATTTGAGAAAGACATCCCTTTAATTTTGCTATCTCTAACACTCTGTCTTTAACTTTTACCCACTTATCTACCTGAATGAGAATCCTCCCTTTTGCAAGTTCAAGAACCTCTTCATAAGTAGGAATTCTTTGACGCGTAACAATACCTATAGGGGATAACAAATATAGTTGTCGAAGTTCTGAAAGCGTATGGTCTGAAACTTTCCCCATTCCTGTAGTCGTACGTTCAAGTGTCTCATCATGTAAAACGACAAGAGCTCCATCCTGCGTTTCCTGCACATCTATCTCAATACCGTCTATCCCTTCGTCTATACATCTTTGGAATGCTATAAGTGAGTTTTCAGCAGGAGCATTCCTCCAGTCTCCCCGATGGGCAAAGATCATGACGTAATCACTTTTCCCTCCATCAAGGATAAGAGATCGTAAAGTATCAGCCCGATTTCCTTGAGCAAATGAGACAAACGGGATTATGAGTAGTAAAAGTAGGATTTTCAGTTTCATATAGATGCAAAGGACTCTGGAGGGATATATTGCAATCCCTCCAGAGATTGTTGTTATTTAAAAATTTGTGCTATCTTCCCAACCAGGATTCTGTGTCAAAGCACCACCTGAGAGGACACGCTCACTAGCAGGAATGGGCCAAAGGTAATCCCTGTTTTCATTCCACGTTACTGAAATGGTTGGGATTGCATGGATGAAACCTTTTGTGCCTTCAGATAGAATCACATCCTTGCCAATTTGCTTAGCAGTTCCCTTAAAGTTTCCTTTATTTGTAGTATATAGAAGAAGATCTGCCTTTCCGTCTCCATCCATATCGTATTCGCCTTCACCTGGGAAGTAACATCCATAGAATGGCTTTGTCAATTGTTGACCTTCCTTCCATCTGAGAATATCCCATATTCTGAAACCTTCTAAAGCCAACTCTACAGTACGCTCTCGACGTATTTCTAAAATAACACCAGTATTATTACTCTTTGTCACGTTAGGATAATATTCAGACATCAATGGATCAATAGTGGCATTGGCTGTCGCTAAATCTAAATGAGGCATCTTAACCCTATCACGTATCTTGTTGATAGATTTATCCAAATCAGCCTGTGTCAATGTACCCAGTTCAGCCTTGGCCTCCGCAAAATTTAAAAAGACCTCAGCAGCACGGAACAATGGAAAATCAGTGTATGACTTATTAGAGCCGTCATAAGCAGTGCCATTGACATATTTAATCGGCTGATACCCTGTTAATGCATTTAGATTGTTTGCTGTTACTTTAGAGGCTCCCGTCTGAATATAACCAGGACACAATATTGTCTGTTCCAAGCGTGGATCACGATTTGCAACTTCTTCTGTAAAAATCTTCTCATCATAATTTGCCTGCGAAGAATAAAAGGAACCATCTTTCATCAAGTAATGATTTACTAAACGCTTTGTGAAACCAGCCCTATCATTCTTTATGTTAAATTGTACACTATGGAGGACATTTGCTGTGGCACTGTATTTGCGCGTCAAGATAATCTCATCACTCACAGCATCAATGCTGTTAAACAAATCACGATAAGGTTGAGTGCCTGTAGTATACAATTTATAACCACTATCGTTAATAAATAATTCGGCTGCCTCTGCTGCTAATCGTAAATACTTATCAGCATTGCCGAGTGAATGATACTTCCTGAATGTTCCTTCATATAATGCAACTCTACATTTTAAAGCAAGGGCTGTCCACTTGGTTACATGGACATTATCTTTTTTAGTTGGAAGAAGGTCAATAGCTTTATCTAAGTCAGCCATTATATTATCCATTATAATTCCCCTGTCTTCACGTGCTTTCCTTAGCTGACTATAATCATCGGAAAGTATAACTTCATCATACCAAGGAACAGCTCCATATCGACGGACCTTTATCCAATAAAAATACGCTCGCATAAAATGAGACACACCATCATACTGCTTTTTCGCATCAGCATCCTGACAGTCTCCCGAATTTTCAAAGTAATAGTTGATTTTACGGAGCATAGTCCATGTCCATGCGCTTTCGTCAGCAGCCGAACGCTGTCCCATCATCAAGTCGCCAAGCGAGTTGTCAATCATGTCATCAGCATTGGAACCGGCAGCATCGTTGGCAGCAGCCAATTGTGTATAGTAGCCATTGCACCATAGTTCCAAGTCGGCCGCTTTCTTGAAATAATTGTTAGGACTGATAGTGTCCTCTGGCTCCAGCGTCAGTTCGCAAGAGCATAACAAGCCCAACCCTAATAGGCCAATTACAATATAATTACATTTTTTCATAATGTTTCAATTATTAGTGTCAACTGATTAAAACTTTACATCAACGCCAAATGAGAAGGATTTTGAATATCCATATCCAACACCAGAGCCTGAGTTGTAAGTACCAGAGGTGTTTGCCAGTTCCGGGTCTACCGTCTTGTAATATTTCTTCATGGGTGATGTGTACCACAGGTTCTCACCAGTAAAATAAACACGGATGGACTGGAAGATTTTGGTACTCTTCAAAGGCAATGTATAACCAATGGTGAGATTTTTCAGCCGGAGGTATGCAGCATTTTGCAAATAACGGTCTGTGGGTACACTCAAAGAACCGCCGCTATACGACTGATATCCACGTGGGCGTGGGAAATATCCACCTGGGTTGTCCTCACTCCAACAATTGTCCATAAAATCCTTATGAATAAATGACAATGACGGGAAGGAGTATGGTCCCCAAAAATCATATGCGTATGTTGTTGGGAACCAGTCACACTTTCCTACACCCTGGAAGAATGCGGAGAAATCGAAACCACGATAACTGGCATCCAATCTGAAAGAGTAAGAGTATCTGGGCAAGGAATTTCCGATAACGCTCTTATCTCCAGGATCATCTACAGTGCCAGAACCTTCATTGATAACATTGTCCCCGTTTACATCTATAAATTTCACATCACCAGCCATAAGATGGTTGTCAACCTTTGAGTTGTAAACTCGCTGATTTACAGCCTTGTCGTTAATTTTCGCTTGATAAGCGGCAGCTTCTTCATCGGAGCTAAACAACCCCTCAACTTTATATCCCCAGATTTCACCTAATGTCATTCCTTCATAATAGTCAGAGATGAGTTTGTCTGGATTATTAAATTTAGTAATCTTTGATTTGTAATCTCCCAACGTTGCTGATATTCCATAGTCGAAACGGTGACCAGCCAACTTGAAATGGTCATTCCAGCGCAAATAGATTTCCCATCCGTTAGTGCGCAGGTCTGCGCAATTCTCTTTGGGGGTCGTTGCTCCATAGACAGAGGGTAATGTCAGCGAATGAGTCAACATGTCTTTCGTATCTCTTCTAAATATGTCAATTGTGGCTGTTAAGCGACTATCAAAGAAACTCAAGTCAAGTCCCCAGTTATAGGTCGTCACGGTTTCCCAAGTTAGGTTGTTTGACAAAGGAGATGACACACTTGCATAGTTTGCCTTGCCATTACCATCAAATGTATATGACATCACATTGTCTGTGCTAATCTTATCAAAATAAGCATAATTAGACACCTGTTGGTTTCCAAGACTACCTATGGAGAAACGTATTTTTGCATTGTTCCAAAAAGAAGAAAGAGGCTCCCAGAACTTTTCCTGACTCATTCTCCATCCGACAGATGCTGATGGGAAGAAGCCCCAGCGGTCATTCTCCGAAAATCTTGAAGAACCGTCAAAACGACCACTTGCCTCGAAAAGATACTTACCTTCGTAGTCGTAGTTTATACGTGCAAAATAACCCAGTGTACGATACGCAGAGATTTCTTCTGTGATAGTTGATTCACCAGTAGCAACACTGAAAGAACTTAAATCTTTACTTAACAGGTCGTTTTGCTTAACACTTAACTGAGTAAATCGCTGGTCCTCATACTGCATACCTGCAACCGCCTTGAAGTTATGCTGCTTGTACCAAGTATGTGTATATGTTCCATAAACATTGACAGAATGACGATTTGTATTTCCATGAAGTTCCTGCCAATAGTCTGTTATAGAACCTGATGTAAAGGTCTTCACCGTACCACTTTTATCCAAATATTCAAAAGGCATACTACGGCGTTCGTATATTCTATTACGATACTTGTATGCATATGAAGCCGTAATAACCAAGTCTTTGAAAACATCAATATCCAATTGGTTAGAAATGATGTAATCCCTATTTCCGCGAGAGTTACGAGCTTCGTTGGCTGTCAGGAAGCCAGCATGACCTGCTCCTAATGGTGAATTGGCACCCGTCATAGTATTTACATACTGAATTGTCTGACCATCAGGGGAAAGTGGCATAACAGCAGAGTTGACATTTGACTGAAGACTATGAATAGTCATCTGCTCGTCATAATATCCAGCATACTTATAATTGGTATAGTTGAAATTGAAATTACCCGTATAATGGATAAAGGGTGCAATTTCTGCATTCAACTTAGCACGGAATGAAAAATTTCTATATTTGTCATTATATATCTTGAAAATACCATCCTGCTGCAGGAAACGTCCGCTTATGAAATAGTTTACTTTCTTGTTGCCTCCTGTTATAGAAATATTATGCTCATGTTCTGGTCTGGTAGTTTTATAGAAATAGTCATACCAGTCAAAATTTGAATAGAAATACAATTTACCGTTTTTTTCAACAACCCAAGGGCGGTCTGGATTTTCTGTCTCATCGTACCTTCTTGCCTCAAGCATTTCCAAGTCCTCACCAGTATATCCCCACATCAATTTGCCTTGATAAACATTATAGAACTGATTAACAATATTAACATGGTCAAAACCTGTCGTAATAAAGTCTGTCGATGTCGTATTCTTACGCCATGCAATTCGACCGTTATAATTGACATTTACTTTACCATCAGAATCTTTTCCGCTTTTGGTTGTAATCAGAATGACACCAGAAGATGCCTTAGCACCATAAATAGCTGAAGCAGAAGCATCTTTCAATACTGAAATAGATTCAATATCATTAGGATTAATCTGATTGAGGCTGACTTCCATTCCATCGCATAAAATCAGCGGAGTACCACCATTGACAGATGCGACACCACGAATATCTATTGAATAGTCAGAATCCATAGAACCCGTGTTGAAAGTTAAGTTTACTGATGGGTCTGCACCTTGCAATGCACCAGCAGCAGAAGCTACAGGACGATTATTGATGTCTTTAGAACTAATTGTTGCTACTGCTCCCGTCAGATTTGCACGTTTCTGCGAACCATAACCGACAACAACAACCTCACTCAAGACCTGATCGTCTTGTTGGAGCACAATGCTTGAAAGCTTATTACCGTCATTGGCTTTTACTGTTTGGGTAGTGTAACCAATATAGGATATCTCAATATCCGAATTTGGCGAGACATTAGATACTGTGAAATTACCTTCATAGTCAGTAACGGTACCGTTGCCAGTTCCTTTTTCCACTATGCTGGCACCAATAACCCCCTCACCTGTTTCGTCAACAACTTTACCCCTGACCGTAATCTTGTCAGAAGTAGCAGCTTTTGACTCTATCTGAGTTATCACAATTTGATTGCCCTTTATTTCATAAGTGCAACCTGTACCACTGAGCAAGTCGTCAATAACTTGCGGAATGTTCTTGTTCTTTTGATTCAGAACAACTTGTTTGTTAACATTGAGTTGAGAGGCATTGTAAGCAATCTTGTAATTGCTAACAGACTCGATCTTCTCAAATGCTTGCTTAAGAGTCAGACGTTCATTGTTAAACGAGACATTCTGAGCCCCAACGGAAAGACTGCCAGCGAAAAGAAGCATAGCAGAAATCCAAAGAATGAGTTTTTTTCTTTGTTTCATTTTAGGTTCAGTTTTCATTAATAAATAGAATTAGTATATTTAGGACAAGATAAAAGCCCCAAATACCCAATCTATTATTGTTAACAAAACTAAAAATTTTTATTCTATATAGACATCCTGTCCCTTAATCTCGTAGTGGAGAGCGGGAATCAGCATCTTGATAATAGACATTACTTCTTCAATAGATTCATTAGAATTAAAATGAACACGAATGGTCTGGTCATCAAACTGGTCGTTCCTTATATGGATTTTCACATTATAGGCCCGTTCCAATTGGGTAATGACCTGACGGAATTTTGCATCATTAAAATATAATGCACCCGTTCGCCATACAGAATAATTATCAATATCAAGATGTGAGATGTCTACCTGACCAGTCTGTGAATTATATACAAGATGATCATGAGGAGACAAGAGATAGGTCTGGTCTTTTCCCTCAATATCTACTTGTATTTTTCCTGATTCAAGTGTTGTGGTGATTTCTGGATTATCAGGATATGAGCAGACATTGAAAGATGTGCCTAACACTTTCAGCCTTATCTGGTTAACATCAACAATGAAAGGATGCTCTTTGTCTTTTGTAACATCGAAGAATGCCTCGCCAGTGAGACAAACGTTTCTTTCCTTTGAAACAAATCGAGAAGGATAGATTAACGTACTTCCACTATTAAGCCATACCTTAGAACTGTCTGGAAGGGTTACCAACTCACGTTCACCATAGGCCGTAAATTTGTGGATAAACCTAACCTCCTTGTAATAGTTTGGCTCATAACTCATGCTCTTATATATAAAATAGGTGGAGCCTATAAGAACAACAGGTATTACCCAAAGAGCAGCTAATCGCAGCCATGCGTATAACTTAGGCATACGGCTATTGCATCCCCAAATAGTATGAGTAGTGCGCTGCCAAGCACGTTCTATTGATTCTTCACTGGCAGCATCATGATCAAGACCGTCCCAAATTTCACGAAACGTATCCTCTGTGTCTTCGTCAGAAAGTGCAAGCCGGCGATGTACCTTTGTTACCGTCTCATCTGTCACCTGGTGACTGAAGAAGTACTTGATGATATGATGTATATATCTACTCATTCTTGACCATCCTTTGTTTAATGACTACTACTTTTTATCTCACCCCCAATTACATAGTAACAAAATAAGTATTTTTAGCATCTTGCGTATATCTCCCAATGCTAAATTCAGATGATTTTCTACTGTTTTCTTCTGAATGCCCATCTTCTGGGAAATCTCTTCATTAGTCAATCCTTCTTCCCTGCTCATCCGATAGACGGCCTGTCGCTGTGGGGGCATGTTGCTAACTATCATGTCTATCAGAATTTGTAAATCCTGGGCTTCTACTTGTTCTTGCTGTGATGGACTTGGTTCCCTGAGATTCTTGATTGTTTCAATATCAAGGATGTGGGACTTGTTAGAAGAGATGAAATTCAACACCGTATTCTTAGTAATTGTATAGAGATAGGTGTCTATATTTTCTACTTCTGCAAGCATGGAACGCTTCATCCAAAGCTTGGTAAAAACCATCTGAGTGATATCGTCTGCATCAGTTTGGTTCTTAATGAATCCAAGAGCGAAATAATAAACTTTGCCATAGAATGCCTTGAAGACCTGATGAAAAGCATTATGGTCTCCTTCGGCTAATTTCTCTATAATGGCTTTGTTTATATTCATCTTTTACAAATTTCCTGCAAAGGTAATAATAATATTCAAAGGAAAGACAAAAAATGAGAAAAATCTATTCCATTTCCCTCTCATCATACGTATTTTTAGAATTAAACGAATGAAAATACCGCCTCACAGACACGCTGTGGGGCAATACTTACAAGTTCCATCGGCTATTTTAATAAATCCAGAATATCCTCAGGCTTTGCCTGCATTTCTGTAATGGCACACAATCCGGCACCCATATCCTTTAGACTGGCCCCCATAAAATATACCTTATCGTCAATAATGAGGAAACGATCATGGTTTTTATGCGGCAACTGTACAAAATCGATAGCAGGATACTGCTCATTGTGTTTCTTCAAATCCACCAGGAAGTGCTCGTAGTAGCGGCTATGTATTGCGGCAGAAATACCATCAGCACGTTTATTCAACAACGATAGCACGCGATCATCCACAAAGTTGTCAATCAACACAATCCGTTGTTTGGCGCTTCTTACCAAGTCGGACACGTAAGTCCATGCATCCCATACGCACCCTGTAGCAAAAATCTGCTCTGGCAAAAGTTTCGGCGACTGTTTATCCATCCTGTCAAGAAGCATGTCCATCTTCTGATCCGTTTCTATCTGATGTTTCTCCAGATGGGCAATTCGCATCAGAATACCAGCATTCTGGACCATAAACCGACGCATAGCCACGAAAGCATTCATAATCATAATGCTCCTTTCTATCGCAATTTTGCTATGCACAACGGTTGAAAGTTGGCCTATACCCTGCTCTGTGTAAGCATACGGCAATGAAGGATAGAACTTAAGAGAACGGAGGTTATCACAATTTGCAATAACCTCGTCACGTTCTTCCTTTGTTAATTGGAAACGGAAAGACTCAGGGAACCTTGCAATGTTACGTTTTGCCTGTTGATTTAGACGGCCTGTCGTTACTCCATAAATCCTTGCAATATCTTGGTCTATAAGTACTTGTTCGCCTCGAACTGTAACTATCAGCTTCTCTATATCATATTGACTGAGAGAGTTTTCTTGAGGGTTCTCGCAATTTGCGATAACCTCGTCAGGGTTGTTGCAATTTGCAACCACCTCATTAGGGTTGTCGCAATTTGCGACTACCGCAGGCGTTTCTTCTGTCTTCTTTTTCATATTTGCCATACCTGTTTTCTTATTTCGCTTACAAAGTTACTACTTTTTTCAATTACTTTAGTATGTAAAACTCGAAAATGTTATATGCGTGGCGTGGCAAACGTGGCATTTGCGATTTTTGATAGGAGTGGCAATACGCTTTTATAGTATTTGTTAATTTTATATATATTGTAATATATATAAAATATATAATATTATATTTTAACATTTGCATCACAACGCTTCGATTCCATTTTTTGGAAATGCCACGTTTGCCACGCCACGGCAAGATCATTAAAAATATGAAAAATATGGCTCTCTGGGCAGGAAAAACTTTTTCCCTGGGCAGGGAGAAAAAAAATAATTGAAAATATTTTGAAAATTTTTGTCAAAATATTTGGTAGTATGAAAAATATTTACTAACTTTGTACCGTCAAATTGAAAGAGCAAGCGCGCAGCACTGGAGATGAGACAAGGAAGATTAAAAAAATAAAAGGATTAAACAAAACTAAACTAAGAGGAGATTAAAATTATGGCAATGAAAGTGAAAGCAGTAGAGAAGCTACTGAAGTTTGACAAGAATTCAGCGGGTGTTTACCGCTATGTGATGAGTCCCGAGATGTACTCGAGCCTGAACCAGAAGAAGGTGATCAAGGAGGCTGCCCTGCGCAGTGGCGTGAGTCAGGGTGTGATGCAGGCCTGCTGGGATGCAGCTGGTGAGGTGATCAAGGCATGGGCAACCGAAGGCCACAGCGTGGCACTGCCCGGACTGGGTACCATGCGATTCGGACTGCGCTCGAAGTCTGTGGAGGACGTGAACAAGGTGAAGACCGGTCTGATTACCAGCCGTCGCATCATCTTCACTCCAGACACTGACCTGAAGGACGAGCTGAAGAACACCGCCATCGTCATCACCTGCTACGACCGCAACGGCAACGAGGTGAAGCGCGTGACCAGCGACGACGACGCAGAGGTGGAGGACCCCGAGAACGGATCAACGGACTCAGGGAACAACGGATCTACGGAGAACAACGGATCTACGGAGAATGGCGGAAACCAGAACCAGGGTGGTAACAGCAACACCGGTGGTGGCGACTTGGGACAGAACTGAACAGTGAATAGTGAACAGTGAATAGTGAACAGTGAACGTTATGAAGACGAATCGTATTGTTGAGGTAGCGGTGAAGGTGATAGTAGCCGCTCTCACAGCCTTCCTGACGGCCATCACAACGACCTCGTGTATGGGACATGGACCAATCGCTCTGTGAGCGAAGTGAATAGTGAAACGCTTCGCTAGTGCGCTCGAGCTTTGCTCGCTTTGACCTTGGTCTAAGAATAGTGAAGAGTGAAACGCTCCGCTAGTGAAAAGTGATAGAGAGGGAATGGGACTGCCAAAAAATTTGGTGGTCCCATTATTTGTTTGTACTTTTGCATTTCGAAAACGCGAGGCGACTCGCAAAATATTACTAAAACAATAAATATATGAAAAAAAAACTTTTATGCTCCCATTTCGTGGGCAGCAAACAATCGCTGTGTGATCAACGATTGTTATCAGGCGGGGAAGTGTTGGCCGAAGTAGTAGGCGAGCACTTCCGTAACAAGAAAGTTATTCTAAAACGCCCTAGATCAAGAACGGCACTTGTGTATGAGATTGTTGGAAAGTCACGTGACGGAACCTATCTCTTCAGAGCGTCAAACCAGCGGGGAAAGGCGGCTGAAGATGTTTTTGTGATGGGACTGACAAGCGCCAAAGACCGCAAGTCAGTCATTAGGATAATCGAAGGGGACATGGGAGCAATGGACAACAATGAAAACACGATGCGCGCTATGTGTGCAGCGTATAGTGCGGAAATCATCGCAAAACCTAAACACAAGAATTTCGAAGCTAGATATGGAGATGTCATTGCTGAGAGTACCTTCAACAGGTATCTGCGTCAGAAAGACAGTATATACAACGGAGATGGAGCGTATGGCACGCTCTTGGAAAAATTTAAGGAGATAAAAGGACGAAATTCATGATTCTTTTTGAACTTTTTTGATTATAAATGATTCTTTTTAATTCCACTCAAAAAGACTCATGGATTTTCTTGCATAAAAACCGGACTCGTTATAATTTCGCACTCGCAAATCCGCAAACTGCGGTGTAGCGAGTGCTTTTTGTTTGTGCACGAGACGGAGGGCACTGGTAGGCTTTTGCTAGCGAAGCCGAAATCCATTAACAACT
>Ga0256404_1006695_pt1 | contig 18811 bp, 13 predicted proteins | sample RumenRJG_01DNA_FD_185990 | JGI IMG/M metagenome (GOLD analysis project Ga0256404, IMG submission 185990) | Bovine rumen microbial communities from Lethbridge, Alberta, Canada - RJG_01 | ecosystem: Host-associated > Mammals > Digestive system > Stomach > Rumen | place: Canada: Alberta | collected...
AACGAGAAGAACTACCTCGTCTCGGTCGGTTGGAAGTTTGATGGCGTCGCTTTCGACATTCTGTATAAGCTGACGAACAACTGAGTTAACAAAAGATCCCCGCCCTGCTGTCATGGCAGCGGCGGGGTGTGAGAGAAACCGAAAAAAATATTTTTTCCAAAAAAGGAGTTGCTGGATTTTATTCGCATCCGCAGAGTCTGAAAACGTCAGCATTTATACGGGGTCACGGGATTAGGCACATCGAATTATATTTTATTCCGTGGATTTTATTTGGCTGACATCAAAAGTCCGTGGAGCGAATAAAGTCCACATCTGAATCTGTGGACTTTTGCCCCGTGCTGTTTTTTTGCTTCAGAAAAGTACAGTTCAGGATTTTGTATTTTCCTGAATGTGGACTTTATGCTTTATGGAAGTACAGCATGCCTTTTCCGTGTTCTGGCAGATTATGGATTTTTCACTTCAGGAAAGTACAGAGCGTTTATTGACGAATGCGGACAACAGTGGATTTTTGCACTACGCACAAAAAGAGGAGGGGACCCTAATGGGTTCTCTCCTCTTTTTATGTTTGTTAATCAATGCATATTCAGAACGGAATGATTGTACGCCTAATGCGGTTTCCTCTGCAATAAGGACAAGCTGTCATGTGCCGTTTCTGCATCAAGACGCGGTCAGACACTTTCATAGGATATGTTTTCCGTCGGCTGTGCTTGTCACATACCCACCAGATGATTTGTGATGATTTGTCAGAGATCTGCGTTGGGTCGATATGCCGAATCATGTTGTCCGGATACGACCACTCCTTCATTAGTTCCGGGTGGATTGTCGCAAGGTCGTTGTATCCTGAGAGCACCCTCCTTCCGTTGCAGTACGGGCAGGCGTTATCTCCTTTCTTTCGATTAACCGGTGAACATTCATACTCACCATGGCACGTTGGACAAACCCATTTAACATTGGTTTTCCACGTTGCCACGAGTTCGTCGGGCTTTCGTTCGTTATCCGGGGCATATTCATCCAGAAGCTCCGGGTGGATTGCCGCATAGTCATTTCTTCCTGGCAAAGCCTTCCTGTTATTGCAGTACGGACAATCCTCGACATCGGTTGTACGGTTGCAAGCCGCCATAGCGAAAGTACCACCGCATAATCCACATGTCCACAGCAGCGGTAATTTCGTGGTATAGAACAGATGATGCGGATCCTCCGTGTTCTCCGGACTCAGGTGCGTCATCAGCTCCGGGTATTTATCTGCCACAGAATTCACGCCATCCATCAAGACGCTGTTATCACAGACCATGCATCCGGGGCCATGATGCAACTGGGCAAGAATACCAATGGAGTACGTATGTCCCTGATCGCATCGGAAGGACATCCGACTGTTGGCTGATTCGATGACTTTGTCCGGTTCAATCCCGTTTGCTTCCGTATCCCAGAGTTCCGCAAGCCACGGAAAGGCATGGGCGATGTCGTTCTGTCCTGAGACAACCACTTGATGCGTACAGATCGGGCACCGTCCTTTTGCTTCAAGCATTCGTGTGACAGATCGCTGGAAGTGATGCTCCGGGTTATCCGTGCAGACCCACCATATGCTAGAATCGCGACTGTTTGCAGGCACCTGATTCACAGGCGCGTTGTTTCGTTCCGGATCATACATGGTCGCAATCTCCGGGTATAAGGTAGCCAGATCATTCACACCGCTAACGAACATATTCCCTTCACAAACCGGGCAGTAAAATCCGCCCCGCATCCGTGAATAACGTACTTCTCCGCCAATCTCATACTGACGGCTGCCAGAGACAACGTAGTGATTTATTTGGCTAATTCTACTAGATATCTCGCATAAATATCAGTACAAATTTAATTCGCCTTTTTGAAGTAGAGCGTGCCGAGCGCCCCCATTGTGCGCCTCTGCTGGCGCCGGCCGCCGGATGTGGAGCTTTCCCATCCTTCTGCCTTGAGCGTCCGTTTGTACTGCGCCTGCAAGGACTTGTTGCCGAGGGCTTCCCTCCCGTGAATCCAGTACAGGAGCTCCCGGACCGTGACCCCGATTTCCGTGAGCGGCCGCATTGCCGGGGCATTTGCGTTGTCCTGTCCGATGTTATGCGAGAGATAGTCCATCCGGTCGTCGTCGCCCATTGTCTGCCAGCTTTCCGGCACCCATGTTTGCAGATACTGAAGAATAACAGCCTCATCTGCAGAAGGAACAGGAAACGCTTCTTTAGGCTTCCAGAGGTATGCGCAGACACCGCAGAACTCTTGTTGATTATGATCCATCTGAAAATTAAGCCGGGTCAGAATGTCTCTGTACCGCTTCTGCAAATCCGGATCGCTGATTTTCTGACGGTCCTGTGTATAATAAATCAACTCCGGAATTGTCACTCCAATGCCGATCGGATTCACTCGCTGCAGAATGCCATTCTGCGAATCTTCCGCACTGTCTGCGGTATGCCCGGCAAGCCAGCCATCCCTGTCTGCCTGATCCATGTGATACCAGCCTGCCGGCACTGGAATCTGAAGGAACTGACGGACAGCAGCGGTTGTCGGATCGGTATTCAGATCTGGGTCATCTTTTTTCGGTTTCCAAATGATCTGGCTGTCTGATGCTCTATCCGGGCGGGACGAATCCGGAACTTTAACGGGCTCAAATCCCAGGGCTTTCAGCAGCTTTGCAGCCTCATCTTCAATCATCTGCAATGATATATGCTGGCTGTCTGCCAGTTCAGACAGCGTAATGCCGATGCCGGCCGGATTTGTCCGGCGCAGGACTCCGTTGGCCGGATCTTCCGCGCTGTCAGCGGTATGCATTGCCATCCATGCCGTCTGCTTTGTCTGCTCCATGTACCGCCATCCTGCCGGTACCGGTATGCGGAGGTAATTGATCAGCGACTGTCTGTCAAGTTCCGGGCGCGCGGGATCTGTCGTCTCCGGAACGTTGGTCGCCTTCTTCCCGCTATCTGGGATGCGGGCATAAAGATCCAGTCCGAGAACCCGAAGCATATCACAGGCTTCTTTCAGATAATCATCACAGTCCTCCTTATCCGCTCCGGTGATCGTCCCCGAGGTCGTCACCTTTGTCGTATTTTCAAATGCATGCGTGGCGTTGACGTGCTGATTGATTTGATCCTCCATATACTGGGTCGTCCCGTCGTTAAAAAACGTATCCATGTAATCCTGCGTCAGGATATAGCATTCATCCGGCAGGAATTTGCCCTCATGCTGCCGAGGACGAACAAATATTCCGTTTTTTGACTTTCCGACATAGAGGAAATCCCGTCCTTCGGGGTTTCTTGCCCGCAGGATGTAAACAATAAACGGATTGTCGATCTGAAACCGGCAGGTCTCCGGGGTCAGTACGCCATATGGAATCCGATAGATTTTTGTCTGCGAATTCCGCTTTGCGAGCCTGACTGACCCGTCGTCGAAATATACGGCTGTAAATCTGTGTTCCATAAAAAACCTCCATCATTCATACAGAAACAGTATGTCAGATTCACATACGAACTGAGCGCATCCGCTCATCTTTTTCATTTTCCAGACACACAAAAATGCCCGGGATTTTTCCATGAAACCCCAAAGATAAACACAAAACGCTGCTTTCCTGTGCTGACCGGCGCCACGCCCATTCCGCACGGTTGCTGTCAAAATTTCTGACATATTCCCTACGGCAGACAAACAAACGATATCCGTCTGCCGGAAAGGAATATGTTTATGGCAAACTTTCATACCCCGTACGAGACGGAACGGCAGGGGCAGATTGAGTTCTTTGATAATTACAGAATCCCGTATGCGGATAATGCCTCAATTCTCGTGGACAACACGGACGGCGTTTATAACGGCTGCATTCTGGAATTCAAGCTGACGATCAATAACCCGAACCGTGTTCTGTTTCAGGCTATCAAGTATCTGTCACGGATGCGGATCAAAGGAGAATCCGTCCCCGCAACTATTCTTTTGATCGACCTGAATGCGACCACGGTCTATGTATACAGATCAGAAGTGTACAGATCCGCCATTCAGAATGTCTACACAGGCGCAGCTTCTAAGGATAACAAAGGATTTGAAACCGGTTCGTGTGAGCAGATGCTCAACTACAGCCGGATGGAAGACTCGGAGACGGTGCGGAAGCTCCTGAAGCGCGAGAAGAAGGACCCGGAAGACATGTACATGCCGGTTGCCCTTGACGAGAACTGCATTGTCGGCTGGGCCGAGCGGTATTACCGGGAAAACCCGAAGGCGAGCAAAGGCGACTTCCTCGGAGACGAAACCGGCACGGCTGTCCGGATCACCGGGGAGATCCGGGAGCCCCGGCATTTCAAAGGACTCATTCTGCCATATAAAGGCGCAACCAACGAGAAGTTCAAGTATCTCATGGACTGCCTCAACGACCGCCTTTCCAAGAAAGACCTCGGCGCGTTCTATACGCCTGTTCCATATGCAAAGAAGGCGGCCGAACTGGTGCAGAAAGCCGTGAACCGGGCACTCGCGGCGGGAAAGAAGGACTACATCATTCTGGATCGCTGTGCAGGCACCGGCAATCTGGAGGCGGCGCTGATCGGGCTCTGCGACCGGAACGGCGAGATGCTGATCTCCCACTGCATTGTCAGCACGTACGAATATTATGAGTACAAGGTGCTTCTGGAGCGGATCGGGGATCAGGTGCGGTCGATCATTCCGCCGTCAGAGGGAAACGTCGTCTTTGAAAGTGGACACATCAGCAACGCGGACGCCATGAGCCGGGAATACATCGAGAACCCGCTGATCCGGGCATACGTGGACAATCCGGACTGTGCCGTGATTCTATATGAGAATCCGCCGTATCATGATGAGACAACCACACTGATAAAAAACCAAAAACGGACTGGGAAAACATTCTCCTATGTTGTAGAACAAATGAAAGAAGAAATCAGTGGAGTTGCGACCAACGAACTGACCAATCAGTTTATCTGGTCGGGATTCAAGTATTATCTGCGTCAGCCGGCAGACAGTTACGTTGTTTTTTCTCCCATCAAGTATTGGAAGCAATACAGATTATTTGAGGCAGAGGCCAATGACGCATTTGTCTTTAACAGGCAATATTTTCACGCGACGCCCAGCGCGATAAGCTGCATTCTTTGGGAAAATGGCGGAATGCTACCTGATGAAATCGTTGCCACTGCCTTCGATATTGCAAATGAAAACATACTGGCCGTTAAACGGCTGACTCTAAAACGTGTATCTCAAACTGCATCCAAGCTCTATTCCAAAATAGCATTTGTTCCTGAAGAAAAGATTGATTTTGCCTGTGGCGAAGACGGATATATTTACAAAGGAAATCCCTCTGTGAATTGCTACATCAACAGTGATGTGATCGGTTACATGAATGCAAAATCATTTAATCTCAATCCGTTAAGCCATGGGCTAACCAGATTGTCGCTATATCACGGGCATGGTTGTTATCTTACAAAAGAAAACTACAAAAGCCTGTTGCCACTATGGGTTAGTAAGCTCATTCCTCTCGATCACTGGTACGAAAAGGACGTTTACGCGACTACTTCTGACGGAGGCGACAAGTACACGCATGATCCGTCGTTCCTGAAGTCGTGCCTCCTGTATACGTGTCTCTCGAACCAGAACAAATGCCTGTCGTTCACCGGATCGGACGGCCGGTACTACCGCAACGAGCTCTGCTTCGACACCACGCACGGCGACACCTGCGTTTCGGCAGATCTGAAAAAGTTTGAAGCGGATCCGGCTACAAAACTTGACAAAGATGAACGGGAACTGATGGATACGTGGGCGAAGATTCTGGAAGAGGCGAAGAAATGTACCGGGTATAACGACGCTCTCACATATGGCGTTTATCAGATCACAAAAGAACTGAACACGTTTCATCAGGAAGGCACAGGCAGGAACAAGAAAAATGTTTCTGACTATCCAAAGCTGAACGGAGACCTGATTACGCTTCGGGAGCGGCTGAAGGCCTACTACAAGAGCCACATTACGGAAAAGATGTTCCAGTACGAGCTTCTGAAATAACGTAATAGAAAGACCGATCCTATGCGGACCGGCCTTTTTTTATGCGCCGGGATACGATATAACCAGCGAAAACGTCTAAAAACTTATTGATAATAATTAGACTTCATGCTATAACGTCTATAAAAGGCACAGGTATTTATAGACTGCGAGAAAGGAGACTTTTATGGCACAGGCTGAAGTACAGGCAACAGAAGAAACGGGCGAAGACATACGGGTCGTTGACATCCGCAGACGGGATGAATGGGTACACCGAATCATGCGATGCGTCAGGACACAGATGATCGAAGAGGAAGACCTGTCTACCTCGGATCTGTTCGCGGGATATGATGACCTTCGGGTTATCACGTTTTCGTATGATATTCCGATGCTGGACTGGCTGGCGGACCGGTTCCAGTTCGTGGAGCTCATCATCGGCGGGGATTTCATGCTTCGGAAAGATGACAAAACCATCTCAAAAGTGGCGGAATGTCTGGCAAAGGCCGAGACTGATGCCCGGCAGCTCAGTATGTATGACCGTCTCGTGAAACGCATGAAAGACGGAAGCCTTGTGGTCAAATCATCCCCAAACGTAGTTGATCACCGGAAGCTGTATCTTCTGCGGGCGGACGACGGACGGACGCGCGTGATCGATCCGAGCGCCAACATGACCCGTGGCGCATGGAGCGTATCTGATCAGATAGAGCATGTCTCCTTCGATGACTCACTAAAGGCGTACGATTTCTATCAGAAACTGTTTGACTCCGCCTGGGACATGGCTTCTAACATTCCGTACACAGCCGTGCAGGCCGTCACGACCAGCCACCCGGAAAAGGCAAATGCCATCCTGAAGAAGGTCGTGGAGACCAAAAAGGCAGTCGTTATTCAGCCGCCGCAGACCGATGAAAAGGCCGAGCTGACGATCTACCAGTACAATGCGAATATCGAGGACGCGGAGAAGAAATACATCAGACTGCTGAAAGACACCGGCATCCGGAAAAACAAGGACGGGTCTATCCTGCTGCTGCCAAAGGACGTAGAAAAAATAAGGGCCAACATACGGAAGGCGCATGTCGCTGAAGAGAACGCGCAGGTCAAGACGGAGGATTACCCGAGAATTACGTTTGATTACAATCGGCAGGCGATGCTTCTGAATGGCACGGATGTCGATCTGCATCCGTCCGAGGAAGAAGTCAAAGCCGGCATCCGGGATCTGCTGTCTATTTTTGATAAGTACAATTCCTTTGTCGGAACTGATCCGCAGAAGCAGAAGGCCATCTACTACAAACTGCTGAATGCCATGTTTGCGTCTCCGTTTTTCGCAAAGCTCCGGTGCGAGTCACGACTGATCGATAAAGGGACGACCAGCCTGCCACTGTATCTGCTCATTTCATCCAGCCGCGCCAGTACAGGCAAGTCTTTCTTTGTCGAGGCAGTTCAGAAGATGATGACCGGCAAACGGGATCTGCGCGTCTTTACTGCCAATAAACTCGCCAGCAAGGACGCCGTGCCGCTTCAGATCAGTATGGCGGGAACACCGATTTTTATTGATGAAATCGACAATGCCTATCTGTCCCGTCTGAGTGGAGCTATTAAGACGACCGATCAGATCTGCGAGCTGCGGCAGAAGGATGACGTTCCGATGGTCATTTTTGCTTCCAATGATGTCACCGACCCGGATGACAAAATCCGAAAGCGTGTCATCTTCCTGAACCCGGAAGGAACGATTCCCTCTGATGCTGACCAAACGGCATGGCTTTCCGCGGGCGGAAGTCTGATTGCTCGGATCACCATGAGTCTGTACCGGGAATATGTCCGCCGGATGATTCCGAAGGTCTGGGATATGATCGACCAGATGGAAACAAACGGCAGGGACTTTCCGGACAACTGGTACCCGGACATCATGCCTTTGTCATCGGAAACGCTGATCGATATCCTGAAAGACTACGGGTTTGATGTGCCGGATTATTTCCGGGTTCTGACGTGGTATGATGACTTTGGGGAAAACGCAGCCTGCATTTCCGCGGATGCCTTTCAGGAAATTCGTGAGCTCTATCAGGCTGACCGGAAGTTGTTCAGCGTAACAAAAGAAGCGGTAACGATCCAGATGGGCTCTGACAAGGACAGCAGGCGGAAGGCGGAATCGTGGAAATCAGTCATGCCGGTTGAGATCCTGAAGGACTATCATTCCGGCAGGGACGGAACCGTGATTTCCTTCGATCGGGCCGGACTGGAAGCACGGATCGGAATCCGCTTCAAGAAAAAGTGGTTCCGGAGACGCTGAGAAAGGAAGAAACCACATGAGGCAGTTATATCTGTATCAGAAATTTTCAGAGGACGGTCAGACGGTCCGGGACATCGCGCAGCAGTTTGTTCAAAAAGACGACCGGATCTTTTCCGTGACGGATCACGACCGGCAGGATGATATGCTGCGGAAGGCGATGGACCGGGCAAAGGCTGGAGATATCCTGTTTGTTGAGACGCTGGATGATCTGGGATGGAGCGCCGGAGACGTGCGAAAACGGCTGCGGCAGGCCATTGACCGGCAGATCTGCCTGGTTATCTGCGATATGAAATCCACGTACGCACACGGGATCAGCCCGGATATGAACCGAGCCGCCCTCTCCGCGATTCTCGATATGATGGAACGAGAAGGGCCGGCCGACAAAACGAGCCTGTTTCTCCACCCGAAGCGTGCCGGGCGCCCGGCCCTGGAGCTCCCGTCCGGTTGGGATGAAAAATATGCCGACTGGCGGGCCGGACGGATCTCCTCCAAAGAATTCATGAGCTGGTCCGGCATGAAGAAAGCGACGTTTTACAACAAGCTGACCATGTATCGGGACAAACTGGAGCAGGACGAGGAACGCCGTTTGTCTGAGGAGGACTTCGGATAAAAGCAAAAGCAGTTCAGAAAGGCCCCACGGGAAGGACGTCTCTTCCTGCGGGGCCTTTCGCATCGATCGCAGTCCAGCCAGACGGCAAATCAACCAGCTCACATTCCTCAGTGGCTGCTTCCGATTGCCTGACGGAGCGCACGCCGGGAAGTTGCTGCCGGCACGAAAGGGCCGTGGCTGCATGCTGCTCCATGCGAAGAGTTCGTTCCGTCTCGCAAGGGCCTTCCTCCGCCTGACGCCGGGTCATGGATTTTTCCACTGACCGTGGCCGTACTCCGGCGCGCCTGTCCTGTGGACGTTTGGATTTTACACTGCCCGGCCTCCCGGCGGGCCCTTCTTGGCTGCGTGGATTTTATTCTGCGAGAGCTATGCGGATGGATGTGTCGCCTGTTTCGTCATTTGGTTTCCCGCCCTGCTGTCATGGCAGCGGCGGGGCTCTTTTTTTTTGATTTGGACAGAAAAATCCCCGCTGCCTAAGACAGCGGGGACCCCGGGCGGCTTTGTCTGCCAGCCGCAGGCCTCGGCATCCTTCCGGGTGCCCTGCCGCAAATTGCGGCAGGGCGCATTGCGCGATGCCCTTCCTTTGGGCTCACAGCTTTAATCCAACATTCCCCACAGGGAATGATGAGTAAGAATCGGGAATCCGTTCTCATCTCGCATACAGTATGCCAGAAAACAGCCCGTCCGCACAAACTGTTATGTTTTCTTTTAAGAACAATCTTTGTGGACGTCAGATCCGCAGTACGAACAGTGTGTCTCACCGGAGACATAGGTCTTCCCGCAGGACGGACAATAGACCAGAACCGGACACGGCCGGCCATAAACTTATTTGGCCGCGGGAACTCCGAGGCTTGCCTCGGAGAGGAGCGGCCTTCTCCTTTCGATGAGATAGTGTCTGGCAGGCTCCAGAAGCCGCAGCTTCCGGCTGGGACTGTTCTCGTTCAGCTTGACACCGGACAGTGTCCGGACGGCAAACCGTCCGTCTGCCCGCCTGCCGAATACAAATCCGGCGCATCCGGCCAGCTCCACTTTGTCGAACAGCCGGAAGCCTTTGACTTCGTATGGGGCCTGGTTGTTTCTGCGGACGCCGCCCTTCTGGACCGTCAGCCTGTGGATCTGCCGGTTGTGGCAGCGGACCTTCCGGATTTGGAAGCACTCGTTTACCGGCGGCACGTCTCCGTGGCCGGAGACGCACCGGGCGTCGGCCCGGTGGGATTTGCTGACGTGGAACTTCTTCCGCTGCTCCGCCGTAATGTACCCGAAGGACATGTGGAGCGGAAGCCCGAGCGTTTTCAGCCCGTCCCAGACCGCCCAGCGCATGATACCCATGAAGGCGGCGCTGGACAGAGCCTTCGGCGCTTTGCCGGGAAGCATGAGCTTTGTTGTCTTTTCATCCATCAGTCCGGCGTGGAACGCCCTGTGACATTTCCCGCAGACGCAGATCAGGTTGTCCGGGCGGTTTGACCCGCCGTCCTTCCGCTGCAGGCGGTGGTGGACCTGGAGATCCGTATGGCTCCCGCAGATCCGGCACTTCCCGCCGTCCCGCCACTTGACGTAGGCTTTGACGTTGTCGTACCCTTCGGCTTCGCCGTGCTGGTAGCCTGTGCCTTTCGGCGCGTTCTTTTTCGCCAGCCGGGCCTTCAGCTTCTGCGTGTCGAACGGCGCCATCTCGATGGTGATACTCGTGACCGGAAGAATCCGCATGACCTTCCGGACGAGCGTGACGTGGCAGTCGCACCGCTCCTTTACGGACGGCGCGAGCTTTTTCTCCGGCTTGTTGTGCCCGTGTGTCCGGTTCAGGAACCGGGGCTTCCGGTAGCGGGTCTTGCGGGTTCTCCGGGACCGGCGGAGCCGGCGCCGCTGTTCAAGGTTCTGGTTAACGTCAGTCCGGAGCTCGCACTCCGCCGAAAAGAGTTCCTTCCTGTCCGTGCAGGCCGAGAGCCCGACATGGACCGCCCCGGCATCCACGCCGAGGGAAACCGGCTGTGTGCGTCCCGGCGTTTCATAGAGCAGCCGGATTGTAAACGGCGTGCGGCGCACGACCACGGCCTTTTCCTCATTCAGAAGGTGCCGGACTTTTCCGTGACGGCTTGTCGGCATGAGCGGCGTCCCGTCTTTTGCTAATACATAAACCATATCCTGCACAGGTCCTGTGTGAGCAGGGCCTGAGCCTCCTTTCTCCGCGGTTAAGCGGTAAGTCTTACCCTTCGCATCGTTCCCATAGGTAGTGGATGTTCCGGTCAGTGGAATACCTTCGCCAATGTTGGAGATGCTTGCCGTCACCGGCCTACGCGGGGTTGACTGCTCCTGTCCTCAGAGCTGTTTACAGAAAGCGCCATCCCGCAGGGATAACGCCAATGCCTCCACAGAGCCACGGGTTAGGTATAACGCCCGCAGGTGTGATCACAAATCCAACGTAGCCTCTGTTGCAAGGCTTAGGCTACTCACTCAGGGCTGCCCGAAGGCAGCCCCACAGGCCTGTCTGGCTGCCCGAAGGCAACCCCACAGGCTTGCCTGTGGGTACTAGTGAGAAGTTACGACAAAAATCCCCCCACGTAAAACGCCAGTACAAGAAACAGCGCGGCGGCCGCCGTGACGGCCAGATAAACCGGCAGAAATCCTGTATCTTTCGATTTTGCTGTGCTTCGTCTGCTCTGTCTGTGTCTCAAATCTTCTGTCCGCCTCCCGATACCGGGCAGCCCTCCTCTCCTACCGCCAGAATCTCCTCAATAGTCCGGGGCCTATAGTCCTGTACCATCGCGCCGACGTTATAAGCCATGGCAAGATCCGGCTCTTCCCGTCTGGCGTCCGCGAGCGCCTGCCGGTACAGCATCCACTCCCGCGAGCTGTGGACGTGTCCGTACAGAAGCACATGTCCCCGGTGCTGCCCGTTCCAGAAGAGGACCGGATAATGCGTAAGGACAAGGGAATGTCCGCCGTCGGAGAGCTCCAGATACGGCTCCACACGGACAACGCCCGACCGGGCGAGATACGGGAGCCCCTTCAGATTTGTCCGGTCATGGTTTCCCAGAATAAGAACTTTCTGGCCGTTCAGCTCCGACAGGATGTCCGCACATGCCTCGATGGGCGCGCTTAATGTCAGGTCGCCAAGAATGTAGACCGTGTCTCTCCGCTTGACCCGCGCGTTCCAGCGGGACAGAAGCAGCGCGTCCCGCTCGGCGCATGACGCAAACGGACACGGAATGCCTCGCGCCTCGTAGAAGGCGCATTCTCCTTCCGCCAGCCGTTCGTGCCGGAAGTGTGTATCTGCGATGTAGTAATTCTTTGCCATAAATTTACCGGGCCGCTTTCCTCCGGTCTTGCCCGGAGAGAGGCGGCCTCCTCCTTTCTGCGGATTAGACTCAGCCGGTTTCCGCGGACGCCGTCCGTCCCTTTTCCTGTTTTTTCTTTTCCCGTGCTTTTCTCCTGGCCGTTGTCTGTACTTTCGCAATCAGTTTCTTATGCTCTTCCGTCAAAGTATCGTCGTCTTTGGCAGCCGCCACGGTCATTTCCATATACATCTTGATACCGTCGGAAAACTGCATGGCGATCACGTCAGCAATGTCGTCCAGATAATACCCGGTCAGGTAGTAGTCACCAAGATTCTGCAGAAGAAGGATCTGCTCCTGCATGATATCTTCTCCTGTTTCTGCTTTCTTTTCTGCCCGCCTGATCAAGCCACGAAAACGGAACGGATTGTCTGTGATGGAGCCGGACACATGATCCTCTGCCCTTTCCTCTTCTTTCTGTTCCAGCCACTGGTACAAAACGCAGATTTTTTCTGACTGAAGCGTGGTTTTCAGCAGATCAAAATACCCGTATTCTCCCTTGATTTCCCGCGTCGCAATGATCCTGTGATCAATCAGGCTTTTGGCTACACGCGCCACCGCTTCCTTTGAAAGATACGCGAGTCTGCCGCAGTCTTCTGTCTGGTGCAGATGCGCATTCAGCTGGATTTTTGTTCCGCGCAATGCCTGCACAACCGCGTTTTCTGTTACATACCGCTCATTTGCCTTAACATATCGGATAATGGCCGGAACGACAGGGTTTTTCAGCCATTCTGGCTGCTTCCCGGCCAGATCTTCGCACATCCTGTCCGTCTTCTTTACCAGACTGTCATAGGCTGTTTCTGCTTCCTCGCGCAGGCGTTTCGTGTAGGCACTCGTTGTCCGTCCGATAATCGGTCCGGTGGACACATCAGCCGTCACGCCGCAGACGGATGCCTGCAGAGTAAACGGTGATCCATCCATATACGGATACCGTTCTCCGTTTGTTTTGACGGCAACAGACGATACGTTTCTGATTGTCCGCTGGCTGAGTTCATGCCAGATCTCGTCGGTCGCCTGTTTCTTTTTCGCGATGGCACTGTCCTTTTTCTGAATCGCGTTCAGCATGCAGGCAAACGGAGTTCCGCTGATTCTGCCTTTTTCATCAATGGTGCCATAAATCGTCGGAATCGATACCGAGTGAGAAAGCAGATTATAGGCATGCTGGTAATCCGGCCCGGATTTCTGCCTGAGATCCAGACGGGCTACATAATCGGTCCGGCTGTTTATGTCCGCGTATGTTTCATACGTTTTCCGGACTTTCTCTTTGACGGAATCCTCCGGGACAAGCTGCATGCCGGCCGCGTGCTCCAGAAGAACCGGGAGAATGTCTGCTTCCGCATCTGCCGGACCGGGCAGACTGACAGGGATTTCCGCATCCATCGCATCCAGATGATCCGCCGCCTGGGTCGTGCAGAGCTTCAGATCCTCATCCAAAGACCACTGTCTGCCGTTGCCGTCCGCAAAGGCCATGGCAGAATACAATCCAGACGTCTTGATCGTCATGACTGCCTGCCCGATGCCGGGCAGCGTGACCGTGATACAGATCGTCTGGTATGCTTCCTGCCGGAGCTTTTGCAGGACAGCGCCATAATCCGGAACGCCGCTGCCATCATATTCTGTCTTGACAGCAGAAAAATTCTTGCTGTACTGGAACGATACCGATTCATCCGGGAAATTCTTTGAAAATACGCCGCGGACCACATCCAGACAGGTTTCGTGATACTCTCTGACCGCCTGCTTTACCTTGTGGATATGATCGGTCAGAAGTTCCGCAGAGGAGACACAAGGCAGGCATGCCGTGAGCCGCTGGCGCAGATATTCGCTGTAGTCCCCGTCCTCACGGTACGCGCTTTCCGGAATGCTGTTTGTGACAACAGGCAGAATGACATCATGCTTCAGGTTCCCGCCTGAAAAAACAAAGTCCTGGTGTGGTCCGAGTTCGCGCAGGACGACGCCGTCCATCCTGCAAAGGTTGGTCCATATGGCAGCGGCTTCGTCTAAATGCTCCTGCACGTACATAAGGATTCTGGTTTTGGCCCGCTGCCTGATGGTGGCAGACTTTTCGCGGGTTTCCCCATATCCGTTCTGCGCCATCGTGCGTATCCATTGCAGCAGATGTTTGGTTCCGGCGCTTTTATGGATAATCTTCACCTCGCGGTCAGGCATCAGATATTTGATATTGCCGGACCCCGAATAGCCGACACGCACGGCACCCGTTACGCCAAAACCCTTCAGTTTTTCAACCGCTTCATCGTTTACTTCCCCGACAAGCCACGCGTTTCCCATTATCTCACCCCGTTTGCGATAAATTCCATGATTTCTTTTGGATTCACTGTTTCAAACATATCGGCGTATGTCCCGTATAAGGACGCATCGGAATCCGCCGTATCCCACTCACTCACTGGTTCCGTGTTAAGCCAGTACGCCCGCTTTGCTTTCCGGCACATGGCGCGGAATTCGTAGATTTTCGGGTCGTGCCGGTTTCCTCTCGCGTCTCCCATCACAATCAGGATGGTATCTTTTGTGATCTTCGGCAGATATTTGTCATACAGCATCTGGATCGGAACACCGTAGTCCGAGTACACGCCCCTGGTCGGGATGACATTCAGTACGCGGCGCATGGCCGTGTCGATATCGGATTTTGCATCCATGATCGCTGAGACGTCGTGCAGAGAATTGACAAAGCAGAAGGCCCGGCTTCCGCGCGGAAACGCCGACCGGAGCAGATACATGAAGGTCATCATCATGCCCGACGCTTCCCGGCAGGAGCCGGAAATATCAAGCAGAAGCACTAGATCCGTTTTGCCGGGTCTCGGCTTTTTGTAATGCAAAAGCATGGGGATTCCACCGGTCCGGCATGCCCCGCGGATGGTCGCGCCGATATCGATATGCGCCCGATCCATCTCATCAATATGTTTGGTCAGCTTCGTGCGGAACTGCAGGATATTTTCTTTCAGGTACTGCCGCATGTCCCGCTTTTCCTGTGCGGAAAGCGCGGTAAAGTTCTTTTCCGCCCAGTCCGGAACGCCCTGGCCAAAGCTGTAGACGGCTCCGCCGGATGTCCGGAACTGGGCACGGTGGTGCTCCGACCCGGTTTTGACGGTAAGCGATCCGTCTCTCCGCTCCGGAACCGTCAGTTCGTTCAGCTTCTGATCGATTTCTTTCTGCGTCTGTTCGGCCTGCCGCATCAGGTTTTCGATTCTGGCAAGCTCTCTCTTGATTTGATTCTTTTTCTTTTCTGCTTCTTTGGTCTGATCGTCGATAAAGCGCTGCCTCGCAGCATCTGTATCAAGAAACGCACGGCTGTATTTGCGCAGAAGATTCATCATTTTCTTGAGGCTCTGTGCTGTTTTCAGGTCTCCCGCCTTCAGCGCGTCGGCAGCTTTTTGCAGCAGCTCTTCTTCTCCGTCCCGGACGTCTTTTTTCGATACAGAAAAGATCTGTTTCCCTTTCGACAGTTCCTGCAGCAGCGGGCTTTCAAAGGAGACGCTTTTGCCGTATGTCTGCATGTGATCCAGATCTTTTTGATCGATCGGAACATCCGGGTTCCAGTTTTGCCGGGCTTCCTGCAGGGCCTGTTCGGCTGCCCGCTCCGCTTCGGTCATCTGGATATCCAGCTTTTCTTTTTCCTGCAAAGCCTGCTGTTTCTGCAGGCGGATCTTGTCCTTCTTTTCCCGCTGCTCGGCGGCTTCCTGTCTGGTTTTGAGGAATGTCCGGAACAGTTCGGGAAACGCTTCATACTGCTCCCTGCTGCGGCAGAAGGCGGTACGGAACACCATAGCGGTATCATAATCGCTCGTGATATCGCCGCCGGATGAAGACATCATCCGGAAGGCACGTTCCAGATCACGTTCCGTCACCGGCAGCCCGTTCAGATTCAGAAAGTCAGACAGCTCTGTCATGCCGGACACGAGCTGGGACGGGCAGACAGCGGCAGGCGCTTCCGAATCTTCCGGGTCTGTCTGCCCGGTTTGCCAAACCGGTCCCGCTGCCGCGGCATTAAGCCGGTCTGCCCGGTTCCCGCGGTGTTTGTCAAAAACAAAACGAACGGCTGCTTTCTGATTCTGTATGATGCTGTTTTCCGCATGACCTGCTTCAGGCAGATCAGAATCTGGTAATCTGGTTTTCTGCATGATCTGCTTCCCCGCTACTGCCGTTACTCCGGTACTGTTTCAAAACACTGGTGACAGGATCGACATCGTCCCGTGACTTTGCCAGAAGAAAAGCACTGTTTGCCACATCCTCGCCCGGATGATTCAGAATATAGGATGCCCACGTCAGGCCCTCCGAAATGGACGGTGTCTGACGCAGGTTCAGGTTCTGCAGCTGTACAAGGCACCGGGCAAATGCCTCTGCCGTGCCTGCGTCAACCTGCAGGCGGTTCTGCATAATCTCCGCGATTTCCGCGCCCGTCTTCCGCCGGATATACAGATAATTGCAGCGCCGTTTCAGGGCATCAGACAGATCCCGGTAGTTATTGGACGTAAGGAAAACAAGCGGTCTGGCTTCTTCTCTGCATATGATTTTCCTGCCGAGCTCCGGAATTGACATGCTGTACGTATCCAGCACTTCAAGCAAAGCATACTCAAGTTCTTCCGATGATTTGTCGATCTCATCAATCAGAAGCACGACCGGCTTTTCGCTGGTAATGGCACGCAGGACCGGACGGCGGATCAGGAACTGCTCGCCGTAAAAATTGATATCTTTGACAGCTTCCAGTGCCTGATCCGGGCTTTTCTTCTTCAGGGAATTGTCCAGAGAAGACCGGATTGCCTCTATGCTGAGAAGCTGCTTTTGATAATCGTAGTCGTACAGCAACGATTCGCTGCTGACCGAATCATAGATCTGCGCCCGGATCAGTTCCAGCCCGAGCGCCTGTGCCGTATGTTCGGCAAGTGATGTTTTGCCAGCGCCCGCACTGCCCTCAATCAGCAGCGGAATCCGTTCGTTGACTGTGCCGGAAACGGCATAGGATATATCGTCGGTCGCGATGTATCCTGTTTTTTCTAATGCTTCTCTGATTTCTCGTGCAGTCATGCTTCTCTTTTTACCCCTTTTTCTTTCCGTCCGTACTGTTTCCGGGCAATCCGCATCCGGTTGCTTAACGTCCCCGCGGCAATCTTGTACTCGGCCGCAATCCGGGCATACGGCACGCCCAGTTTGTGGCGCTGCTCGATCTCCCGGAACTCTTTTTCCGTCAGGACTCCGCGTTTCCACTTGATGTTGTGCGACGTGAGTCCTTGTTCCGCCGCCTGGTCAAGAATCCGGATCAGTTCCTCCGGTTCGTAATCGGACGTCTGCGAAAACCACTCTCCATGGAAATACGGCAGAATCGTATCCGATTCCAGCCAGAAACTGCTTCGTTTCATCGCGCAGTCGTCCAGGTAGTCGAAAATCGCCTGCCGCTCCACGGCCTGAAGCAGAAGCCGGACACCACTGTCCGTCAGCCGGTTTGCGGCGGCGCTTACGTTTCTGGTGCTCATACACAAGTCTCCTTTCGTTTTTTTCTCCCGGCTTTATGGCGCGGCAGATCGGGAATTCCGTACAGCTTCCGCGCCTTGTCCATGTCGCGGAGAAGCGTGCGGATACTCACGCCGCGCCTGTCTGCAATCTGCTGGTACGTATTCCCGCCGTCATGCTGTCTAACAATCTCTTCCAGGTCTTCCCGCGTCAGGCGTACCGGGTTCGGTTTCCGCCCCCGGTATCGGAAAGTGTCCGGCTTCCGCGCGGCCGCCTGGTTCAGAAGCTTGAAAAACTCATTCTTGTCTTTCGGAGACAGGAAAAACAGCCAGCTGTCCGTATACGGGCGGATTGTGTTCGTCTCCAGTTCCGGGCACATGTCGCCGCTTCTTGCCTCTTCCAGATAATCCCGCGCCGCCTGCAACTCGACAGCGTGCAGGAGTTTGATTACTCCGTCGTTGTTTAATCGTTCTGCGCTGAATGGTTCTGCTGTCGGCATACCCCGCGCCTCCTTTCTGTATTGCCGATTTCATTCCCATACAATATGACAGAAAAACAGCAGGAGACGGATGGTCTCCTGCTGTTTTTGGTTTCACGGACGCGGATTTTCAGATCCGCGGATCGGATGTTCTTTTTCTGCGGACGGCCGTAACAACAAGGCCCGCGCCGGCCAGAAGCGCCGCGCCTCCGACGTACAGCATGGTCGTGCCGGACCCGCCGGTGTGGAGCGTCGCGGTCTTGTAGTTGTCCACGTTAATGCTCACGACGCCGTCCTTTGCCACAAGGTCCGTTGTCTTTCCGTCCTGTGTGGAGACAGATCCTGTACAGGTGCTGTCGCGGTCCGGGTCAGGCGCGTTGATTGTGACATCGAACGTGCTCTTCAGAAGGTTGTAGCCGTCCTGTGTCTGAATCTCCCGGACGGTATACGTCTCGGAGTCGAGTCCGCGGATAAAGAGCTTTCCCTTGGAATCCGGATGGACGGTCGTGACGATATCAGCCGGCTTGTCGGTCACTTCGTGATGCCTCCACCGAGCGACTTGCGTCGGTCGGGGCTTCCCCTCGCGTCTTAAAGCCTTGCGGCAATAAGGCGCGATCGCCGCTTGCGCGGCGCAGCCTTTAGGGCGGGGACTTCCATTGCCTGCG
>Ga0256404_1006697_pt1 | contig 18806 bp, 18 predicted proteins | sample RumenRJG_01DNA_FD_185990 | JGI IMG/M metagenome (GOLD analysis project Ga0256404, IMG submission 185990) | Bovine rumen microbial communities from Lethbridge, Alberta, Canada - RJG_01 | ecosystem: Host-associated > Mammals > Digestive system > Stomach > Rumen | place: Canada: Alberta | collected...
CGTTGGGAGCAACCATAAGGCAGTCGATCTTGCACCGCAGGTTAGCCTTGGCATACTCAACAGGCACATTATCCATGTCCACGCCACAGCATACCTCGGTCTTGACCTTCCAGCCCTTCTGCTTCTTCGCATTGACGAACGCAAAGAACTTCCTTGCACTGGCATAGCTCTTGTCGTCGGGGTCATACTGGAACACGCCGGAGTCAATGGAGTCCTCCATGAACTTGTGGAGCTTGGTTCCACGTGCTTTCTGAGCGGACTCCACATACGGCAGGGTCTTGGTAATGTAGCTCTGCCAGAACTTGAGCGGGCACTCTGCCACGCTCTTGAGCATGGACGGGGAGATCTTAAGCTCCTCGAAGGTCGGTATCTTAATCTTCTCTGCCATAGTAAAACACCTCAACATCATCATAAGTCTTGTCAGCGACACCGCACAGAGTCAGTGTCAGCCCGCAGTACAAAGCCCACACAGTTTCCTCGTTGATAGCGTGCATGACCTGACAGCCGGGAAAGAACGAAAAGTAATTGTCATCGAACTTCTCCTTGCTGTGTATGATGAATGTCCATGAGCCGTCAATCTCGTGCTCGAAAGCCAGCACAGCATCGGTGCCAGGTATTACTACCTTGACCGAATTGGCGTGCAGGAGCTTCGCCGGAGTCAGTTCAGAGAACCGGATTATCTTGTCAGTCATATTAGTCGTCTCCCCAGTGCTGTAACACCAAATCAACCTGAGCATAGTTATCGCAAAATACATCGAACAGCTGGTTTACACAGTCCACCACGGCTTCTGCGTCAGGCAGGTACTTATGAGGAAAAGCAGTGTCGTCCGGCCCCTGCTCATCCGCCACGTATGTAACAAACTTCCAGCGTCCGAAGTTCCGTACACCAGTGTTCTCGAACTCAAACCATGCTACGGCCGAAGTCCCGATGAACTTAAACAACACGTAGTCAACGCCTTTAAGGTCATCGGCAGTCAAGTCCTCAAGGTTTACCCTGTTACTTATCAGTCTCATATTAGTCCCCACTAATTGTGTACTGGTATTATAGCTTGACACTAGGTAGGTGTCAACATTTCCGCTTGATATCATACTGACGGACACCGAGAACTTTGGCCTTGCTCACAGGCAGGTCCTTGTCATAATCAGTGCACTCCCACTTCTCAGCGTTGTAGCGCCTGACATAGGAGTCAGTATCACGGAACACGGGAGGGTAAAGTATATCGAGCATGGCGCGGGTGCGGTCGTCCGGCATGTCCAGCGGGTAATGGTCCCAGCGCCGGGGATCAATCTCACGGAACGCCTGACGCCACGACCTGAACAGCCACGGGTCGCTCAGCGCGCCCATCAGGGCGACAAGCCTGTAACGGTCTACGACAAAAGCGGCTCCCCCCGCCGCCCAAATCTTGTTCAGCTCCAGCACCTGAGTAGGTCTCGGCAGTGTTGCCTTGTTGCCCCAGCGGAGCTCGCTCTTGAACTCCACCGCCACGAACCAGCCGCCGACACACAGGCAGTCGTCCGGTATACCGGCACGGCTGAACATGCCCTGATTGACAGGGAAATGATAGTAGCCCCTGTCCTTAAACATCTTGCGGGCGAAGGACTTTACGTCCGCTTCCTTGATCTCTTTTGTCCCCATAGTTGACTCCTCCTAGAACGGGCACTCGCCCTCGCCTTCGCCCTCTGCCATGTCAGGCTCAGCCTGCTGGTATTTCTGCTCGTTAACAGTCGGAAGCCTTACTGACAGGTCGTCCAACTGAACAGCGATACAACGCTGGCGTGCCGATGAATACCTGAGCACTCCCTGTCCCAAGTCCTGACGGACATCTGTAATGCTGGCGTTCGGATACTGCTTGAGATCATCAAGCAGGGTAGCCGCGGAAATGCCATGCTCTTCAGCCCAGCGTGCCAATGCAGTCTTCTTAAAGATGACAGTGTTAGAGTCCAACTCACGGCGGATTTGCAGCGAGCCACGCGGCTCAATGGCAACATAGGGATCAGGCATACCGACAGGCGGCTCCTTGCCCTGACGATTATGCGCCTGAACAGTCAACGTGTTGTTGATGCTGTCCGTGATAAAATCAGCCATGATAGAGACAGGGCTCTGCCTTGAGTCTTTCACGCTGGCGCGCATATCCGGCAAAAGAACTTCACCAATCCATTTCTCCAGCGCGTCAATATCGTAGTCCAGCAAACCCATACGGACAGCGATGCGGCCTGCGGCAAGAGCAACACCGAGACCAGTGATCCAGAATCTCTCGTCATTGTTCTGCCGGTACTTGTCAGAAAACCCAGCCACAGAACCAAGAACCTCAGTCTTGATATTGCCTATATCAGCCAGTACCTGCTGGATAAACTCCCTGCCTGCTATGCCATAGTTGCTGTGCACTGCTGTCATTACTGAGTCGATCTTACGTGTTACTTCGACGTCCCCGGTGTAGTCCTTGAAGTCGCACCGCATCTCGATGACACGCATCGAGGTGGCAAGAGTCTGCTCCCTGAATGTCTTCAGCATCTCGTAGATGGACTGGTTCGAGGTCGAGACTGTGATGGTCTGCCACGAGCCGCCACGCTGAAGCTCAGTGCCTGATCTGTTGGAACGGTTCTTCTCACGCCCGTTCACGAGGTCATACAGCATGTTAGCCATATCCTCGACACGCATGCCAGTGATCTCATCAATGAGTATCGGCAGATTATGATACACGGAATACTGCTGGTACTTGGCGGCGATAGTATCAGTCCGACCAAGCGGCAGGCTGGCAGGGTCTCCCCACACGCTGGCGAGAGCAGCAAGCAGACTCGACTTTCCCTTGCCGCCAACGGTATCATAGAAGTTATACATTACGTTAGTCGCTGTGCCAATACCCCATGGCATAAACACTGAGCCAAACGTAGCACACATCAAAAGCTGGGCGGATTTCTGATCCAGCTCACGGTACAACTGTGGTATCTTCTTCCACTCGTCCAGCGTGCCGCTCACAGTCATCTTATGCTCAGCCATAGCCTGAGCTCTTGAGTCAAGATATGTTACCTTGACACCACTCGCTGTGTAAGTCTGAGCGCCGACAACGAACTCGCTGTGGTGCTCACCGCTTAAGTCCTGCACCTCATACCAGCCGTAGTGGTCGCGGACAAACGACGGGGTTAAATCATTCTGTACTTTGGCTATATAGGTTCTCATAAACTCCACCATCGGTTTCTCGAAACGGGGCTCAGGGGCTATGCCATACTGAGTCAGTATACGGATAGGAGCGAGACCTGACGCGTATATCTCATCAACAACCAAGTCAAAGTCCCTGTACGAATCATCAGGGAATACCACACGTGCCTTGTAAGTACGGAGCGGAGTGAGCATGCGGTTGTCAATGACCAGCTCCATGATATAGAACTCAAACGGAGCGATGGTCAGAGTAATGTCAGCCCCGTCTTTGTTGGTAAACGTCCACTTGATACCCTCATGCGGTACGACACTGAAACCGCCGGACTCAAACGGAACGCCACGGATATTATCCACAGGCGTGCTGTCCACCTTGACAGCCAGCTTCTTCCCCAGCATGACAGGAGTCGTTACCCTGCCATGCGCAGGACAGCGGGCGCAGACCTCACGGTGTGCCTTCTCAAACGTAGAGCACAGGACAGGAGGATACTTGTTCTTGTCCAGCGCATCCCAAGTCTCATTGCACTTATCCACATCGTAGCGGTCATCGCCCTCGGACAGCTGATGGAATGTCTCGAACCCATCCTTGCAGAACGTGAGACAGCGGGCGGCGTTGCGCCATGTCTCGTAATCTGCCGCACCGCAGGTACGTATCTGCTCACAGCCGTTGACAACAGGCGCGGTCTCACGGAGCTCACGTGTGGAGTCCTCCTGCCTGACTGCTGTCTGCTTCACAGGCTCGTATTGCTTCAGTACTGTTACCAGCGTGCGCAGGTCTGTCTCCCCCTGCCTGAGAATAACCACAGGCACAGGAGTGTCCTTGTAGTTGTATGTCCCCGGCACTCTGAGAATACGTGAGATGTCGGTGGCGGCATGGTCGTACTTCAGCCCGAACTTGTTGCACGCGGCGAACAGCCTTGCCATGAGCCTTGACCACTTGTCAGGCTGGACAGTCGCGCCGAGCGGCCAGTACAGATGGACTCCATGGCCGGTAGATACTATCCAAGGGACAGGCAGGCCGGTGCCTGCCATGAAGTTCTTGAAGTCTGCGGCAAATGACTTGGCGTCAGGATAGTCAGGCTTGGCATGCTGTGCCCCGACGTCGATGTCCAGCCACAGCGCCGCCGCTCCGGTGCAGTCCTTCGCCTTGCGTGAGGGCGAGCCGAAACCGGCGGGGCTGAACCAGCAGTCGGTCTTGGCGCTGGCGAGGGAGACCAGCTCGTCAGGAGTCTGTCCCCACTCATGGTGCATGGACTTGCCCTGCCTGGTTACGACAGCATGCAGGCCAGTGGATAAAATACTTTCAAGAAAAGACTTGACATCGGACTCGGCGACTGCTAAACTAGCAGTCGCTAACATTCCGCTTACCCCAGTCCCCTCGGCTGGGGTTTTTTTATTCTCATTACTCATAAGATACTCTCCTTTGTTGCCTGCGTGAAAGCGTCAGCAATAACAGCGTTCATCTTCTGCCCGTCCCTCAGTGCCCTTATCATCTTAAGCTCAAGCTGTGATGAGAACACATGGACCACATGGATATGGTCCGAGGTCTGCTTGGCTGAACTGAGTCTTGCCAGCGCCTGCCCGTATACAAAATCCCCTGATAAACATACGCCGTCGAAGATCATAAGGTCTGCCGACGACAGCTCTACGCCGAACGCTGTTGTCCGTGGGTGGCAAACCAGCACGCGCGGCGACGTCTCATTGAGAAACGCAGTGAATATCTTAGCACGTTTTACCTCCGACGTCTCTCCTGTTACAGACTCACATGACACACCCTTGCTGTTCAGCCAGTCGGTCAGCGCATGGCATCTCGCAAGGAATGGCGAGAAGATAACTGTCTTGCGGTCGGTCGAGTTTATCAGGTCGAGTATCAGCTGGTCTCTCGGCAGGTCTGTCAGCGTATGCACATCGCCACCGGACTCAGCACGGACACAGCCGCACAGAAGCTGAAGGCATCTGCCAACACAGGCGGACTGTTGCTGTACGGTTATGGTCTCGCCGCGGAACTCAGCCATCATGCAGTCCTGCAATGCCTTGACCGCCTTCTTAATCTCAACCGTGGGCTCGGCATACTGTGCCTCAGTCGTTACCTTGGGCAGGTCAAGAACGTCACGGGCATCAAACCTGATAGCGGGCTGGAGCACTTTTTTCATGAGGCCGTCAGCTTCCGTGCGGTTGCGCCACTCATACATGTTAGCCTTGTACTGAGTCAGCTCACGCCACTGGTACACGGACTTGATGCTGCCGAGGTTCTCAGGGTTCACCACATGCACCATGCCGAAGACTTTAATGGGGTCATGCCCCGGAGTTCCTGTCAGACCCCACACACGGACATCAGGCAGGTAACGTAAGAAGTGAAAGATGCGCTTGCTCCGCTGTGTGCCAGCATTGGCATAAGCAGTGCACTCGTCTATGCAGACAACATCAGGGTGCCAGCTAAGCAGGTCGTCATAGTACTTGTTCAGCTTCTCGTAGTTGGCTACGATAACATCAGGCCCAGCGGCTATGGCATTGACCATGCGCGTGGTTGTACCCACGAGCAGGAGGGCTGACACGTTCAGTGAGTTCAGTACTGACTCGTACCACACTGCGCGGAGCGTGGACAGCGGAGCCAGTATCAGCATGCGGCGCGCACGGTTCGTGCGCCTGAGCAGGTCATACGCCAGCAGAGTCGAACCAGTCTTGCCAGTACGCATGGTTGATAAGTTAAAGCACCGCTTGTGCTCAGCCATGAACACGCCTGACTGCCACTGATGCTCCATCGGCTCGTATTTGCCCTCGACCTTAAAGTCAACGAGCTGTTTAATTCTCTCTATCTTATTCATAATAAAGGCGGCCATCAGGCCGCCCCCTCTCAGTTAATTCCCAGCACCTCAGATGTCACCGAGCAGGCTGTCAAGCCCGCTGTCTGACAAATCCATCGGTGGCTCCTTGGTATCTGCCGCAGGCTTGGCTTCCGGCTTAGGCACAGGAGTCAGCTGGTTCGCGTTGAACGGCACAGCTGTCGGCTGGGGCGCAGGCTCAGGGTCTGCCTTGAACCCCTCGGGCTGGCCGCTGGTACCGTCCTTGGTCTGTACATGAACCAGCTCCCTGACCTGATCCATCTGACTCATGACTGTCTTAATCTCATCAGCCGTAGCAGGACGTGAGCCGCTGAACCTGATGACTGACACGCTGGCAGTCGGATCAAATGTGCAGTGCGTTACCACCTGCACAGGCAGTGCGTGCATGCTGGCCAGCATCTTGCGGTACTGGGTGTAGCTGAGGAACTGCGCTCCGTTCGGAGCGTTCTTGTACAGCGACTGCCCTGAGATATCGAAAACGACAGGGCTGGGGTTCAGCTTGCCGTTGACGAACACGAGGCAGACGACGCGGCGCTTGACAGCGTAGCCGTAGCGTCCGGCAGAGTCCTTGACCAGCTTGCTCTGCGGTACGATAGCAGGAGCTTTCTGACTCCTGTACCACACAGCGTCAGGAGCAACAGCCGTACCGTCGTAGCTGTTGGCGTAGTAGACACAGTGATCCTCATTGTCCTCAGCGGCAACGATAATGTCCATCTCAGTGCCGAGCTGGATAGGGTCGCCACCAGTGCGGAGCCCGAACTGCATGCGTGCAGTCGAGACTGACATGAAGCCGCCGGTGCTCAGGTCATCAGCGAACATTCCCTTGAGCTGAGCCATCAGCTCCTGATTGAGTGCGGTTAATTCCATCCCCATATTATTTACCTCTCATTTACTTTGACTTACGTACAGACAGCGCGGGAGTTACTACATACTTAAGCCCCCACTCCTCTGCTTTCCTGACAAACTCAGTGTCATGATTCTCGGCACTGACACCATTGGACTCCAACTCCTGTTCGATTAAGTCCTTAAGCAGGAGCTTGGCAGGAGTCTTCTGAAGAAGGCAGGCAGTCCCCAAGTCCTGCCCTTTGTTCTGCGCGGTGTTCAGATCCCTGAGCACGACACTCAGAAACTTGGACTGGTCTGCTACCTCGAAACGATCCTGCGAGGTAGCCGACACAGTGTACCCCGAAGAGCGTACAGCGTCAACCTTGCTGGCCTGCATCTCAGAGATAATCTCCGAGGTCAGCTTCTTCTCCGCTTCCTTAATACGATCCAGCTGGGCGGAGTAGTGCGCCTTGTACTTGCGCAGTTCAACCAGCTTGGCAACCAATTCAGTATTCATTATTCACCTCTCTTTCAGTTACCCCTAGGGGCTGTCTCAGTTACCCCTAGGGGTAGTATAAGCTTGACATAACCTGCATGTCAAGCTTTTCCCGCAAAAAATTTTTAGGAAATTTTTGCGAAATATTCATGGGCTATCAGGCTCGCCTTGTACCATGAACAGCCACAGTACTTGGAGATGTCCGTGATGTTCCAGAACTCTTTCTCGTCAATGATGACTGGCTGAGTCCAACGCGAGCCCTTGCCCTTTGCCGTGCACTTGCCATGCTCCACCATATACTGAATGGAGTAGGGGGGCCTGCCAAGGGCCCTGCCAGCGGCACTGTAACTGGGGTACTCAACCCCGTCGATTACCACAGGCTTACCTCGCATACTGGTCCTCCAGCATGGAGTCAACCGTGTAGTCCTCGGGCAGTCCGCACGGGCTGACCTTGGTGCAGTCAGTCCAAGAGCCGTCGGGCCATGCGATGCCCTGCGGCTCGCCAGTAACTACTCCCATCCACACGACAGGCTTCTCGCTCAGCCTGTCGTACTCCTCCTCTCCCAGCCAGACGAGTCCAATCAGACCCATGACAAGGCACACACGAATTACCATAAACTTAATAATATCCATACAGTTATCTCCACACATTACATTAACAAACTTCCGCAAGTCCACAGCACCCGATGATGATGCCCTTGCTGTCCCGCACGGTACGTGCCACCAGCCTCAGATGATCCTGCCACACACGGCTGACGGACTCATTCTTCTTGACAGCCTGTGCTGTCAGCGAAGAGATGATGTACAGCGTGTCAGGCTCAGGCTTCTCAGGCAGGCCGATGACATCCCCGTATGCATTGCGGACACACGGCAGTACCACGCCGTTGCACTCGACGTAGCCAAGCTCACGCTCAGCGGCATCAGCACGTGCCAGCCCAGTGCTCGGAACCCTGAGCACAGGGTCAGCGTTGGCAGTAAGGACAAACCCACGGGGAGTCTTCACGCAGTCAGACTGCCTGAAGAACACAACCTCATGCGGAGTCAGATTTACAAGTTTCATATTTACCTCTCTCATTTAACAAACCGTGCGGCACACACCGCACGGCCATCTTAATACTAACAACACTCAGTGTCAAGACTTATTCAAGCCATGACCTCATGAGGCTGTCATCTCCCATCGTACCGAGCACGAACCCTCCGGCAGACTCCTGCACAGGGACAGCACCTATCCCGCATATCTGCTGGATTACATGGTACAGGTCAAGCCCTGCATCTACCAGCGGCTCACCGCGCCACTTCTGTTCCTCGTACCAGTCGTCGAACGCCATACCACGGGTAATCACAACTGAATACGGCTGGCACACTTTGAGAATACAGGGCTCGCAAGCTTCCCATGCTTTCTGTAGCATTGCCCGTTTCTGATTGTCCTGTATAAGCTCAGTCATCAACGGGCTCCTGACACCGGTAGCAGACTCAAACGTGATGCTGTGGTCGAACATATCAGGATAGTACGCACGCATCGGAAGCTCGCTCAGATACATCTGCTGCGCCTCCTGCCGGACAGTGTTCCTGTCTATCTCAACCTCTACGTGCGGGTCATACAGAGCCGATGTCATGAGATAACTGATAACACAGTTGCATGCCATGACCGCGGCTGTCGTGCAGTCGATACCCCGACCCATGAACTGCTTGCGGTACTTCACACGTGCCTGCTGAATCACATGCACCGCAGTCCCCGGCCTGATGTAGTCGATGTACGCCAGCCATGATGTGCCCGGCATCTCTATGCCATCAGGGTCACAGCCAGCCGCATTCCACAGCAGGTCATACATTTCAGACTCAGCTGTTACCAGCACGTCCATAACTGAGTTCGATAGAGCCTGCTGGAAAGCGTCGAGATAGTCAGGTACGGAATTGTACACTGCCTGCTTGGGGTGTACCATGCTTGACGCAACCACCTTGCGGACCACCGGAGCAAACAGCCGCCACCAAGTCTTCCGCCTGTCCTCAGTCTGATCGTACTTCTTCCAGTACAGGTCAGAGAAGAAGCTGGTGTCCCACATAAGACTGTGGTCACCGTTGGTCGCACGGAACACATAGTCCAGCGACAGCCTCCCGTCGCTCGCAGTGTCACACGACCGCAGTTCTCTATCGCATTCCGCTATTGTATATGTCATCTCTCTTACTCCTAGGCAGGCTCACGCCTGCCCCTTACAGTTACTCAAGCCAAGACCTCATAAGGTCTGACTCGCCCATCGTGCCAAGCACAAACCCGCCGGCGTGCTCAACACACCGCGGCTTGCAGTTCAGCCTATACCACCAGTCGAAGATGTGCTCGACTGACTCAGCAAACTTCAGCGCGCAGAAGCTGATGCGGTCAGTGTCTATCGGGCAGGCACGCTTGCAGAACTCTCTGTAAACTACGGCGCCCGTGCCATACTTCCCGCCGGATACTGACGGACTCAACATGCAGTCCACAGCAAAACTCCAGTGGCTTACTGCCGCGCTCCAATCATCAAACAGGTCTTCCGGAACATCCTCCTTGCGGATATCATACGGGTCAATGCCAAGGCTTAACTCGAAATCATATTCCTTACCGTCACGGTTATAGATCCATGCTGAGTCTGCCTGCATCTTGTCAAGCAACGGCTCAACATGAGACACATACGGTCCGTCGTTTGTATTCACCGAATACTTACGTGGATTAAACACACGGCAGAACTCTGTCATGATCTTCTCCCGCTCCATCGGCGCGTCCCATATATGATTAGCGCTTGCCACGTATACCTGCATCGCTGTGTCTGAGTCCAGCTGGTACATGTAGCGATACAGATTACCCATGTCCTTGCCCTGCCCTGCCGCCTTGTACAGAAACCAAGCGAACTCGCCGCGGACCTCGACGTCCTTGTAGATAAGGCATTCGAGCGGGCATGTGTCAGACTCAGTTGGCGTAATCCTGTACCTGATGTACCTGAGCGCATCATATACATCCTTCCATGAGTTAATCTCGTCAGCCTTGGCAAGCGTTGCCACGGCATAACAGAAACTCCCGAACGCGTCCCACAGGTCAGCATAGTCCATGACGCCCCACTGCTGGGTGCACTCATAGAGCACATTCTTGTAAGACGGCCTGTTCAGGTCGTTCGTCTCCACGCCGAAGATAAACTCCAGCCAGCTGCACGACTGCACCTCGTCTTTGACACGAGTCAGCTGGTGTAATAAATCATTCTTATCCATCTCTCATAAGCGGGCTTACGCCCGCCCTCCTTACAGTTAATTACTACTCAAGCCATGACCGCATCAGGTCTGACTCATTCATCGTACCAAGCACATATCCCTTGGTTGGATCTGCTACACTCATCCCCCTGTTCTTAAACCAGCAGTAGATATTCTCCACTGCCTTAACAAATTTATACATCTCCATGCAGAGCCCGTCGTATGGAACGTCCGCATGGCGGTGGTTCAGCGACTGGCAATAACCTTCATAGGTCTTGGCATTAGACCTAGGTGACTTTAATGCATGCTCGCATGCAATCTGCCACGCGCAGACTGCGTTAGACCACTCCTTGTACAGGTCATCCGGCACATCGTCATCACCGATACTGAACGGATCAAGATCAGTGTCGCTGAACGGGCGAAGCTTGCCATTGCGGGTGACATAAAAATCGTCCTTCTGCAAGACGGCACTAATGATCATGTCGTCTGCGTGGAACCGCTCATTCCACACAGCTCCGGCGTTCCATGTATTCTTTATAGGGTACATGACCGGATTAGCCTTCGCCGCCTTGGTGACCAAGGCGGCCAGCTCGAACTGGTTCTCGACCAGATTATTCTGCCAGTACTGCAACACGCAGTCTGCTGTGTTATGGTCAACGCAGTCCAGAAACTGCATGACCCGGATACCGTCCCTGTTCATACGCATGGCGTAATACAACAGGTTGGCGAACGCAGGCAGGACACTGCACCTGCCAAGCGCGTCCCTGAACAGGGCGGGCGAACGCATGGCATTGTGGATCAGTCTGAGTCCGTCCTCCGCGGTGTCGCAGCCCTTCTCACCGAGCCCGCCCATCGCGACAAACATTTCGCGGAGGAACAGGCTCATCTCCTGCCACTTGTCCGCGTACTTGCCGCCCCACTGTATGGCGCAGGCTCTGACTACTTCGCTGTAGACAGTGGATACGAACCTGTCGCCATCACAGAACAACGCAGTCCAATAATGGTCGTTAGTTGCTGAGTCAAACACTCTGTTCAGCGCCGACTCAAATTCTGTTTCATTCATTTTACATCTCTCAGTTAAGAGCCCCCTGATATCATGCACGTGCGGGGGGCTGAAGCACACGTGCTGCCCTGTTATATTACTCTCGCTATCTCCTCCAGCATTCTCTGCTGTAACTCCTCCTCATTAGGAATGTCTACGCACTTGCAGACATCCCTGAACTGGGGGATGTTGAACCCGCACCCGCCGATGAACAGTGTCACTACCTCGATGCCAGCCTTGCGTGCTGACACCAGCGACCGCCTTGTCCAGTCCAGCTCATCCGGTGCCCCGTCGGTTACCACGAGCATCAGCTTGTTCATGCCCGGACGACTCAGCAGACTCCTGACTGACTCCAATACACCAAGGTGCGTAGGAGTCGAGCCTATAATCTCGTACCTCCTGCACATCTCACGGAAGCTAGCCGACCTGCGTACAGGGATAAGCTCCCTGACGTCGTGGTCCGAACCGCCGCCGAACTCAGTTACTCTCACCGTGGTGTCCGGCAGTCCGAACACAGCGTGCCATGCGGACCACGCCGCCTTGGCCGCTAGGTACTGCGACGACCCCGTCATCGAACCCGACGCATCGATGACGATGTCTACGTCGTGTCCGTGGTCATGCTTCACGGTAAACTTCTTATATACGTCTGCCTGAGTCTTGCCGAGCATGCCAGCTGTGTAGGCCTTGGTTAAGCGCCTCGGGTCAAGCACGCCCTTCTCGAAGACTGTCTTGCGCAGGCAGTCTCCTACAAGTCTGGCACGGAACTGCTGTGCCCCACGGACATGCGGTGTGTCATAGTCCACGCCGTCCATAAGATTGGAGTCAGAGGCGGGGCTGAGGATTACCTTGCCCAGCATACGGAGCATGCGGCTGGCTTCCGCCTTGTCCATGCCGCCGTTCTTCTGCTCGTCAGCGATAGCCTGAGCCTGCGCCTTGGACATCTCATGCGCCATGTCCTTGGCGGACTCAGCACACGATTGTCCGAGGTTGTCAGTCTTGGACAGGTCAGTCGCCTTGGCTGAAGCAGACGAGCGGAGATGATCCGCGTCGTCCTGCTCTTCGTCACTGGGCTTACCCATGCCCTTAGACTGGGACTTGGACTGCTGTCCCTGTCCCGACTGGGACTGCTGGGACTGGCTGTCGCTGTCAGACTCAGACTGGTCACTGTCCTGCGGCTCGCCTTCGCCCTGCCCCTCGCCGCTGTCCTGCGGCTGAGACTGGGACTGCTGGTTCGGGTCAGCCTTGAGCCCGACGGCAAGCATCGCCTGACGAACCAGCTCGTGTGTCGTCTGCTGGTTGGTGAAGTTTTCCCCGTCGTTGAACGCGCCTGTCATGACAGCAGTGTCCATGATGGACTCCACCTGCTGAACAACTGGCTCACTTGTCAGGCTCACGAGGTCTGCTCGTGCGGCGAATACATCAGGCCGCATCTCGTCCACTGCGTGGTACTTACAGCGGATATAGAGCAGGCTGAACAGCATGAGCCTGTCCAGCACAGGCGTCTGACTCTTGGCAGGTAGGGCATGGTACACCATGTCCCCCTTCTGCCAAAAGCCGAAGACCAAATCATGGAAATCGAGCTCAAAGCCCGGCCTCCACGAGTAACTGGTACGCTCGATGCGCCCGTCCTCGAATACATTATGCAGCTGGTGCACAGCGTCCGCGCCGACACCAGTCTCCGCACCGATGGACTCCTCCAGCTTCATCACCTGCTTCATTTCATCAGGCGTACACAAAGTCTCCAGCATGTGCAGGAGCTCGTGAAGCACGAGAGCCAGCACCTTACGGCGCACCTCGTCCGGCATCTGTTTGAGGACTCTGTCCGAGGGGATCTTGATCCACGGGTCACGCATGTCCATGTGGGACAACGCCGCCGCCCCGTTCGGCAGGTTATCCGCACGGACGACACGGAGCTGGGCATTACTGCCCATACGTACCAGCTGATTATTAATCAGCTGTATGAGGTTGGCGAGCACCCCGAGGAATACTCCCATTAAATTACTCATAACATCTCTCTTCAGTTAAGCCGCCTGTTATGACGGCACGTGCGGACGGCTGAAGCACACGTGCCCACTCTCAGTTACTATCTATTCTCCTCTTTCTCTACCTCCTCCTGAACCTTGTCGAACAGGGCAGACATGCCCTTGCACGCCTTCGACGAGGGATTCAGTACCCCCTTGAAGGCGCCCAAGATCACAAGGAAATCCTTGCGGGGCCTCCCTGCACCGAAGAAGTCCTCGACAACTTCCGGCCACTCAGAGCCGGGCACCTTGGTGAGGAAGCGGCAGAGGTTGAGAACCTGACGGGTACTGATGGGGTCAGACTCCATCTTCCCCGAATCCCATGCGTCGCGAACATCGCCCGCCGCATCAGCGAGCTGTTCGCACAGCATCTTCTCCCCTGACTTGGCCATCAACTTCGGGAAGCTCTGCCCGATGACACGGGCTTCAGCCTCACGGCTGATATACGGCACCGTGGTCGATGCCATACGATTAAGAACGCTGGGATCAAGTGCCTGCCTCGATGACCAGTGACCGGTTGAGTCACCCGCACCGCAGGTGTTCGCCGTGGCAATCACGGTGATACCCGTGGTATCGAGCATCTCGCCGGCACACTGAATACGTGCGCCGTCCAACATGCCGTTCAAGCCCACGATAACCGCCGGATTGGCGGCATCGATCTCGTCAATTAACAAGATAGCCTTGGTGACTCCTGCTGAATGGATATGCTTGACAGCCTCAACGGCCTGTGCTATCGGGCCTGCCCTGAACTGGGTTGACCCCTTGGTGAGCACATCGGCTCCCGTCAGGTCCTCGAGGTCGGTCGTCAACTTGCAACCGACATCGAAGACTGGTATACCAGTCCTTGCCGCGATCTGCCACACGACTGAAGACTTGCCAGCGCCCGGTGCTCCGGTCAGTAACATGTGCTGACCGACGCTCAGACCAAGAACGATCATACGGACTACCCTCCGTGAGAAGGAGTAGTTCGAGTCCACGGGTCTGGAGTGAGCGCCCATGACCTGCTGACGTACAGCATCATTGTCCCAATCAGCATCGGTGATGCTGATGGACTCGAGGAGCTGAGCTCCCGCAAAGTCCTTAAGTTCGTTGCTGGACACGGGCGCAGTGAACTGGCCCATTTCGATTTCTTTTTCCATTCTTACATCTCTCTTCATTTAAGCCCCTGATATTAAGGGCACGTGCGGGGGCTGAAGCACACGCGCCCACTCTTTGACTCAGTCGGGAATGAAGTCCCCGTCCTCGTCAATGCAGGACTGGACATCCTGCTCCGTCTCAGGCTCAGGCTTGGTCTCCGGCTGAGGGTCTGGCTGAGTCAGACTTGCCACGGCTTCATCCTCGGGGGGCATGGTCTCGGTCTCTTCGACATCGACCGTTACCTCCTCGGGAGGCTCGGGCAGAGGCTGGGGTTCAGCCTGCGCTTCCTCCGGCTCGTCCTGCTCCGGCTCAGGCTGTGCCTGAGTCGGGCAGTGCTTTCCGAACACAGGCATGAGCGTCTGCCACTCATCGTGGGTCAGCACCCCACGGATGGCTGACAGAGTCTGTGCCGTGACCTGCGGGTCGAGGGCGGCGCCCTTCTTCCCGTTGGGTACGACAAGCGCACCCGCCGCCGGACTGCCTGCCTTGTCGAGGATCTGTTTCAGATCCCTGAATGCCGTGGCAGTGAGGGCGTTCTTGCCTGCCCACACTCTCTGCCAGCGGTCGAGCTCCTCCTGCTCCTGCTGGAGGGTCTCGGCCATGGCGTCCTCGGCAAGCGCCTCGGACTCAGCCTCGGACAAACCCTCGGCGCTGAACAGGTGCGCCTTGAGGCGCACCCAGTACGGCTGGGGCTTATCAAACCCACGAGACTGACAGCCATGACGTGCCAGTGAGTTGGCATTGTCCCACCAATCGGGGAACTCGGCGCTCCATTGCTGGGCCATCTCAGCATCGGCCTGAGCCACGATGGACTCGGCCTGCTGAATCAAGTCCTGAGCATCCTGCTCCTTGCCGGGCTGAACAATGTACAGCCCGGGGACAAGGCAGGGCAGGGCGCTGGCGAACAGCTTGCGCACCGTCCCACGGACGGACTCAGGCTTGCCTGTGAGTGCCGGACTGCACAGAGGGATACGTCCCCCCTTTGTTCCGGCGTCGTTGACCGCACCGTCCCAGTGGGCGGCACGGTCAGCATCCGTCAGGGTGTAGAACGGCCATGCCGCTCCAACCTTGACGGACAGAAGAGTCACTTTCATTTTCTTATCTCTCAGTTATGCCACGCAGTTGAGTCAGCGGCGCACGTGCGTGGCTTGCGTGCGCCGCAGTTGCTGGAGGGCGGCCTCAGGCCTTGTAGACCATTACACAGGTCTCCGGCCTGCGGAGGTATCTCCGCTCCAGCTCCGCAGTGCGGACGTGCACTGCCTGCCCCATTGAGCCGGGGATGGGTCTAACGGACCACAGTCCGCGACCGAGGTTGCGGATCAGGAAGTCCTCCTGATCCGTAACCCAGTTACGGTTACGGGCCTCCTCATCGTCACGGATCACAACGACGTGAGAAACAGTATAAAGCTTAGCCATAATACACCTCCCATAAGGCACATGATAATAAGCTCACACTGGCTTGGCTGGAGTCAGTGCCGGATGTGCCACGTCCGTTGAGCTTTGTCTTGACATTATACCCCCTGTCAAGCTAGGGTTGACACGTTGCTTTGTGTCATTGCAATGCTGGATCATTTGGATCACTCGTTTTTTCCTACGTTGAGTCAATAGGTTATGACGAATGATCCAAATGATCCAACATTGCGATGACGCAAGCTGTCCTCGCATCTTGGATCAAGCTGGATCACTGAATGCGGATCTTGATCCAAGATCTTGGATCAACGTTTTTGGCGTCGGGACGCCATTTGTGGCACGTTGATCCAAATGATCCAACTTTTCGGAGCAGAACCCGAAATATTTTTCGTGCCGCCGCCGCTCGTGTTCGGCGGGGTGGCTCGCTCCATGCGAGTTGTTTTTTTTTTTTTTATGGATCACTCACTATATATATATATAGAATGGCGTTCAGACGCCATTTTCAGTGATCCACGAGGTTGGATCAAAGCTGGATCAAACTTGGATCAACGTGGATCAAAGTGATCCAGATGATCCAACTTTTGGATCAATTCCTACCATTTCAGTGTAGATTGATCCACGTTTGATCCAAAACCTAACATCGTATCGTGTTAGTACAGTTGGATCAAACGTGGATCAATTCCTACCATCCTAGTATAGATTGATCCACGTTTGATCCAACTGTCTTGACACGTTGGATCGTCAAGCTATCCCTCACAGCTTGACCGCTTTGCAATGCGGAAATAGATTTCATTTCCGCATTGCAAAACAGCCGTTTGAGTCTGTTCAGCCAGTTCCAAAACGCCCTCGGACAGGCATAAAAAAAGCCCCCTCGGGTTTCCCCGAGGGAGCTTGGCTTGTCCGGAGTCAGTCCGGATTACTTGTCGGTGAACTCATCCTGACGGGACGCTTTCATGCCCGTCTTGACTTCCGCCTTGACCTTTCCGGAGCGGAGGACTTTCATCATTTCTGATGAGCGGTCGCCCTCATGGAATGCGGGAACTTCTTTTCCAAGAAGTGCCGACCACGCCTTGGGGGCAGTCGTGCGGAAGTGCTTGCGTGCGGCATCCGCAAGGTCATTCACCATGACCTTGAGTTCATCGGATGCCCTGTCGCAATAGCTGTCAAGGACTTTCTTGGGGTTGTACGCCCCATTGTCCTTGACACACTTGCGGAGGTGATCCACGCATGCATTCCACGCCTTGCGTGCGGACTCAAGTGTGGAGCAGTCTCCACACTGTACACCGCAAGCCTTAGCAAGCGCACGTGCGTCTGCCGCAATGCCGATCCTTGTGACTTCGGCAATGCCGGAGTCTGACAGGACGCTAGTCACCTTGTGGGTGAGGACAACGGTCTTGCCGTCACCTTCATCGACCTTGCTCCTAACGTCATAGCCTACACGAGCCGCCCCGATGAACTTGCCGGCAACGCCGCCGCAATAGTGGCGGACTTCGGCGAAGTTGGTGCATTCGGTCTTGCCGGAAGTCACCTTGACGGTGATCTTCTCGGAAGTGGTAAGCTCTGCTACGGCGGCGGTTTCGTCAACCGCCGGAGCAACCGCCGCCTTGATAGCGGCGATCTGCTCGTCAGTCATTCCGGCAAGAAGTTTAGCGATCTCTACAGTATTCATTTTCAATTTTCCTTTCAGTTAAGTTAGTGGATACCGGAATGCGGAAATAGATTTCATTTCCGCATCCGGTGAGAGATGAGAGATGATAGGTTTTGTTTTAGGTAGCCCGCATGCGCCCGTATCTACGCAAGCGATCCGCATTTGCGGATTCTACTAATAGCCCTTGCTTATTCGGTTAGGCTTTTACTCTATGCTTAGCGTTTCCGCCGCTTTACCATATTAGCCCGCTAGCTTCTCTAGTTGTCCCTACTAAAGCCCTTGCTATATGCGTCTACCTGTAACACATTGTTAAAGAACAAGATTAGATATGCTTGCAACACATCTAACCAACACCTATATTATAGCAAATCTATCATAAAATTCTTTAGAAGTGTTGGGGGCGGGGGACTGGGTGGGGGCGGTTTGGACAGCCCCGCACGGGCGCCACCCCCCTAGCCCCCGTAGCATCGCTCTAAAATTTTTCCGAAAATCAAGCCTGATTTGTCCTAACACCACCGGCTGTCAACCACCCATGGCTGTCAACGTTCCAAAACCTGCAATAACTGCTATAATTGCGCTGTCTTATTTCACTTTGCAGGCTTAACATGAAATACTTCAAATACATTCCCATCGATATTGTCAACGGACCCGGCACCCGCTGCACCCTGTTCGTAACGGGCTGTCCGCACCACTGCCCGCACTGCTACAATCAGGCTACATGGTCGTTCACGGGCGGCTTCAGCTTCGGCGATGAGCAGGCTGACCGCATCATCAGCGACCTTAAGGACACGAGGGTGCGCCGCCGGGGGCTGTCCCTGTCAGGCGGCGAGCCGATGCACCCCTGCAACGCCCCTGTCCTCCTCCAGCTTGCCCGCCGCGTGCGGGCGGAGTCGCCTGAGTCCGACATCTGGATATGGACGGGATACCGCATGGACGAGCTGGAGTCCCCGGTACAGCAGGAGCTCGCCATGCTCGCCGACGTGGTAATCGACGGCAGGTTTGAGATTGAGAAGA
>Ga0256404_1006699_pt1 | contig 18799 bp, 18 predicted proteins | sample RumenRJG_01DNA_FD_185990 | JGI IMG/M metagenome (GOLD analysis project Ga0256404, IMG submission 185990) | Bovine rumen microbial communities from Lethbridge, Alberta, Canada - RJG_01 | ecosystem: Host-associated > Mammals > Digestive system > Stomach > Rumen | place: Canada: Alberta | collected...
TTCTGGTAGATCTCCACTTGAGAATCACCACCTTCAGTAACCCACTTACCAATAACGCCCTGAGAATAAGCCACTGCTGACACAAACATCAGCACCAAACTTAAAAATACTTTCTTCATATCTTTCGTTTTTTTAGTCGAGACCGAAGAGAACCTTCAGACCACCATCGACACCAGAGAAGCCCATGAAGGCGAGTGACAGCAGACCTGCGGAAAGCATCACAATCGCCATACCCTGCATGCCCTTGGGAATCTTTACCAGTTCCAATTGTTCACGCATGCCAGCGAAGACCGTCAGTGCAAGTCCGAAGCCGATGGCTGTTGAGAAGGCATAAACTACTGACTGCAACAAGTTGAAGTCTTTCTGGATCACAAGGATTGCCACACCCAGCACGGCACAGTTGGTCGTGATCAGCGGCAGGAAGATACCCAGTGCCTGATAGAGTGCTGGCGACACCTTCTTCAGAACAATCTCCACCATCTGCACCAGAGAGGCGATGACAAGGATGAAAGCAATGGTCTGCAGATACTGCAAGCCGAAGGCATCGAGCACATATTTCTGAACGAGCCAGGTAACGATGGTAGCAAGTGTCAGCACAAAGGCAACGGCTGCCGACATACCCAGCGAGGTGTCAATCTTCTTCGATACGCCAAGGAACGGACAGATGCCGAGGAACTGTGACAACACGATGTTGTTCACGAAAATGGCGCTAATGAAAATCAGTATATATTCCATAACTTAACTTCTTAATTTGTTCACAATCGCGATGAGGAATCCTAAGGTGATGAATGCACCTGGAGGCAACACGAAGAGCAGGATATTGTAGGTCTCAGGTACCAAGGTCAGTCCGAAGATGGAGCCATTACCCAACAGTTCACGACAGATACCCAGGAGGGTAAGTCCGAGAGTGAATCCAAGTCCAATACCAATACCGTCGAAGAAAGAGGCTACTGGTGAGTTCTTGGCAGCAAAAGCCTCCGCACGACCGAGGATGATACAGTTCACCACAATCAGCGGGATAAACAATCCGAGGGCTGCATCAATATCAGGCAGATAGGCCTTGATAACCATCTGCAGGATGGTGACGAAAGCAGCAATCACCACGATGAATACGGGAATACGCACCTTGTCGGGGGTCACCGACTTGAGGCACGAAATCACAAAGTTGGTGCAGATGAGCACAGCCATCGTGGCGAGTCCCATCGACATACCATTCATGGCAGAAGTAGTGGTGGCCAGCGTGGGACACATACCAAGCATCAGGACGAACGTGGGGTTCTCCTTGACGATGCCGTTTTTGATAATCTGTATTGCATTCATACGTTAATCCTCCTTTACTTGTTGGGTGGCACCTGTCTGTGCATCGACGGGTGTTGCCTTGTAAGCACTATAAGCATTGTTCACTGCAAGCAGGAAAGCACGGCTGGTAATCGTTGAGGCCGTGATGGCATCCACCTGACCACCGTCCTTTGAGACAGTAAGCGGTTCTTTCGGATCCTTTCCGATGATGTCACCCTTCTCGCCTTTCTGGAACCATTTGTCAGCCTTGGCACCAAGTCCTGGGGTCTCTGCTTGCTCCAATAAAGTATAACCCAAGATCTTTCCCTCTGGATCGAAACCCACCAGCACTTTCAGATCACCACCAAAACCACCAGTGGTGCTCTCAACGGCAGCGCCAAGGTCTTTACCCTGAGCATCCTGCGTCTGATAGATGATGTAAACGAGTTCCTTACCCTTGGCATCATTCTGCTTGACTGTATCGGTCTTAGCAACTTTGATGTCGCTGACACACATCACAGTCTTGATACCATCGGCGAGGGCTTTTGCTTTCTGTTCAGCGATAGGCCCTTCCGTGAGGTGGTTCACATATGCAAGGATACCACCCATGATGACAGCTACTCCTGTGAGCACCAGCACCATATTCGTCAAAGATGATTCTAATTTCTTCATACGTCGGGTCCTCCTTTAATTCTTAGCAGGCACTTCACCGAAGCGCTTGGGTTTCACATAATTATTAATCAGCGGTGTGAACGCATTCATAATCAGAATAGCGAACGACATACCTTCCGGATAAGCGCCCCAGTTACGGATAACTACCGTCAAGAAGCCAATTGCGACACCGTAGATAATCTGTCCCTTCGGCGTCATCGGACTCGTGACATAATCCGTAGCCATAAAGATGGCACCCAGCATCAGACCACCAGTGAGAATCACAGAGATAGGATCAGCATAAACGGGATTAGCCAAGTGAAGCAGTCCGGCAAAGACGAACACGGTACCGATAATCGATACGGGGATGTGCCAGGTGATGATCTTCTTCCACAGCATATAAGCCAGACCGATGAGCAGTGCCAAAGCACAGATCTCACCCATCGCACCTGCACCATCAGGATGATTACCGATGAGGAGATTGAGTGATGAAGGCAACTGCTCTAATACAGAAGCATCACCTTCCTTGATAGCCCACTTCATGATAGAAAGCGGTGTGGCACCCGTTTCTGCATCAAGGTAACTGCTAAGTTGACCAACCTTTGGCCAAGTGGTCATCTGCGCAGGGAAGGCCACCAACAGGGCAGCACGACCTACAAGTGCAGGGTTGAAGAGATTATTACCCAGACCTCCAAAGGTCATCTTGGCTACACCGATAGCGAAAAGCGCACCAATGAGGATGATCCAGATGGGGAGGTTTGAGGGAAGGTTGAAAGCCAGGAGCAGACCTGTGAGGATGGCAGAGCCGTCCATAATGGTATTGCGCTCCTGCTTCAAGATATACTTGCTGATAGCCCACTCGAAGAATACGCAGGCTGCCACACTCGTTGCCGTAACGACAACAGAACCCAGACCGAAGAAGTAGAACGACACAAGCAGTGCGGGCATCAGGGCGATGATCACACCGTACATGTTGCGCTCTACAGTATCAGTGCCGTGGGCGTGTGGCGATAACGATACAATTAATTTTCCCATTGTATATTTACCTTTTTTACTTTTTTACCTTTTTACTTTTTAGCAGCACGGCTGCGGATAATTCCCATAACGGTGCTCTTTCCCTGACGGATATTGTCGAGCAACGGACGATGAGCAGGACAAGTGAACTGGCACGAACCACACTCGATACAACTGACGATATCCTCCTGTTCGGCTCGCTCCCAGTTCTGTACCTCAGAGATCTTGGCAAGCAGATAAGGCTCAAGTCCCATCGGACAAGCGCCGACACACTTGGCACAGCGAATACAGGGCTGCGGTTCCTTACGACGCGCCTCGTCATCAGAGATCACCGTCACCGAGTTGGTTCCCTTACAGATAGGCACCTCTACAGAAGTCAGTGCCTTACCCATCATCGGACCACCAGCCAACAACTTATTGTCACCTTCAGGCATACCACCACAAGCATCAATCAGATCCTTCATCGGTGTACCCATACGAACGAGGAAGTTGCCTGGGTTCTTGATTTTCTTACCGGTGACGGTGGTATAGCGCTCAAAGAGTGGTTTGTGCTTCATCACAGCCTCATAAACAGCGTAGGCAGTTCCTACATTCTGTACGATGGCACCTACATTCACAGGGATAGCAGGAGGTGCAGGAACCTGACGCTGGATCACCGCATCAACGAGTTGTTTCTCACCACCCTGCGGATAACGCTGTTTCAAAGGAACAACTTCAACGTGATATTTCGAGCCATTAAACTTCTCTGCGCATTTCTTGGTAAGCAGTTCGATGGCAGGCATCTTGTTAGTCTCGATACCGATATAACCAGTTGTCACCTTAGCACCCATCATCAACAGTTCCAGACCAATGAGGATCTCGTCGGCTTTCTCCATCATCAGACGGAAGTCGGCTGTGATATAAGGCTCACACTCAACCGCATTAATGATCACACATTCTGCCTTGGCTGTGGGTGGCGGCGTCAGTTTGATAAAGGTGGGGAAACATGCACCACCCATACCAACGACACCAGCGTTCTTGATGCTCTCAACAATCTTCTCTGGTGTGAGATCAGGATGAGCCTCTACGGTCTCTAGTTTATCTGAGCGATCTATGCTCTCCTCCCACTCATCACCTTCTACATTAATGATAATAACGGGTTTACGATAGCCTGTGGCATCGATAGCCGTATCAATCTTGAAAACAGTTCCGCTGACAGATGAAAAGATAGGGGCCGAGACAAAGCCACCAGCCTCTGCGATCATCGTACCAACCTTTACCTTATCGCCTTTCTGAACGACGGGCTTGGCAGGAGCACCGATATGCTGAGAAAGAGGGAAGATGGCCTGCTTTGGCAGCGCTGCCACCTGAGTCACAGCCTCATGAGTCAATTTATTCTCTTCGGGATGGATTCCACCTATACTAAATGTTTTGATATTCATAACGATGTCCTCCTTTGTTATTTGATAGATATACTTGATTCCGTATCGAGCAAGGCGCCACGCGATGGCTGAGCAGTTTTTGGTGCTTCTTGTTTTGGAGCTTCTTGCTTGGGTGCATCAGCTTTTGGCGCTGCGGGCTTTGGTGCTACAGGCTCCTTGGGTTTCGGCGCAGGAGCAGGCGTGGGGAAGTTCACATCGTGAATAGCCTTTGTGGGGCAGACTGTAACACACTTACGACACAAACGGCATTTGTTAAAGTCGATGTATGAGCAGTTGCCTTCAACCGTGATGGCACCAAACGGACACTCCTTCTCACACTTGCCACAGCCGATACAGCTGACCTTACAAGCCTTCATAGACACAGCGCCTTTGTCCTTGTTGACACAAGACACAAAGACTCTCCTACCCTTCGGTCCCTTCTTGCGGAGTTCGATGATGTTACGCGGACAAGCCTTCACACAGGCACCACAAGAGGTACACTTATCCTCGTCAACCTCAGGAATACCCGTCTCTGGATTCACGTGAATGGCATCAAACTGACAGGCAGCCTCACAATCGCCACATCCAAGACATCCAAAACCGCAGGCAGTCTCACCAGCGCCACAGGCATGCATGGCAGCACAAGTACGTAATCCTGCATACTCGGCAATGCGAGGACGATGCTCACATGTGCCATTACATCTCACAACGGCTACCATCGGCTCGGAATTGGCAATCGCCATTCCCAACAGATCAGCCACCTTTCCCATCGTCTCGGCACCACCAACAGGACAAAACAGTCCATCAAGGCTTCCAGCATCAGCACCTTTCACCAGTGCATCTGCCATACCGCTACAGCCAGGGAATCCACATCCTCCGCAGTTAGCGCCAGGCAGCACTTCACCCACCTGCGCAATGCGAGGATCTTCATAAACAGCGAACTTCTTGGAGGCGGCAAACAGCACAACAGCTGCTATCAAGCCGATAGCTCCTAAGACAATCACTGCAATCAAGATGAAATCCATAATGTTTATTTGTTTTAGTTTTAATTAAAATTCACTCGATAGAGAAGGCTATCTTCTGCCTAATCCTGTCACGTAACAGATAAAGCGCACCATAATAAGGTATTAATGCCAGAAGTGCCGTCAATGCTGCCAACCCCTCTTCTGACAGTATCCTTAATGCAATCAACAGCACGGAAACAAGTATCAGGAACGGCAGTCCGAAGCCCAAAAGCAAAGCTCTGTTTGCCACATCACGAGAGGCACATACAGTCACACTATCACCTACTTTCAGACGATTGGTATCATGTACATTCAGCACATCTACAATCTTCTCTTTCGATTCTGAAGCATGACAATGCCCTGCCACCTTACAAGCTGCGCAGGCAGACGTCTGCAGTATCCGAACCTGCACACATCCGTCACTTATTGATTCTACAATACCCGAATGACTTATTTTAGTATCCATGAACTTCATTTAGTAGTCTGCTATTTGCAAACTCCACTTTACAATTGCAAAGGTACAAAATAATTGGGAATAAACAAGCTTATTTATTTTTTTTTCGCAAAAATAATCGTAATCGTTTGCAATTATAGAGGATTTTTTATACTTTTGCCTCGAAATATAAAAAAGGAAGCAATGAACACCAGCGAACAGACCTTACAGCAGATCGAGCGGGCCATCCGCAAGATTGCAGACAAGTTTCCTGTTAAGGAGGAAGCATCAGTCATGACAGACATCCACATCCGTGTAACACAAGAGACAGGTGAGATGGTTGCCTATAATGACGAAGATGCAGAGATTACACGTTGCGTTATAGAACAGTGGATCAATAATGCCGATGACAATTTCTACGATCAGATCGCATCCGTTCTCAGAAAATGCCTCATGAAGCATAAGGATACGATAGAACAGATGTCGATTCTGAAGCCTTTTTCCTTTGTCTTAGAGAATGACGACAAGGAGAGTATGGCAGAATTGTATCTGGTGGATGACGAGATGGTCATCATTGATCCAGACTTGATGGAAGGATTGGACGAAGATCTGGATGCCTTCCTTGAAAAGTTGCTGAAAGACTAATTATTTTATTCTAATGAAATCTCATGCAAAGTGAATTTGCGTGAGGAATCAATATAAAAGATCTCTTCGGAGTTGGTCTTTTTCTTTGTTTGGGAATAGTCTAACAAATGTATCTCGTAATCGCTGGAAATCGAGAAATACTGTATAAACTCTTCCGGATCTATCTCATCGCTTTTATCTTCGATGGCATACAGACAGAGTTTATCTATCGGTCTGAAGTCATCATCTAACGAGTATAGCCACAAAGAATAAAGATGAGGTTGCTCATCTACAGCAATGAGAATCAGTTTTGCACCTAAGCTCTCTGGCAGGCAAACGGCTTTAGGCTCATTACACTCCGGCAGGTCCATAAACGGAATGATCTCCTGCGGAATGGGCTTAAAGGCAGGCAGAAACCTGACATAATCCTCCGAATAGCTGACGGGAAGTGTCTGAAGTTCAAGACTATCATAGAATTGCTTCAACGGATTATCTGATTCTTCCAGATTGATGCCTTGTAACTTCAGCTTTTCATTGATTTCCAGACTCTTCAAGCTATCCAGTTTATGTGCCAGTTCTTCTGCCGACAACTGTCTCCTGCCACCACAAGATAGTAGCAGGAGCATTATCGACAATATGACTGTCATCTGTTTCATCAGCGTCAGATTAGAGTTTAATTTTCTTCTTGGCTATCTTACTCTCGTTCTGCAGACGGTCAAGTGCTGTAACCACATACGTCCACTTCTCATTACCTTTCTCATAAGGCAGTTTATAGAAGGTCTCGTTGGTAATCGTTATAATTTTCGACGGATCATTGATGTCCACCTTTTCGCCTTTTGCAAAACGATAGACGACATATTTGACGGCTTCGTCATCCCAGTTTTTTGCCGCAGGAGCAGTCCAGAACAACACATAGTCACCGTCAATCCACATCGGCTTTAACTTCTTCACTTTCTGGGGTGCTTTACCATCGATAAACGGCATTTCAGGTTGCAGGGCAGGATACTTCCAATACACATTACGGAGCGTTGTACCATAATTACCTACGTTATCAACAGCAGCCTTTGCATACCAAAGGACAGTTCCCTTTACATAAGGCAACTGCTTATGAAGGGCCATCTTTGCTGGCAACTGATGAATCTTGGGGTTGCTTGGATCGGCAAATTTTACCGTACGTTCCACATCCTCACCGATGATCAATGGACGGCCACCAGCATACTGGTTCCACCACTTAATCAAAGTTTCATAGTCAGCAGCCTTGTTGCCGATCTCCCAATATACCTGAGGCACGCAATAGTCAAGCCAACCGTTGTTTATCCATAACAGCACATCAGCGTAAAGGTCATCATAGTTCTGCAAACCATTGGTATTACTACCAATAGAAGAATTCTTTTTATTCCTGTAGATACCAAACGGAGAGATACCTACCTTCACCCAAGGCTTGGTCTCATGGACGGTCTTATAAAACTGCTCAATAAACAGATTCACATTATAACGGCGCCAGTCTTTCTGATCCTTGATGCCATTTGAGTGTTCCCTAAACAGTTCATCGTCAGGGATACTCTCTCCCTTGACAGGATAGGGATAGAAATAATCATCCATGTGGATACCATCCACATCATATCGGCTCACAATGTCTTTCGCCACCTCGCAGATATAATCACGATTCTCCGCTATACCGGGATTCAGGATAAACAGTTCGTCGTAGGCAAAACAGTTCATAGGCTTTCTGACAGCAATATGACTGTTGGCCAGTTGACGGGTACCTTTAGTCTTTGCCCTGTAAGGATTGATCCATGCATGAAGTTCCATACCGCGTTTGTGACATTCGGTAATCATCCACTGCAGGGGATCCCAATAAGGCTGTGGAGCTACGCCCTGCTTACCTGTCAGGAAACGGCTCCAGGGCTCAAGTTTACTTTCATAAAGAGCATCACATTCCGGACGGACCTGGAAGATAATCACGTTCACACCGTCTTTCTGCAATTCGTTGAGTTGATAAGTCAGCGTCTGCTGCATCTTTGCAGTACCCATTCCCTGGAACTGTCCGTTGACACACTGGATCCACGCACCGCGCATCTCACGCTTCTGTGCTCCTGCTGTCATCACCAGCAAAAGCATCATTGATAAAAGGAGTGTTATTTTCTTCATCATTCGAATAAATTTTTCTTATTTTTCTTTGCTTCCTCATAGGAAAGCAGTTCTGTCTGTTGCTGTTGATAATCCTCACGCAGATGTTCATACTTCTCAGAAAGTTCCTGTTCCATCTGGTTCTGGTTACTCATCAGTCGAGCTGCCACAAGGGCATTCTGCGAGGCATCTTTCATCCAGACCACAGGACCCGCATAAACAGGTGCAATCTTCAATGCCACATGCAACTCGCTGGTAGTCGCACCTCCGATCATAATAGGAATATCAAGACCTGCCCGTTGCAGTTCCTTCGCCACATTCACCATTTCCTCAAGACTTGGTGTGATCAGGCCACTGAGTCCGATGATATCCACATGTGCTTCAATGGCTTTCTTCACAATCTGCTCTGCTGGCACCATCACACCCATATCAATAATCTCATAGTTATTGCAGGCCATCACCACCCCGACAATGTTCTTACCGATATCATGGACATCACCTTTGACTGTAGCCAACAACACCTTTCCGGCACTGGTAGTACCCTCGGCTTTCTCGGCTTCAATATAAGGTTGAAGGATACTGACAGCCTGTTTCATTGTACGGGCAGTCTTCACGACTTGTGGCAGGAACATCTTTCCTTCACCGAAACGTTGTCCGACTGTATTCATACCAGCCATCAAGGGTCCTTCAATAATATCCACAGCATGCGGATATTGCTGTAAGGCTTCCTTCAAATCGTCTTCCAGATGATCACCGATACCTTTGACCAAAGCTTCTATCAGTCGTTCTTCCACAGAGAGGATTTTCCTGGATGTCTCGGCATCCTCAGATAATCCAGACTGACCAGAAGCACCAGTTTCATTCTGCTCGGCAGAGAGACTACTTGCCAAAGCAATCAATCGCTCTGAGGCATCAGTACATCGGTTCAGAATAACGTCCTCAATAATGTCAAGTTGCGCTTGAGGTATATCTGCATATGTTACTTTCGATGAAGGATTTACGATGCCGAAGTCCATACCATTCTTAATGGCATAATACAGAAAAACGGCATGCATCGCTTCACGGATATAATTATTGCCACGGAATGAGTAACTCAGATTACTCACGCCTCCACTGATATGAGCCCCAGGCAGGTTCTGCTTAATCCATCCGGTTGCCTTGATAAAGTCTGCCGCATAACCGTCATGCTCAACCATACCCGTAGCCACAGCCAGGACATTGGGATCAAAGATAATATCAATCGGATTCATGCCTACCTGCTCTGTCAACAGACGGTAGGCCCGTTCTGCAATTTCAATACGACGCTCATAACTGGTGGCCTGACCTTGTTCGTCAAAACACATCACCACGACAGCCGCACCATAGCGCTTCACGTCACGGGCATGTTCCAGAAACTTGGCTTCACCTTCTTTTAAGGAAATGGAGTTGACGATACTCTTTCCCTGTACACACTTCAGACCTGCTTTGATAACTTCCCAGTCTGAAGAATCAATCATCACCGGTACTTTGGCAATGTCGGGTTCGGCGGCAATACGGTTCAGGAAGTTCACCATCTCCGTCTTGGCTTCAAGCAGACCGTCGTCCATATTAATATCTATCACAAGGGCACCGTCAGCCACCTGCTTTCGAGCAATGCTCAGGGCTTCGTCATAGTTTTTCTCCTTGATGAGTCGTAAGAACTTCCGTGAACCAGCCACATTACAACGCTCGCCTACATTCACGAACTGTACCTCTGGTGTAACGTTAAGCAATTCGAGACCAGAAAGCCACATCGTTGAAGGTTTCTCCACAGGCACATGCGGTTTCTTTCCTACCACCAACGGACAATAGGCTGCGATAAACGTCTCGTCTGTACCACAGCAGCCACCAATGATGTTTACCAGTCCTTCATCCACCAACTCGCCCATCTTAGGCGCCATCGTCTCTGCAGTCTCATCATAGAGTCCGAGTGAGTTGGGCAAGCCTGCATTCGGATAAGCAGAGATATAATACGGTGCACGCCTTGCCAATTCTTTCAGGAAGGGTTTCATCTGCGTGGCACCGAAGGAGCAGTTCAGTCCGATAGAAAAGATCGGATAACTGCTGACACTCGCGAGGAAGGCATCTAGCGTCTGACCACTAAGGGTACGACCTGCGAGGTCGCTGACGGTTACAGACAGCATGATAGGAATCTCACGTTGACGTTTTGCCATCACCTGCATGGCTGCATCAATAGCCACTTTCGCATTCAGCGTATCAAAAATGGTCTCGATGAGGATGGCATCCACCCCACCTTCCATCAGGGCATCCATCTGTTCTTGATAGGCAGCCAGCAGTTCATCATAAGTCAGATCTCGCGCTGCAGGATCACTCACATCGGGTGACATCGAACAGGTCTTGTTTGTCGGACCAACGGAACCTGCAACAAAACGAGGTTTCTCCTCTGTACTATATTGATCAGCTGCAGCTCGGGCCAATTTAGCACCAGCCAATGCGATTTCATAAGCCTGATCCTCCAGACTATAGTCAGCCTGAGAGATCCGCTGACTACTGAATGTGTTGGTAGCGATGATATCTGCACCTGCCTCTAAATACTGACAATGGATAGCAGAGATGACGTCGGGGCGTGTGATGGAGAGCACATCATTATTACCCTTCAACTGCCCTACTAAATTCGTAAAACGGTCACCACGGAAATCCGTTTCCGTGAGACCGTAAGTCTGTATCTTCGTACCCATCGCTCCATCGAGGATGAGTATCCTTTCTCTGATGATATCGTCTAGTTGCTTCATTTGTATACTTTCATCGCCCTGTCCATTTCCCTGCGGTCCTCTTTCTCCTTCAGGGTCTGGCGCTTATCAAACTCTTTCTTACCTTTACAAAGGGCAATATCCATCTTGGCGCGACCTTTATTGTCGATAAACACAAGCAGCGGAACAATTGTATATCCCGTCTGTTTGGTGGCACTCTCCAAAGCTCGGATTTCCTTCTTGGTCAACAACAGTTTCCTGTCGCGTTTCATTTCGTGGTTATTATAGGAACCATAGAAATAAGGACTGATATTCATGCCTTTAGCCCATAACTCGCCATTCATCACAACGCAATAGGTATCAACCAGACTGGCCTTACCGAGTCGGATACTTTTGATCTCCGTACCTGTTAGGACAATACCGGCTGTATAGGTCTCTATGAAGAAATATTCAAACGAGGCCTTTTTATTCTTAATCTGTACAGGACTTTTTTTCCTGAGTTGTTCCTGTTCCTTGTTCATTGAATCGTAGCAAATTTCTCCAGATGATCGTCGATATAGTGAGCGATGTCTTCTGTCCATTCCTCCTCATTCTCTACAAACTGATCATCAAGATCGTCAAAATCAGGAAACTGTTCGAAGAGTGCCATAAACTCCTCATCACTGCACTCTTTCTCAATCTCCTCACGGTGTTTGAGCCACAGGGTATGGGCATCGTAGATCAGCTTGGACGGACCGCGCATCTCCCACAGACGGAGCGCTTTAGCCAACGGATTCTTAAAAATAAACGGACCATAGCCATTGTGAATCAATTGCACGAAACCACCATCCATCACCTCCTGATGCAGGATATCCCATGCCAGAAGTGTCATCTGGTCTGCATTCAACTCTGCCATCGTCTCCGGCGTCAGTTCTCCACCAATCGTATCATAGATGGCTTTGACGAACACGTTCACAAAGGCATCCATCCCTTCCATGGCTGCCTGCTGCAGATCAGCATCTTTTACGATCACTTCCTTCATTTTCTTTTCCTTTAAGTCAGTTCATAAACACCTGATGGCAACTGACGACGCAGCACCTCCAGTTCCATATCCTTTCCTGGTATAATACCATAACTTCTAAGAATCGCTTCAACAGTCTTTCGGGCCAACTCCGGATGGTTATTCTCCTCGCTGAGATGGCAGAGCCAGACATGTTTCAGATCTTCCGTCATGTTATTTGCCAACACCTCGCCACAGTCTTTGTTCGACAAATGGCCTGTAGGACTGAGGATGCGTTTCTTCAGATACTCTGGGTAAGGGCCACTGAGCAACATCTCTTCGTCATGATTGGCCTCTATCACCAGATAGTTGGCATGTGAGATACTCTCACGGATGTCTTCTGTAATGCTGCCGACATCGGTAATCACGACAAACGTGATACCTTCCACCTGAATCTCATAACCCACATTTTCACTGGCATCATGTGGCACGGCGAAAGGCCTCACCAGAAAATCTCCCATCTGGATGGGCTCACCCACCATAACCTCTTTTTTCATCTCATCAGCCACTTTTCGTGTCACACAATAGTTGTGATCGATACCCTTATGCACCTTCTCGGTCGCATACACGGGCACCTTGTATTCGTAGCTGAAAGAACCCACCGACTTGATATGATCTGCATGGTCATGGGTTATCAGCACACGATGTACCTTCGAAAGCTGTATGCCATACTCCTTGCAAGACTTCTTCAGTGAGCGTATACCTACGCCAATATCTATAATCAAGCCGTCGGTTGCAGTACCAAGATAATAGCAATTACCGCTGCTACCACTTCCAAACGATATGAATTTCAACATGTCTATTTTGATATTTTCGTGCAAAGGTACAAAAAAATATGTGAATAGTGTTGGCTTTTCACATAAATTATATCTTAGAATGGCATTCCCACTGCGAAATGGAATGCAAAATCACGACTAAAGTCTGGATGAAGCAGTGGATAATGGGCTTCTTCCTCTGTCTGATAAGCAGGATTGATAGCCTTCATACCAAAGTCGAAGCGCAATACGAAGAAGTCGAAATTCAGACGCAGACCAAGACCATAACTCACAGCGAGGTCCGTTATCAGGCCCCTCCACGTGAACTGTCCACCAGGCTGTTCTTCATAATCCCGGAGTGTCCATATATTACCTGCATCTAAAAAAGCGGCGCCATTGAACTTCCAGAACAAATGAGTACGATACTCCAGGTTCAGGTCTAATTTCAGATCACCGGTCTGTGTAATGAAATTAATGCGACCGTCTTTATCCTTATAACGTCCTGGTCCCAGACTTCTTACTGTCCAACCTCTCACACTGTTTGCACCACCAGAGAAATAGCGTTTCTCAAAAGGCAGCACGGTAGAGTTACCATAGGGATATGCTATACCAAGTCCGATATGGAATACTAACTGATCTTTTGTTCTGCGCCCCAACAGGTTACGGGAAAAATCTACATCTCCCTTCACATATTGGGCATAAGCGATATCAAAGACCTTATATTGTCCGTTACTATTCTTCGATCCACCAAAGATGGCTGTACCTAATCCTAACAAGTTACCAGCCGTTTCTATATTCGTCTTCAGAGCCAGTCTTCCGTTATTGTAAGTATAGCCAAAGCCCATCTTCATGATGAACAGATCTTCATAGTTATAACGAAGAATAACGTTCGAGTTTGTCGTATTATCAAGATACTCCTTCCTAAATGTCTCACTGATCCATGGCATAAACACATAGTTCAAGTCAAGCACATCGAAGCGATAACTGACAGGTCGGTTCTGTTTTCTCCACTGGTAACCCCAACCTGCAGAGAGAACACGACGATGGAACTCTGGTCGATCCTGAGAGTCATACATCACAAAAACTTCGCTGGTAGCATTATTTCGCTTACGGCTCTCTGCACTCAGGAAAGGAACGATGAAACGAGGGAAGGTCAGGCGTCCCTCGATACTATATTCGATAAAGTCCTGGTTGCTATAACCCTCCAAGCCACGGATCGCCTCATAGGCACCACGCACCTTCATCGTGAAAGTCTCTGAACCATGGAAGATATTCCGGTTCTGATAGGTCAATGAAATCGCCGCACCAAGGTCTCCAGACGTATTTGTTCCCTCAGGTTGGAAACTGATGGTCGACGGTTTGTTGGTTTGAATCTGAATCTTCGTATCCAGCAATGTCGTGTCTGCAACCGGTTGGAAACTGATATTTGTATATCTTACTGCTCCCAATCGTCCAAAGCGGTTATAGGTGTTCTGCAACTGAGTAGAAGAATAAGGCTGTCCTGATGTCAGGAAGGTATTTTCCTTGAGTACTGACGGACGCAAATGAATGGCAGAATCATTCAATGCCCCACTCTCATAACTGATATTCCGGATCCAATAGCGGCTGTGAAGTGTATCTTTCGCCTCACTATTCGCACGATAAGGATGCAGTACCATCGTCAGTCCAACCTCATGACGGGCTGTATCCTTGTGAGCCCGATATGTGATGAACTCCTTATGGAATCTGAAATAGCCTTGATCCTGCAGAAAAGTTGTCAATTGTGAACGCTCTGTATTCAAGGCATCCGTACTAAACTGCAACCCATTATAAAGCAACGGCTTCCGAGGTGCTATCAGTCGGGCAATCACAGAATCCTGAATATCCGTCGAGTAATCATTAATAAAATAGGGTTGTCCAGGATGCAATACATAAAGCGCATCGATCTTACGCTTATGAGGATGGACGAAAAGCTCCACCTGTGCATCCAAATAGCCTTTGTTCTGTAGTGCCAACTGCAGATCCATGCAGGTCTGGCTAGCCAACAACGTATCATATATCACTGGTGCTTCGCCCATCTGACGTAAGGTGCGGTTTATCCATGAACTGTCCTTACCAGCCATCGCATAGATACCAAGAGGGATCTTTATAGCAGAAAACCAACGTGCGTTTCCCGTCTGGCGCACATAACTTTTCATCTGCGAGGGGGTGATGTCGTTATACTTCCCATCGGTCATCACCTTAACCTTATCCAACATATATACATCTTCAGGTAGGTGACGAGAAACCGAACAGGAACCCAAGAGCAGAGCACCTGTCAGAAGCATGAAATATGACCATTTTGCAGGTATCTTCATCAACATTCTCGTTTGTAAGTTGCAAAATTACGAAAAAGTTCTTAACTTTGCATCGGAATTAACGACTTTTTTGAAAATGATCAGCAAAAATCAACAAAAGTATATTCGTCAACTCGAGCAGAAGAAATATCGCAAACGTGAAGGACTGTTCGTGGCTGAGGGTACGAAGGTGGTTGGTGACCTCTTGAAACGCTATACCCCTGAGGCAGTATTTTCCACCTTACAATGGCAGGCACCGGATGGAATTAAACCACAAATCGTTACCGACGAGGAACTGCAGCGTATCAGTTTCCAACAGCATCCTCAACAGGTGCTCGCCCTCTTCCCCATCCCATCACAAAAAGCTGATGATCCGCAGATCATGCTCAATGAACAGACGTTGACACTGGCACTCGATGGTGTGCAGGATCCTGGGAATCTTGGTACAATCATCCGTATCGCCGATTGGTTTGGTATCAACACACTGATCTGTAGCGAGGATACTGCTGATGCTTGGAACCCGAAAGTGGTACAGGCCACGATGGGCAGTCTGGCCCGCATCAATATTATCTACACCTCTCTCCCTACGCTGCTGGATCGATTGCCGGACAACTATCCTGTCTATGGAACCTTCTTAGACGGAAAGAATATCTACACAGAACAGCTCACTTCAGGTGGACTGATTATCATGGGTAATGAAGGTAATGGTATCTCTGAAGAAGTTCGTCAACGCGTAAACCGTCGTCTGCTCATCCCAGACTTTCATCAAGGGGAAACGGCAGACAGTCTGAATGTTGCCATTGCCACAGCAATCACCTGCAGTGAATTCAGACGGCGGCCTGCTCGTGGATAATCACCTTAATCTTAGAGATACGGTGTCCATCGAGTTCCGTTACTTCAAAGGTAAAATTCTGAAAATCGATTCGTTCATGCAGTTCTGGGAAATCTCCTTTGATCTCTAACAACAATCCTGCTAAGGAATCTGCATCACCTTGTACTTCTTCGAAAGTCTCATCATCGAGATCAAGGATCTTAAAGAAATCACTTAACAAGGTCTTACCTTCAAAGACATAGGTATTGGCATTGATACGAGTATAGGGTTTCTCTTCCTCATCGTACTCATCGTTGATCTCACCAACAATTTCCTCTAAGATATCCTCAAGGGTAATAATACCACTGGTACCACCAAATTCATCGACCACAATGGCAATATGCACCTTGTTTTCCTGGAAATCACGTAATAGATCGTCAATCTTCTTTGTTTCTGGTACGAAATAGGGCGGACGAATCAGTGACTGCCATCTGAAGTTAGATGGTTTCGACAGATGTGGCAGTAAATCCTTAATATACAAGATACCACGGATATTGTCTATCGATCCTTGATAAACGGGAATACGTGAATAATTGTTCTCAACAACACACTTCAACACATCAGCGAATGAAGTACGGAAATCAAGATCTACTACATCCTGACGACTAGTCATCACTTCCTTAGCTGTTTCGTCTCCAAAACGCACAATGCCCTCAAGCATGTTTTTCTCTTCCTTCAGTTCATTCTCGTCAGTCAGTTCCAATGCCTGTTCAAGGTCATCAACACTAAGCACATGGTTTTCTTTCTGAACCACCTTCTCCGCCAACATGCCAGAACGCAATAACACAGAGGAAAGCGGATAGAAGATTCTTCGCAGTGCAATGATTCCTGGAGCAGAGAATCGGCAGAAAGCAAGGACGTGCTGTCCTGCATAGACTTTAGGCATGATCTCACCAAAAAGTAGTAAAAGGAATGTCAGAAATATCGTGATAACCACGAACTCCAACCAATATGCCATACCAAAATCGATGACATGGGCAATAAAATAGTTAGCCAACATAATAATGGTGACATTTACCAAATTATTGGTAATCAAAATAGTGGCTAACGTACGTTCTGAATCCTCTCGAAGTTCTTTGATCTGACGATCGCAATCATTTCGCTCTTCATCAAGTTCATTCAGATCGTTTGGCGAAAGTGAAAAGAAAGCAATCTCTGATCCTGAAGCATAGCCAGAGAATATCAAAAGAATACAAGCAAGCACCCCGGCAACAATCACGCCTGTAGTGGGTACTAAGAAATGTACTTCGATAAATATTTGTTGAAGATAGTCCATTGTTAGAACGGAAGAGCCTCGTCAGGCTTATTGTCGGGCTCTGGTGCAACTACTGGTTCATTGACAGTCGAAGAAGTAGTTGGCTTAGGAGAAAGAAGCTCCATATTATCGGCCCATATTTCTGTAGCATAACGACGCTGACCCTGTTTATCATCATAGGAGGTATAACGAATACGTCCCTCGATATACAGTTTATCGCCTTTATGTACATATTTCTCTACAATTTCAGCTAAACGGCGCCAGAGAATAACGTTATGCCAATCAGTATGATCTGGTACCTGAGTACCATTCTGCAATGTATAACCACGCTCAGTTGTAGCCAGTCGCAGACGTGCCACAGCTACACCTTGATCTACGTATCTTACCTCGGGATCTTGTCCCACATTTCCAATTAGCATTACTTTATTCATAGAGCATTACATTTTAGCCTTACCTAAATAACGGAATTTGAAATTCTTACCTTTAGCAGAAGGGAACTGGCTGCGATCATCAACACGCTCACGCAGATGCTCAACGATACGCTCGTAGCAATCCAATCCAGACTCTGCTTTTACACGAGCTGTGAATTCTGTATCACGATATTGGAACTTTCCTGTTCCTGGTACCATCAACACGCGCTTGAAATCAAGTGTCCCTTCATACCAGCCCGGACAGATCTCTGTCAAACGATTCAATACTGGGGATGCATGCTTTGGAAGCGGATTCTCTGGGGTGTGAACAGCTTTCTTCTCCTTAAAATCCTGCATGGTAGAAGCATCGGTCTTTATAATAATGAAATAAACACGGGGATGAATCTTATATCGTTTTGGGTAAAACACATCGCTGGCAACATACTCGCGGATGTCAGCCTCTAACTCGGGATCTACCTCAATCTCATCAATACTTCTTAAAAAGTCAATAGCATCATCTACTGTAGAAACGAGCGTTTCACGGTCAAAATATCTTAAATATAAATTCATTTGAAAATGTTGTTTTCCTAAAAGAGCGGAAAACGGGACTCGGACCCGCGACCCCAACCTTGGCAAGGTTGTGCTCTACCAACTGAGCTATTTCCGCATAAAGCAAATAAAAATGTGAAGAGGAGGAGACTCGAACTCCCACGTCGCAATTGACACTACCCCCTCAAAGTAGCGCGTCTACCAATTCCGCCACCTCTCCATCATATAATGATGAATAAAAAAGAGTGCCCAGAACAGGACTCGAACCTGCACGCCTCGCGGCACACGCACCTGAAACGTGCGCGTCTACCAATTCCGCCACCTGGGCATTTTTTCATTAAG
>Ga0256404_1006700_pt1 | contig 18797 bp, 14 predicted proteins | sample RumenRJG_01DNA_FD_185990 | JGI IMG/M metagenome (GOLD analysis project Ga0256404, IMG submission 185990) | Bovine rumen microbial communities from Lethbridge, Alberta, Canada - RJG_01 | ecosystem: Host-associated > Mammals > Digestive system > Stomach > Rumen | place: Canada: Alberta | collected...
GGTGCAGTTCGCACCGCTTTTTTGCCCCACAACACTTACAATATAGCAGAACCGAGAGTACCGCGTCAATGAAAATCAGGCAGCAAGCCACAAAATCGGAAGGCTGCATAATCCGCCCTGCCAGGAATTCGTATAAACGGCGGATTGTAATGAAAGCCGATTTCTGGTATCTTAAAAGTACAGAAAGGAAGGCTGAGTCCAATGTACACCTAACTCTGAAAACTCAATAGAAAACGGAGGTAATCACAGATGGTAGAGCCCAAGTTCCATCCATGACCCTTGACTGCCGTAGAGTTACAACGCAGTCAAGGGTCATTCTTTTTTGCTCTATGGCTGGCCGCTTTGCAACATAGCCCGCGTTTTCAGAACATCGTTTGCCAAGGCGCGCCGATCCTCCCGCTCCGTCCACCAGAACGGACGCAGCGAGTGAAGCGTCTGCTCTACCCAAAGGAGCTGTGACCGGCAATCCTGACGATCCAATAAAACCCGTCTTATCCCGCTTCCATTGAGCGGATAGGAATATACACAACGAGGGCCGTATTCCCGAAAGGGCATACGGCCCTCTCTTTTTATACCCTTTTCGGGACTGCGGCTCGGAAAGGAGAAAAATGCGCGAAGAAAAACTAAGAGCATACTCCAAATCTGGCCCCCGGTGGTATTCCCGCGTCCGGTTCGGTCATTGGCGGCGGTGCCTCCGGCGGCATCACCCCTGGCAGCACGGTGAGCGGCGGCAGCTATCAGCCCTCTGTGCTGTTCACGGAGGTGACGAACGACCTCTACTACAAAAACAGCTCCCTTGGCAGACTGGAGATCCCCGCGCTGGATTTGAATGTGAGGATCTATCAGGGAACGGACAGTAAGACGCTCGCCAAGGGCATCGGCCATTTTGAGGACACCTCTATCTGGGAGGGCAATGTCTGCCTCGCCGCCCATAACCGCGGCGCCAACAGCTACTTCGGGCAGCTCCACACGCTGGACATTGGGGACAGGATCAAGCTGACCACCAAGCTGGGGACGCGCACCTATAAGGTGACGGATATCTTTAAGGTCAGCGAGGCCGACCGCAGCGGTCTTGCGGATTCCGGTGAGAATATGCTCACGCTCTATACCTGCGTCCGCAACCAGCGGGATCAACGCTGGTGCGTTATCGCCGCGGAAGCATGATGTTCTCCCTTTTGCCGAAAATGTTCTGTTCGACTTCTTCGCCATACTTGTGATATGGTGTGTGTACCAAAACATTATGAAGGAGGCTACACCATGAAACGAATGAAGAATTTGAAACCATCGACCGCATTGAGAAATGAATACCAGCAGATCGCAACGTTGGCAAAGGCATCCGGTGAACCGATCATCATTACCAATAAGGGTGAGGCGGATCTCGTTGTGCAGAGCATGGAAGCCTTTGAGGAACGTGAAAAAATGCTGGATCATCGGGCCAGTATTCTGGAAGCGGAGTTTTCGAGACTTGCAGGGGCGCCGACATTGAGCGTCGAGGAAGTGCGCTCCCGCCTTGCGGAGAAGTACGCACATGGCTAAGTACAAGGTTGAAATTCTGCTTATATTGCTCGTTATTGTTGTGCTGCTCCTTTTTCTGCTTGTTGTGATGGAAACGGTCGCACTAACAGCAATCCTGCTTTCTTCAAAAGACAAACAGGGAGAATAATAAAAAGGGTAGTTAGGAATCGTAAAAACCTCGTAATATCAAGGAAAAACGGAAAAAGTGGGGTCGCACCCCACTTTTTACTGTTTTGAAAATCTCGAAATTTCAAAAAACCCACTGTCTACCCCACGATTTAGTTAAAATAGCAATACTGTAGCATATAGATTTGTGTCTCCGAAAACAGGGTAAAAAGAAAACCCTCAAAGCCTTTATTTTCAAGGCTTTGAGGGCAGTTTTTGTTGCTATTATTGATTATTTGAAGTACCTGTTCAAAAGCCCCTGAAGAGCCTTGCCGTGCCGGGCCTCGTCACGGGCCATCTCATGGACGGTGTCGTGAATGGCGTCAAGGCCGTTCTTCTTCGCGCAGGCAGCCAGCTCGAACTTGCCGTTGGTCGCGCCGAACTCACAGTCCACACGCCAGGCGAGGTTCTTCTTGGTGGAATCGGTCATGTTGCTCTCGAGGTCGCTGCCGAGGAGCTCCGCGAACTTGGCGGCGTGCTCGGCTTCCTCGTAGGCGGCCTTCTCCCAGTACAGGCCGATCTCGGGATAGCCCTCGCGGTGCGCGATGCGCGCCATGCACAGGTACATACCGACCTCGCTGCACTCGCCGTTGAAGTTGGCCATGAGCTGATCGAAGATATACTTCTTGTCCTCTTCGCTGATCTGGTCGTTGTTCTTCACGGTCTTGGCATAGACGCCGAACTCATGCTCGGCGGCGAGCTTCATCTCGCCCTTGACTTCCTCGAACATATTGCTCTTGGCGTGGCACACGGGGCACTCCGCGGGCGCCTCGGGACCTTCATAGATATAACCACAAACCTTGCAGACCCACTTTTTCATATTCATATCCTCCATTTGATTTTTGTTGGAATTTTTAGGTTGCTTGCCTTTGTGAGCTTAGTGTAGCATAGTATTTGCAGTTTTGCAAAGTTGCATTTGCAACTTTGCGGTAAAATTTTTATGAATTTCTTGCCGTTGCCCTGAGAATACGCGGGGCAAGGAGCACACTGACGACGATCTTCAGGCAGTCGCCGGGGAGATAGGGCAGCATATAGGCCGTGGCGAGCTTCGCCGCGCTGACGGCTCCGCCGTTGTAGACGTTTACGATGAGCGCGATGTAGGGCAGGCCGATGGCGTAAAGCACAGCGAAGCCGGCGGCACAGGCAAGCGCGAGACGCAGCGGCGTGCGGTTTTTCTCCGCGAGCCTGCCGATGACCCACGCGGCGGGGATCAGACCGAGCAGAAAGCCGAAGGTGGGATTGAACACATAGCTGAAGCCCCCGCCGGCAGCGAAAATGGGAAGACCCACCAGACCGAGACCGACGTAGAGCGCCTGCGAGAGCGCGCCGAGCCTCGCGCCGAGCAGCAGCCCGGCCATGGCGGTGAAGAAGCACTGCAGCGTGATGGTCGCGTGCATGAACTGGAAGTGGATGAACGCGCCGATGGCGGTCAGGGCGGCAAACAGGGCGCAGTAAATGAGGTCTCTTGTTTTCATGGGGCTGCCTTTCTTTTTCTCAATAGGATGGGGTCAGTGTAGCACAGCGCGGCCTTTCTGTCAACCTGTAATTTTATATTGGTTTACAGCGGAGGGAGACAAAACGGGGAGATGGCATCTCCCCGTTTTGTAAGCTCAGACGTTGAAGCGAAAATAGATCATGTCGCCGTCCTTGACGACGTAGTCCTTGCCCTCGCTGCGCAGCAGCCCCTTCTCCTTGGCGGCGGCCACGGAGCCGCAGGCGATCATCTCGGAGAAGTTGATGGTCTCGGCACGGATGAAGCCGCGCTCGATGTCGGAGTGGATCTTGCCGGCGGCCTGCGGAGCCTTCGTACCCTTGACGATGGTCCACGCGCGGCACTCGTCCTCGCCGTAGGTGAGGAAGGAGATAAGACCCAGCAGCGTATAGGAGCACTGAATGAGCCGGTCCAGGCCGGACTTTTCGATGCCCAGCTCCTCAAGGAACATGGCGCGGTCGTCGCCGTCCAGCTCAGCAATGTCCTGCTCGAGCTTGGCGCAGATGGGCAGCACCTCCGCGCCCTCCTTTGCCGCCAAATCGGCGACGAGCTTATAATATTTGTTGGAGTCCTTGTCGGCAAAGCCGTCCTCGTCCATGTTTGCGGCGTAGATGATGGGCTTGAGGCTGAGCAGGTCGGCGGTGGCGATCAGCTCGGCGTCCTCCTTGCTGTCGGCTTCAAAGGTGCGCGCGCTCTTACCGGCGTCGAGGTGCGCGGCGAGTGCCTTGAACACCTCGGCCTCGTGCAGGAACCTCTTGTCGCCCTTGCCCATCTTCGCGGCCTTTTCCACGCGGCGGTTCACCATCTCCAGGTCGGCCATGATGAGTTCGAGGTCGATCGTTTCAATGTCGCCGATGGGATCGACGGGCACGTTCGTGCTGGCGTCGGCGACGACGTGCATGATGTTCTCGTCATCGAAGCAGCGCACGACGTGAACGATGGCGTCCGTGCGGCGGATGTTCTCCAGAAACTTGTTGCCCAAGCCCGCGCCCTGGCTGGCGCCCTTGACAAGGCCCGCGATGTCCACGAATTCGATGACCGCGGGGGTCTTCTTCTTGGGGTGGTACATCTCGGCGAGCTTGTCCAGCCGCTCGTCGGGCACAGCCACCATGCCGACGTTCGGCTCGATGGTGCAGAACGGATAGTTGGCGCTCTCCGCGCCCGCGTTGGTGATGGCGTTGAACAGGGTGGACTTGCCGACGTTCGGCAGCCCGACGATACCTAATTTCATAAAGGAAAGCCTCCTTTTATTTTTCAGCAAAATATTCTATCACGCTGGGGCGCAAAACGCAAGCCATTCCGCCACCTTTTGAAAAAGCAGAGCGTTCCGCGGAACGCTCTGCTTTTTGCCCGCCGGTTTACAGCTTTGTGATGACGGGAATGACCATCGGGCTGCGCTTGGTCGTTTTGAACAGGTAGTTGCTCACGCCCGATTTGATCGCGCCCTTGAGCTCGCCGATGTCACGGCTGCGGCGGCCCAGCACGCCCTCGGCGGCGGACATGACCACGGTCTTGAGCTCATTCATCAGCTCCTCGGACTCCTTGACGTAGATGAAGCCGCGGGTGATGATCTCAGGCTCGGCGAGCATATAGCCGTCGTGCGCGGAGATGGGCAGCACGACCACCACCATGCCGTCCTCGGCGAGATGCTTGCGGTCGCGCAGGACCACGGCGCCGACGTCGCCCACGCCGCTGCCGTCCACGAAGATCTCGCCGGCGGGCGCCATGCCCGGCACGAGCTTCATCGTGCGGGCGGTGATCTCCACCGCGTCGCCGTTTTCGCAGATGGCGATGTTCTTGCGGTCCATGCCCATGGACATGGCAAGGTTCTTATGGATCTGCAGCATACGCTGCTCGCCGTGTACGGGGATAAAATACTTCGGCTTTGTGAGCGCGTGGATGATCTTCAGCTCCTCCTGACAGGCATGGCCGGAGACGTGGAGCATATCCGCGCGGTCGTAAATGACCTCGACGCCCTTGCGGAACAGCTCGTTGATGACGCGCGAGACGGTGTTCTCATTGCCGGGAATGGCGGAAGCCGAGATGATGACGCGGTCGCCGGGGCCGACCTCGATCTGCTTGTGCTGGGAAAACGCCATGCGGTAGAGCGCGCTCATCTCCTCGCCCTGCGAGCCGGTGGTCACGATGACCTGCTTATCGAGCGGGAGCGCCTTGATCTTGTTGATGTCCATCACGGTGTTCTTGGGCAGCTTCATGTAGCCGAGATCGACCGCGACCTTGGTGACATTTTCCATGCTGCGGCCCGTGACGGCGACCTTGCGGCCGACCGCCGCCGCCGCGTCGATGACCTGCTGGATGCGGTGGACGTTGGAGGCGAAGGTCGTGACGATGATGCGCTGCTTGCAGCCGGCAAAGAGCCGGTCGAAGGTCTTGCCGACCATGCGCTCGCTCATCGTGTAGCCGGGGCGCTCGACGTTCGTGGAGTCCGCGAGCAGCGCGAGCACGCCCTGCTTGCCAAGCTCGCCGAAGCGCGCGAGGTCGATGACCTCGCCGTCGATGGGCGTGGAGTCGATCTTGAAGTCGCCCGTGTGGACGACGGTGCCGAGCCCGGTGTGGATGGCAAACGCCACGCTGTCCGCGATGGAGTGGTTCACATGAATGAACTCCACGCTGAACTTGCCGGCCTTGACCGTCATGCCGCTTTCGACCGTGACGATCTTGGTGGACTTCAAAAGTCCGTGCTCCTCGAGCTTCAGGCGGATCAGTCCCGCGGTGAGGCGGGTGCAGTAGATGGGCATATTGACCTGCTTGAGGACGTAGGGGATGGCCCCGATGTGGTCCTCGTGGCCGTGGGTGATGAACAGACCGCGGATGCGGTTCTTGTGCTTGGTGAGGTAGCTCACGTCGGGAATGACGAGGTCGATGCCGTACATATCGTCGCCGGGAAAGGCCATGCCGCAGTCCACGACGATGATCTCGCCGCCGTACTCATACACGGTCATGTTCTTGCCGATCTCGTTCAGCCCGCCGAGCGGGATGATCTTCAAATTTTCTGCCAAAATGCATTCACTCCTTATGGATCTTCAAAAATTGGGTGAGCATTCGGTCCACGCCGCGCGGAAATGACCGCACGGAAACAACGGCGTCCGTGCTGCGCGCTCCGCCCTGTTCCGCGGAGCGCATCGCACCATCGGCGCCCTGATCGTTTTTACTATGGACTTGTGCTCTATTCAAACCGCGCGATGGCGGCTCAATACAATTTGTGTTTTTATAGTATACCACGTTTTTTGGAAAAAGTACACACTTTTTTTCATGCGCCCCTTTTCCGTACGAATTTTTTATCGGAAAGCCTATTGCACCCTTGCGCGCCCGTGTGCTACAATATAATATCTATTCGTATTTGTTCCGCCTTTGTGCTGCCGATGAAGCGGGGAGGATGCCTTATGAGTAAGAAAGTCAATAAGCTGACCGAGCCGAATATGCGGCTGTATTTTCTTCTTGCCGCGGTCTTCTGCGCGGTGACGCTGTGGATCGAGCCGATCCTCGGCCTCGTTGAGGCCGGTGTGATGGCGCTCACCTATGTCTATTTCCGCCGCACGGCGCAAAAGCGCCGCGAGGGCATCCAGCGCTACGTCGAGGATATGACCGACGATGTGGCGAGCGCGGGCAAGTCCTCCATGCTCTCGGCGCCCTTTGCCATGATGGTCTTCCGGCCCGATACGCAGGAGGTGCTGTGGAGCAACGAGAGCTTCCTCCAGCTCACGGGCATGAGGGAGAATCTGTTCGATAACCGGCTGGAGGATACACTGCCCGGCTTCCCCGCCCAATGGCTGCTGGAGGGAAAGAGCGAATGTCCCGAAACGGTCGTCGTCAACAACCGGCACTTCCGCGTGTTCGGCAGTCTCACGCATCCGAGCGGCCGCAGCGGCGCGCGCGGACTTCTCGCGCTGACCTATTGGATGGACGTGACCGAGCAGGACGAGCTCAGGAAAAAGAGCGAGGAGAACCGCCCCATCGTGGCCGTGCTCATGCTCGATAACTACGAGGAGCTGATGAAGGCCGGCACCGAGGCGGCGCGCTCGTCCGTGCTCGCGCAGATCGACGAAAAGATCAGCGCGTGGGTGTCGGGCACGCAGGGGCTTTTGTGCAAGTACGACCGCAACCGCTATTTGCTGCTGCTGACGGAAAAGCATTACAATACGCTGCTCGAGGGCAAGTTCAGTGTGCTCGACGCGGTGCGCTCCGTTGTCACCGAGGACGGCGTCGCCGCGACGCTCTCCATCGGCGTTGGCAAGGACGCGGACGATTACGAGACGCTTTTCAAGAACGCGGGCCTGTCCATCGAGATGGCGCTCTCGCGCGGCGGCGATCAGGTCGTCGTGCGCAACCGCCTCGATTTTGAGTTCTACGGCGGCAAGACAAAGTCCACCGAAAAGCGCACGAAGGTCAAGTCCCGCGTGATGGCCAACGCCCTCGGCGAGCTGATCTCCGATGCCAGTCAGGTCTTTATCATGGGCCATAAGCACGCCGACTTCGACGCCGTCGGCGCGGCGGCGGGCGTGTGCTGCATCGCGCGCAAGCGCGGCAAGAAGGCACAGATCGTCATTGACATGGACGACAATGCCGCCGGCCCGATCCTCAAGCGCCTTGCCGCGCTGCCGGAGTATAAGGACGCCTTCATCAGCGGCAGCGACGCCTTCATCAAGGCACAGCCCGGCGCGCTGCTCGTGGTGGTGGACACCAACCGCCCCGACTTCGTGGAGTCCGAGCAGCTGCTCGACACCTGCAACCGCGTGGCGGTCATTGACCATCACCGCCGGGCGGCGAGCTACATTGAATCCGCTGCGCTCAACTTCCACGAGCCCTACGCCTCGTCGGCGTCGGAGCTGGTGAGCGAGCTGCTGCAATATCTCATTGACCCCGGCGATCTGCTGCGCGCCGAGGCCGAGGCCCTGTTCGCGGGCATCGTGCTCGATACGAAGAACTTCACCATGCGCACCGGCGGACGCACCTTTGAGGCCGCGGCGCTGCTGCGCCGCGCGGGCGTGGACACGGCGGACGTGCAGCGCCTGTTCCAGGGAACGCTTTCCGACATGATCGAGCGCTATGACATCATCCGCCACGCGGAGCTGTATCACAACGACATTGCCATCGCGGCGGTGGAGCAGGATATCGACCGCGTGACCGCGGCCAAGGCCGCCGACGAGCTGCTGACGCTGCGCGGCGTGCGCGCGTCGTTCGTGCTCTTCAAGCACGATACGGGCGTGAATCTGTCGGCGCGCTCGCTCGGCGAGATCAACGTGCAGCTCATTATGGAAAAGCTCGGCGGCGGCGGGAACTCCACCACCGCGGGCGGACAGATCCCGGACGGGACGGTGGACGCGGTGCGCGAGCAGCTCATCGCCGCCATCGACCAGTATTTGGAAGGATAAAAAACCACCATCAGGAGGATAGAACGATGAAAGTTATTTTACAGCAGGACGTCAGAGGTCAGGGCAAGAAGGGCCAGATGATCGACGCGGCGGAGGGCTACGCCCGCAACTATCTGCTGCCGCGCAAGCTGGCCATCCCCGCCACGCCCGACGCCATCAACACCATGAACCTCAAGGAAAAGGCGCGCCGCGCCGAGGAGGCGGCGAACCGCGCCGCCGCCGTGGAGACCGCGGACAAGCTGCGTAACTGCACCGTGAAGATCACCGCCAAGGGCGGCGCGAACGGCAAGCTCTTCGGCGCCATCACCGGCAAGGAGATCTCCGAGGCGCTCATGGCGCAGTTCGGTCTGGACGTCGGCAAGCAGAAGATCGTGCTTGACGAGCCGATCAAGGCGTTCGGCAGCTATGAGATCCGCGCGAAGCTCGGCTACGAGGTCAGCGGGAAGTTCACCGTGACCGTGGCGGAGGAATAAGCCAGACTTTACGCAGAAAAGAGGTGCCCTGCGATGGACGAACTGCTCTACCGCCAGATGCCGCACTCGCTCGAGGCGGAGCAGGCGGTGCTCGGCTCGATGCTCATCGACGCGAACTGCATCAAGGACGTGATGGAAAAGCTGCGCCCCGAGGATTTCTATCTGCGCCAGAACCGGGAGATCTTCGAGACGATCTATTCCATGTTCCTCTACTCCAAGCCCATCGACGGCGTGACCGTCGCGGGCGAGATGGAGCGCAACGGCACCTATGACGAAAATACCACGCGCAATTATCTTGTGCAGCTCATGGAGGTCACGCCGACCTCCGCAAACGTCAACGAATACGCCGACATTGTGCGTGACAAGGCGCTGCTGCGTGCCGTCGCGACCGTGGCGAGCGACATCACCGGCATGGTGCAGGACGGCGCGGGCGGAGCCTCCGCCGTGCTCGACGCCGCCGAGCAGAAGATCTATGCGGTGCGCCGCGGGCGCAGCGCGCAGAATATGGAGCAGATCAGCGTGGTGCTGCAGGGCGTGCTCGACCACCTCGCCGAGCTTTCCGCCGCCGGCGGCAAGACGCTGCCGGGTCTTTCCACGGGCCTGAGCGCCGTGGACGACAAGATCAACGGTCTGAGCAAATCTGACCTTATTCTGTTGGCGGCAAGACCCGGTATGGGCAAGACCAGCTTTGCGCTCAATGTGGCGCTCAACGTCGCCAAGGCGAGCGGCAAGGCGGTAGCGGTCTTTTCCCTGGAAATGTCCAAGGAACAGCTTGTCACCCGCGTGCTGTCCAACGAGGCGCTGGTGGAGAACGGACGGCTCATCTCCGGCAATCTGCGTGAGAGCGACTGGGTGAAGATCGCGGAGGCGGCCTCGACGCTCAGCCGCACGGACATCAAGATCGACGACAATCCGCTCCTCACCGTCGCGGACATGAACGCCAAATGCCGCCGCATCGAAAACCTCGGCCTCGTCGTCATCGACTATCTTCAGCTGATGACCTCCGCCGGCGGAAAGGGCTACAGCGGCGAGAACCGCCAGCAGGCGGTGAGCGACATTTCGCGTATGCTCAAGATCATGGCGAAGGAGCTGCAGGTCCCTGTGCTCTGCCTTTCACAGCTCTCGCGCGCGAACGAAAAGCGCGACGACAAGCGCCCCATGCTCTCCGACCTGCGTGAATCCGGCGCGATCGAGCAGGACGCGGACATCGTGCTCTTTCTCTACCGCGACGACTATTACAACGAGGATTCCGAAAAGCACAACATTGCCGAGTGTATCGTCGCCAAGAACCGCCACGGCGAAACCGGCAAGGTCGAGCTGCGCTGGATGCCGGAGTACACGACCTTCGGCACGCTCGAAAGGCGGTACGAGGACGAATGAAAAAGGTACTGGACTTTGTGCAGCGCTTCGACCTGCTGCCGCGCTACGAGCTGCTGCTCGCGGCGGCTTCGGGCGGCATGGACTCGATGTGTCTGCTGGACTTTTTATACGAAAACGGCTACCGCGTGTGCGCGGCGCACTACAACCATCAGCTGCGCGGGCGGGAGGCCGACATGGACGAGGATCTCGTGCGCGCGTGGTGCGCGGCGCGGCGCATCCCGCTGTGCGTCGGCACGGGCGATGTGGCGGCCTACGCCGAGGAGAACGGCATGACGGTCGAGGAGGCCGCGCGCAAGCTGCGCTATGATTTCCTCGACTCCGTTGCCGGGCAGACCGGCGCGGCGCGCATCGTCACCGCCCATCACGCGAACGACAACGCCGAAACGGTGCTCTTTCATCTTGCCCGCGGCACGGGCATGGCGGGCCTTGCGGGCATCGCGCCAAAAAACGGCAGGCTGGTGCGCCCCTTCCTCTGCCTGACGCGGGAGGAGCTTGCCGCCTACGCGAAGGAGCATCATGTGCCCTATCGCACGGACGCGACCAACGCGGACACCGCGCTCACGCGCAACTTTATCCGCGCGGAGGTGGTGCCGAAGCTCTGCCGGGTCAACGCGCAGGCGGTCGAGCACATCAGCGATACGGCGCTGCGTCTGCGGCAGGAGGATGAATACCTCGACACCCTTGCCGCCGCTTATCTGACGGAGCTGAAAACGGAGGCCGGAGCGGTGACGCTGCCCTGCGCGGCGGTCGCGCAGGCCCACGCGGTCCTGCGGCCGAGGGTGCTGCGCCTCGCGCTCGACGCGCTCGGCGCGGGGAAGAAGGACTTCACCGCCGCGCACTACGACGCGCTTGCCGCGCTTTGCGCGGGAAGCGGGACGGCACAGCTCGACCTGCCCGGCGGCGTGACCGCGCGGCGCGCGGACGGTGTGCTGACGTTCTGCACTCACCGGAGGGAAACGCCGGAGCGCGTTTTGCTCTGCGCAGGGGAGACCGTCCGGTGGGGCGGCTTTGCCATCACCTGCCGAAAATGCGAAAAAACGGTTGAAAATTCTGAAAATACCGTTATATTAAGAGGTGCCGCTCTGGACGCGCCGCTCTCGGTCGGCGCGTGGGACGCGCGGGAGAGCATGACGCTGCCCATCTCGCGCGGCTCGCGGAGCCTCAAGCGGCTCTTCGCCGAGCGCGGCTTTTCGCCGGATGAGCGGGAGCAAACGCCGGTCATCCGCTCAGGCGGCGCGGTCGCTGCGGTGTACGGCATCGGCACGGATGCGCTGTTCCTGCCGGGCGACGGCGAGAGCGTGTGTGTATTGACCTTTGAGAAAACCGCGGAGTAATGCTCCGAAAAAACAAACATAAAACAATGGGAGAGGGAAAAACTATGGCGAAAAGCATGATGGATCAGGATATGCTGAAGGTGCTCTACAGCGAGGAGCAGATCAGGACGCGCGTGCAGGAGATGGGCGACACGCTCTACGAGCAGTTCAAGGACCGCAACCCGCTGTTCCTCGGCGTGCTCAAGGGCAGCTTCATCTTCATGGCGGACATCGTCCGCGCCTGCCAGATCAAGAGCGACATCGAGTTCATCGCGGTGTCGTCCTACCAGAACGGCACGTCCTCGTCCGGCGTGGTGCAGATCACGCACGACCTGCAGCAGGACATTACCGGCCGCGAGATCGTGGTCATTGAGGATATCCTGGACTCCGGCAATACCCTCTACTTCCTCAAGAACTATTTCCTCACCAAGGGCGCCAAGAGCGTGACGGTCGTCACCCTGCTCGATAAGCCCGCCCGCCGCGTCAAGCCCATCACGGCCGATCTCGCGGGCTTTGAGGTCCCCGACGAGTTCGTCGTGGGCTACGGGCTGGATTACGCCCAGCAGTACCGCAATATGCCGTACATCGGCGTACTCAAGCCGGAGGTCTACAGCAAGTAAGGCCGTAGCCCACACGCCCTGAAAGGGGCGGCGCGCGTAAGCGCGTACAAGCATTTTGCCGCAGGCAAAATCTTGGAACGGGACGGATTCATTCCGTACCGTTCAGAGTAAGATCAAAGGGCTCCCGCCGCGCCTGCGCGGTGGGAAGGGCTACGGGCTGGATTACGCCCAGCAGTACCGCAATATGCCGTACATCGGTGTGCTCAAGCCGGAGGTCTACAGCAAGTAAGGCCGGCGTATGATGGAAAAAGCGCCGCAGGCTTTGCGCCGCGCACGGCGCAAATGATCTTGACTGTTATTTCTGACGACATGCGCGTCTGAAATAACACATCTCGCAAAGTGAGCGTCGAGCCGCTGCGGCGGAGAGGCGCAGAGCGAAGCGCATCCAAATATCAAAAAAGTCCGTAGGACTTTTTTGAAGAATCGAAAAGAGGCGCTCGTCGCCTCTTTTCTTCAAGGCGGACTCTGCTGCCGCAAAAGGAGGGAAAACCTTTGACCCAGACCAAACGACCCAATTATGTGCTGTGGATGCTGTGCGTTTTCATGCTGCTCTCGGCCGCCTCGTATTTCTTCCGTCCCAAGGAGCCGGAGATCTCCTATGCTGAGGTCGTGCAGCTCTTTGAACAGGAGAAGGTGAAGTCCTTCACCGTGCAGGACACCACGCTCACGCTCAAGCTGCGTGAGGCGGTGGACGGCAAGACGGAGCTCCGGAAGGAGCTCTACGACTTCGACCTTTTCTACGACGACCTCAACGACCTTGTCGTGGAGCAGAAGGCCGCCGGCATTCTGGAGGACTATAACTACTCCGCCAACCACTCGCCTAACTACCTTGCCATTGCCCTGCCCTATGTGATCGCCGTCGCGGGGCTGTTCGCCATCTGGTACTTCTTTTCCATGCGCGCCTCCGGCGGCGGGAACGACCGTATGGCGAAGTTCGGCAACGCCACCTTCCGGCACGGCAGCGAGAGTGCCCGCAAGACCACCTTTGCCGATGTTGCGGGCGCGGACGAGGAGAAGGAGGAGCTTGCGGAGATCGTGGACTTCCTGCGCGACCCGCAAAGGTTTGTCGAGCTCGGCGCGCGTATTCCCAAGGGCGTGCTGCTCGTCGGCCCTCCGGGCACGGGCAAGACGCTGCTCGCCCGCGCGGTCGCGGGTGAGGCGGGCGTGGAGTTCCTCTCCATCTCCGGCTCGGACTTTGTGGAGATGTACGTCGGCGTCGGCGCAAGCCGCGTGCGCGACCTGTTCGAGCAGGCCAAGAAGGCGGCTCCCTGCATTATTTTCATCGACGAGATCGACGCGGTCGGCCGCCAGCGCGGTACCGGCCTCGGCGGCGGTCACGACGAGCGCGAGCAGACGCTCAACCAGCTGCTCGTCGAGATGGACGGCTTCGGCACGAACGACGGCGTGGTCGTTCTCGCGGCGACCAACCGTGCGGACATCCTCGACCCCGCGCTGCTGCGTCCCAGCCGCTTTGACCGCCAGATCTACGTCGGCTATCCCGACATCAAGGGGCGCGAGGACGTTTTGAAGATCCACACCGCCAACAAGCCGCTTGCCGAGGACGTGGACCTTGCCAAGGTCGCGCGGGGCACGGCGGGCTTTACCGGCGCGGACCTTGAGAACCTTTCCAACGAGGCGGCGCTGCTGTGCGCGCGCCGCGGCGACCAATTCATCACCATGGCGGACTTTGAGGAGGCGGAGATCAAGGTCCTCGCCGGACCCGAGAAGCGCAGCCGCGTTGTGCCGGAGCACGAGCGGAAGCTGACCGCCTATCACGAGGCGGGCCATGCTGTCGTGATGCACGCGCTGCCGACGCACGAGCCCGTCCACCGCATCACCATCGTTCCGCGCGGACACGCGGGCGGTATGACCATTTCGCTGCCCGACGAGGACCGCTCCTACCAGTCCAAGCGCTACATGGAGGAGCAGATCGTCTCGCTCCTCGGCGGGCGCGCGGCGGAGAAGCTGATGCTCGGCGACATTTCCACCGGCGCGTCGAACGACATCGAGCGCGCCTCGCACATCGCGCGCAAGATGGTCACGGCCTACGGCATGAGCGAGAAGCTCGGCTCCATTGCCTTTGAGAGCGGGCACGACGAGGTGTTCATCGGCAAGACGATGGGCCAGACGCGCAGCTACTCGGAAAAGACCGCCGCCGAGATCGACGACGAGGTCAAGGCCATCATCGACCGCGCGTATGCGCGCTGCGAGGAGATCTTGACGGCACGGCGCGAGGCGCTGACCGCCGTGGCGGAATATCTGCTCGCCCACGAGACGATGACCGGCGAGGAATTTGAGCGAATGGTCGGCGAAAAAGCCTGATGGGCAAAAGGACGAATGGAAAAAGTGACGCAGGGACGGGCATTTGCCGTTCCCTGCGTCACTTTTTTCTTTTCTTGCGAAAATCTTTATTGTGCAAAGTGACAAGAGCATTTGTCCTCGTGGGGAAAACAGAAAAGCAATAGATATTCTCAATAAATGGACTTGAGTCCGCGGTGCGTAGACAAATGCACATGGAATTTGAAGGCGGCCGTGGGAAAAACGACCGGAAACGACCGAAAATTCTGACAAATTCGACGCTTGAAATCCATTCAACGGTCCGATAAAATAAACTGCAACCAAAAGGGGCGAACGCCCCGCTTGCCGCGGCAGCGCGGCAGAAAGTCAGGAGGATATGAATATGAAGAAGATTCTTGCACTCGTCCTTGCGCTCGTCATGGCGCTTGGTCTGGTCGCCTGCGGCTCCAAGGATACCGCCGGCGACAGCAGCGATCCCGGTACCGCCGCCGACGGCGAAAAGGTCGTCCGGATCGGCGTGTTTGAGCCGCTCACCGGCGACAACGGCGCCGGCGGCAAGCAGGAGGTGCTTGGTATGCAGTATGCCAACTACGTCCAGCCCACCGTGGACATCAACGGCGAGACCTATCAGGTCCAGCTCGAGATCGTCGATAACCGCACCAGCGCCGAGAACGGCCCCTCCGCTGCGGCTGAGCTGATCAATAAGGACGTGAGCATCGTGCTCGGCTCTTACGGCTCCGGCGTGTCCATGTCCGGCGGCACCGTGTTCGCCGAGGCCGGCGTGCCCGCCATCGGCGTCACCTGCACCAACCCACAGGTCACTTCCGACTGCGACGTTTATTTCCGCATCTGCTTCCTCGATCCGTTCCAGGGTACGGTCCTCGCGAACTATGCCTACAAGGAGCTCGGCGTTGATACCGCTTACCTGCTCGGTATGCTCGGCAGCGACTACGATCAGGGCCTGATCTACTACTTCACGCAGGCGTTTGAGGCGCTCGGCGGCACCGTCGTTGCCGAGAACTTCCCCGAGGGCAACGCCAACTTCGTCTCCTACATCAACAACGCCAAGTCCGCCGGCGCGGGCGTCATCTTCTGCCCCGTCTCCATCAACTACGCGCAGCTGATCGTTGAGGCTGCCGCCGCACAGGGCTTCGAGGGCGCGATCCTCGGCTCCGACACCCTCGACAGCAACATGGTCGTCGAGGCTGCCAAGGGCACCAACACCAAGATGTACGTCACCACCTTCTATCAGGAGGGCGGCGCGCCTGAGTTCGATAAGGGCATCAAGGAGTGGATCAACGCCAATCCCGATGCGCTGACCAACAACGGCGGCAACGACATGATCGCGGCGGTCACCGCAATGGGCTATGACGCCTACTTCACCGCGCTTGAGGCCATCAAGGCTGCCGGCAGCACCGCGCCCGCCGACATCCTCGCGGCTCTGCCCGGCGTGACCTACTCCGGCATCTCCGGCGAGATCTCCTTCGACGACATCGGTGACGCCAAGCGCGACGCGGCCTACATCAAGACCGCCAACACCGAGACCGGTGAGTGGGACTTCGTGACCGTTCAGGGCGTCGACTAAGCATCGGCCGACAAGCTCATTCGCAGCGTTTGAACTTGGCGGGGCTTTCGCCCCGCCAAGTTTTCCCCGTTTTTTCGCGTTCCCCCGAATCCTACCAACAGGAGGTTTTCCATGCAGGGAATTTTACCGTATCTGATCAGCGGTATCTCTGTGGGAGGTCAGTACGCGCTCATCGCCATCGGCTACACGCTGGTCTACGGCATTCTGCGCCTCATTAACTTTGCCCACGGCGATGTCTTTATGGTGGCAGGCCTGATCATGGTCTACACCACCGCGTCCATGCCCATGTACATTTCGATCCCGCTGGTGCTCATCTTCACCGTCATTCTCGGCTTTGCCATCGAGCGCGTGGCCTATAAGCCGCTGCGCACGGCGCCGCGTATGTCGCTGATGATCAGCGCCATCGGTGTGAGCTACCTCATCCAGAATCTTGCGTTCTACCTGACCGGCGGCCTGCCGCAGCCGGTCAAGACGTCGATCCCCTGGATCTCCGACACCATCACGCTCTTCGGCACGTCCACCAAGCGCGTCACGGTCGTGACGCCCGTTCTGACCATCGCGCTCGTCTTTGCGCTCGTCGCGCTCATCAAAAAGACCAAGATCGGCATGGGTATGCGCGCCGCCGCCAAGGACTTTGAGACGGCGCAGCTCATGGGCGTGAAGATCAATTCCGTCATTTCCATGACCTTTGTCATCGGCTCGTTCCTCGCCGCGGTCGGCGCGATGCTCTACTTTACGAACTATCCCACGGTGGCGATCACCTCCGGCGGTATGCCCGGCCTGAAGGCCTTCGTCGCGGCGGTGTTCGGCGGCATCGGCTCCATTCCCGGCGCGGTGGTCGGCGCGTTCCTGATCGGCCTTTGCGAGGAGATCATCAAGGGCCTCGGCCAGTCCACCTTCTCCGATGCGTTCACCTTTGCGCTGCTGATCATCGTGCTGTGCGTCAAGCCCACGGGACTGTTCGGCGAAAAGGTCACGGACAAGGTGTAAGGAGGGGTGAAGATGAAAAAGAAAACGATCGGCAAAGAGTATCTCTTCACCGCGCTCATCCTGTTCGTCGTGCTGGCGGTCACGATGGTCCTCGACTCCCAGCTCCCGGGCTATCACATTGTGATCAAGGTCATCAAAAAGGCGTCGGTCTATTCCCTTGTCGCCGTTTCGATGAACCTGCTCAACGGCTTTACGGGCCTTTTCTCCCTCGGTCAGGCGGGCTTTATGCTCCTCGGCGCGTATTCCTACGCGGTGCTGTGCATCCCGGTCGCCAAGCGCGCGGGCGTATACCAGTATTTTGACGGCGGCATCGTGAAGTTCTCCCTGCCGGAGGTCTTTGCGGGCTTCCTTGGCGACAAGGTCGGCTCGGCGGTCGGCATGATCCTCGCGCTGCTTGTCGGCGGTCTGATCGCAGCGTTCTTCGCCTATCTGATCGGTCTGCCCGTGCTGCGTCTGAAGAGCGACTACCTCGCCATTGCGACCCTTGGCTTTGCCGAGATCATGCGCACCATTATCCAATGGAACGCCATCGGTCCGCTGACCAACGCCTCGAACCTTCTCAAGGGCTATCCCGATTTCAGCAGCGCGACCGCGTACCTGCTGCTCATCGGCGTGTTCATCGCGTGCGTTGTGCTGCTGGTGAACTCCACCTACGGCCGCGCGTTCAAAGCCATCCGCGACGACGAGGTCGCCGCCGAGGCGATGGGCATCAATCTTGCCCACCACAAGCGCCTTGCCTTCGTCATTTCCTCGTTCTTCGCGGGCGTCGGCGGCGGTATGCTGGCGATGTACATGGGCGCGGTGCAGGCGATGTCGTTCCGAAGCAGCATGACCTATGAGATCTTGCTGCTGGTCGTCATCGGCGGCATCGGCTCCATCACCGGCAGCGTGCTCACGAGCTTCCTCTACATCGCGGCGCTCGAGTGGCTGCTGCGCGGCCTGGATACCGGCAAGTTCCTCGGCATCACGGCGCCGGGCCTCTTCAAGAACGGCTTCCGCATGGCGGTCATCTCCGTCATCATCATGGTCGTTGTGCTCTTCTTCCGCAAGGGCATCATGGGCGATAAGGAGCTGCCCGATCTCCTGCGCCGTCATACAAAGAAGGGAGGCGGCGAGAAATGAGCCAAAATGTTCTGCGTCTTGACAACATTACGATGCAGTTCGGCGGCGTCGTCGCCGTCGACAACCTGAGCCTTGAGGTCAACGAGGGCGAGATCGTCGCGCTCATCGGTCCCAACGGCGCGGGCAAGACCACCGCGTTCAACACCATCACCGGCGTGTATGAGCCGACGAACGGTCAGGTCAGCTTCATGGGCGAGCCGATCGTCCGCAACCACCCGCAGGGCAAGATGAAGCAGAATTACAAGGGCAAGGAGGCCGGGAAATTCGTTCAGCTGCCCGTGCTCGACCCTACGCCCGACCGGATCACCAAGCTCGGCATGGCGCGCACGTTCCAGAACATCCGCCTGTGGAAGTCCCAGACCGTGTTCGACAATGTGCTCATCGCCAAGCATATGCTGCGCACCAGCAACGTCTTTTCCGCCACGTTCCGCCTCAACCGCAAGGAGGAGGC
>Ga0256404_1006701_pt1 | contig 18795 bp, 17 predicted proteins | sample RumenRJG_01DNA_FD_185990 | JGI IMG/M metagenome (GOLD analysis project Ga0256404, IMG submission 185990) | Bovine rumen microbial communities from Lethbridge, Alberta, Canada - RJG_01 | ecosystem: Host-associated > Mammals > Digestive system > Stomach > Rumen | place: Canada: Alberta | collected...
GGCTATCTCCATGAAGTAGTTCTCGCTTACGCCCATGTTGAACTTGATGCTCTTGGCAGCCAAATCCACATCGACACCAGCATCTGTCAACTGCTGCAGATACTCGTTACCCCAAGCCAGCGCATAGCCCAACTCCTGAACGATGTAGGCGCCAGCATTGTTGAGTGCATCGCTATGAACCACGATGCCACGGAAGTTTGGATACTCCTTGAGCGACTCGGCCAGTTTGGGTCCGAAGGCCAGCACAGGCGATACATCCTTGCCCTTGAGCACCATCTTCTTCATGGGGTCCCACTCGATAGAGCCCACAATCTTCTCCTTGTCGTAGCCCTTCTTCTGCCAGTAACTCTTCAGTATCTCAGCCAACTCAAGCGAATGGCGCTGACAGGTCATGAAGTTCACCTCGATGCATTCGCAGAAGATTCCTTCGAGCAGCGTCTCAATGGTATTCATCGAAACCAGCTTTCCAGGCACCTTGAAGCCAATAGAGTCGATACCCTTGTTCAGAATGTCAAGCGCCTTGGCATTTGCAGCCTTGGGGTCATCCACAATAATGTTTTGACGGACATACCACACATTAGAATCTTTCTTGTTGCCACGAACGAATGGGAATTCGCCAGGCAACGAATCAGGAGTCTTGAGGTCTTTCAAATCCTCACGACGATAGAAGGGCTGTACGTTAAAGCCTTCATTGGTTCTCCAAACGAGTCGTTTCTGGAAGTCGGCACCTTTTAGGTCGACTTCAATCTTGTCCAACCATTCTTGTTTGGTCGGTGCAGTAAACTCGGTAAAGAGTTTTTCTTTGTTTGCCATAAATTGTGTTTTATTATATAAGTGTTTTAGATTTCTCTAATGCTTAGATTTTTATTATGCAAAGGTAGTCATTATTCTTTTAAAAGACGAATAAAAAGTGAAAAAATTCTCTATTAAAAAAAATATGTTGCACAAAAGTATTGAAGTTGTGCCATTTTTTAGTACCTTTGCATGCGAAATAAAAATAAGGGAAAGATGGAATCATTTCTATGGTTAAAAGATTTGTTCACGACAACTGATTCCGTAGCGCACATCACGTTGCTCTATGCCGTCGTCATTGCTGTGGGCGTGTATTTAGGTAAAATTAAGATTGGAGGTGTTTCACTGGGCGTCACCTTCGTATTGTTTGCAGGTATCGTAGCCGGACACATCGGATTTACGGCACCTACGCCCATTCTGACATTTGTACAGGACTTCGGACTGATTTTGTTTGTCTACATGATTGGACTACAGGTCGGTCCTGGTTTCTTCGAAAGCTTTGGCACACAGGGCATTAAGCTCAACGGGCTGGCAGCCACAGCCATCCTGCTGAACATCCTCGTGATGTTTGCCTGCTACTTCATTTTCTTCGACACCAGCAACAAGATGAACCTGCCGATGATGGTCGGAACGCTGTATGGTGCCGTCACTAACACTCCTGGTCTGGGTGCTGCCAACGAGGCCTTAGGTACCGTCTTCGGACAGAATGCCCCACAGATTGCCTCGGCCTATGCCTGTGCTTATCCGTTAGGTGTGCTGGGTATCATTGGTGCGATTATTCTCATCCGCTACATTTGCGGCATTAAACTGGAGAAAGAAGAGGCCCGCCTGAAGGCCAGCGAAGAGACGGCTGCCAACAAGAAGCCTTATAAGATGCACCTTGAGGTGAGCAACAAATACCTCGAGGGCAAGACGCTGTTGCAGGTTCACGACTTCCTAAATCGTGACTTCGTTGTGTCGCGCATCGTTCACGAGGGTGAACTCAGCATTCCCAACCGCGATACCGTTTTCCATGTCGGCGACCAGATGCTGGTCGTATGTGCCGAGGCCGACCAGGAGGCTATTATGGCCTTCATTGGTCCAAAGCTCAATATCGACTTTGAACAGCAGGACCAGCCATTGGTCTCAAAGCGTATCTTGATTACCAACCCGAAAATCAATGGTAAGTCACTGGCTTCCATGCATTTCTCAAGTATGCATGGTGTCAACGTAACCCGCGTCACCCGTCAGGGTATCGACCTCTTTGCCTCTGCCGGACTCCCCCTGCAGGTGGGCGACAAGATTATGGTCGTTGGTCCTGAGGACGCTGTCGACCGTGTGGCCAACAAGATGGGCAACAGCGTACGCCGACTGAATGCGCCTAATATCGCCACCATCTTTGTGGGCATCTTCCTCGGACTTATCTTCGGTATGTTCCCGCTGAGCATTCCCGGCATGCCCGTACCTGTAAAACTGGGTCTGGCTGGTGGTCCGTTGATTATCGCCATCCTCATTGGCCGATATGGCTATAAGATTCATCTGGTGACCTACACGACGACATCGGCGAATATGATGTTGCGCGAAACAGGACTGGTACTCTTCCTGGCCTCTGTAGGTGTCAAGGCGGGTGCCAACTTCTTCGACACGGTCATCGATGGTGACGGCTTGCTCTACGTGCTGACGGGCTTCCTCATCACCATCATCCCCATTATGATTGTAGGACCTATTGCACGCCTGAAGTATCATTTCAATTATTTCACCATTGCAGGTATGATAGCTGGTACCTATACCGATCCCCCTGCCCTGGCCTACTCCAACAGTATCTGCTCGAAGGAGGCTCCTGCGCTGGGCTATTCGACGGTATATCCGCTATCCATGTTTCTCCGCATCTTTACAGCCCAAATCGTGGTGCTGTTCTTCTGCGGATAACCCATAAGACCCATAAGACCTATAATAATACACAACAACACAATGAACAAATTCGGACTACTGACTGGTTTCCTGCTGTTGGCAGCCACCCCGAAGATGCACGCCCAGATGGACAAAAGCATCAAACTGAACGAGGTGATGACCAATAATGGCACCAGTCTACAAGACGAATACGGACAGCACGAAGCGTGGCTGGAGATTGAGAACAACTCTTACTCCACCTACAACATCCGTGGTATGTACATTACCACAGACCGTTCCGTATTAGACCACAACATGAGCGTGCCAGAGCGTATCAAGCGAATGAGCATCATCCCCAATGGCGATGAGCGCACCAACCTGAGCGGACAGCAGCACCTGGTTCTATTCTTAAACAGTCAGCCTCATCTGGGCTCTCTGCATCTCACGACTCGCATTGACGCGACCCAACCCGTTTGGATTGCGCTCTACAACGGTAATGCCACTCAGCTAATAGACTCTATCACAGTGCCCGTATTGGGACAGGACCAGTCGTTTGCCCGCATAGCCAACAACGGAACGGCAAAGGACTGGGAGGTAAAGTCGGCTGACCGTGTGACTCCAGGCATTGCCAACGTGACTACAGTAAGCGAGTCGAAGGTGGATAAGTTCAAACGCGAAGACCCCTATGGTTTCGGTATGGCTCTGATGGCGATGGGCATTGTATTCTCGTGCCTGGCACTATTGTGGATTACTTTCACGCTATTCGGCATGCTAATGCGCCACATGGATACAGCAAAGAAGGTGGCCAACAAACAGCCTATCAAGCCTATCACCAAGACGGTAGAGAAGACGATGGAGGTGGGTCATAAGACGGGTATCATCCTGAAAGAAGGTCTTAACACGAAGGGTATCGATCGTGAGGTGTATATGGCTGTTATCGGCTTAGCCCTGCGCCAGTATGAAGACGACATACACGACGTGGAGAGTGGTGTCATCACCATCAAACCGAAAGATACGGGCTGGGACGATGAATACAGTCAAATGACGCATCTGCACGAGGCATTCATCCCTACAAATCCCACTACTCCAAACATTCCCAAAAATCCAGAGCTGCACTAAAATCCGGTTCACTAAAAACAGAAAATAGCAATGAAAACATATCAGTATAAAGTACAAGGCGTTGACTACGAGGTAGAAATCGTCGAAGTAGAAGGAAAAATCGCCAGAGTAAACGTCAACGGCATCCCATTTGAGATAGAGATGCAGAAACCTATCAATGCCGCTAAGCACCCCGCGCTGGCAGCTACCAAGAGAACAGCCGCTGCGGCTACTGCTCCTGCCCCCATTGCACCCGCTGCTGCTGTCCAGTCTGTTGCCGTTCAGACGCACCCCACACAACCAGCCGCTGCAGCAGGTGCCGGCACACCCGTCAAGGCTCCACTGCCTGGCACTATCAACGCCATCAATGTAAAGGTGGGCGATACCGTTGCAGTAGGCGACGTGGTCATCGTATTGGAGGCTATGAAGATGCAGAACAACATCGAAGCTGAAAGTGCCGGTACCGTGACCTCTATCCTTGTTAACCCAGGTGATTCCGTTATGGAGGGTGCCGTCATGCTGACCATCGGGTAATATCGAAACTACGAAACATCAGAAAGAATTATGTGGCAATTTATCGTAGAAAACTTCAATGAGTTCCTGACCTATACAGGCTTTGCCAACGTGTCGGCAGGCAACCTCATCATGATAGTTGTGGGCGCTTTCTTTATATGGCTCGCCATCAAGAAGGACTTTGAGCCCCTGCTGCTCATCCCCATCGGACTGGGCATTATTTTGGGCAACATTCCCTTCCGTGCTGATGCCGGACTGGAGATTGGCCTGTATGAAGACAACTCAGTACTGAACATCTTCTATCAAGGTGTGCGCCAAGGGTGGTATCCGCCACTCATCTTCCTTGGCATCGGCGCCATGACCGACTTCTCGGCCCTACTGGCTAATCCGAAGCTGATGTTGATTGGTGCCGCTGCGCAGTTTGGCATTTTTGGTGCATATATGTTTGCGCTGGCGCTGGGCTTCGAGCCAAACCAGGCTGCTGGTATCGCCATCATTGGTGGTGCCGATGGTCCCACCGCCATCTTCCTCAGCAGCAAGCTGTCGCCCAATCTGATGGGTGCCATCGCTGTCTGTGCCTACTCATACATGGCATTGGTGCCCCTGATTCAGCCCCCTTTGATGCGACTGCTGACCACTAAGAAGGAGCGTCTCATCAAGATGAAGCCTGCCCGCGAGGTCAGCCAGACAGAGCGTATCCTTTTCCCCATCATCGGACTGCTGCTCACCACCTTTATCGTGCCCTCTGGTCTGCCCTTGTTAGGAATGCTTTTCTTTGGCAACCTGCTCAAGGAGAGCGGCAAGACTACCCGTCTGGCCAAGACCGCAGGAGCCGCGCTGAATGATATCGTGGTCATGTTGCTGGGTCTGACCGTCGGATGCTCTACGCAGGCTTCCGAGTTCCTCACGATGAACACCATCTACATCTTCGCCATTGGCGCAGGTGCCTTCATTATTGCTACCATGAGTGGTGTCTGCTTTGTCAAACTGATGAACCTCTTCTTGCCGAAAGACAAGAAGCTCAATCCGCTTATCGGTAATGCCGGTGTCTCAGCTGTACCGATGGCCGCACGTATCTCCAACAACCTCGGTCTGGAGTATGACCGCCATAACTTTCTGCTTATGCACGCCATGGGACCCAACGTCGCTGGCGTCATCGGCTCGGCAGTTGCTGCCGGTGCCCTGCTCGGTTTCCTGGCATAACACCTTATTAATTTATATAAGCAGCCAGTATAGTAAATTTTACAAAAAAAATCGGTAATCTTGTGGGATTGCCGATTTTATTTTGTACCTTTGTGGCATTAAATCTAAAACCATGCATATTGCAGTAGCAGGAAATATTGGTAGCGGAAAGTCAACGCTGACGAGGCTGTTGGCTAAGCACTACGGATGGGAGGCACGCTTCGAGGCTGTCGACCACAACCCCTATCTGGAGGACTACTATCGCGACATCTATCGATGGTCGTTCAATCTGGAGGTGTACTTCCTGAAAGAGCGTTTCCGCGACCTGATAGACATCGCCAAGGCCGACCATACCATCATCCAGGACCGCACCATCTATGAGGGCGTCTATGTATTCATGGCCAACAACAAAGCCATGGGTCACCTGTCGGACCGCGACTACGAGACGTATATGGAATTATTCGAACAGATGATGACGGTGGTGCGCCCACCCAAGCTAATGATTTACCTCAGGGCATCGGTGCCTCATCTGGTTGGCAACATACAGAAGCGCGGCAGGGAGTACGAGCAGAGCATCCAGCTGGAGTATCTGCAGAACCTGAACACGCGCTACGACGACTTTATCTACAACAAATATCCCGGCAAGGTGATGACGATAGAGAAAGACCAGCTGGACTACCAGAACAATCCGAAAGACCTGGCACAGATCATCGACCGCATCGACAGCAACCTCTTCGGACTCTTCCCTAATTCATAATTTATAATGCATAATTCATAATTACCATGCATATAGCAGTAGCAGGAAACATCGGAAGTGGCAAGACCACCCTGACCAAGATGCTGGCCCACCGTTACGGATGGACGCCGCGCTTCGAACCCGTAGACAACAACCCCTATCTGGCCGACTTCTATGCCGACATGCCCCGCTGGTCATTCAACCTGCAGGTGTACTTCCTGAACAAGCGCTTCAAGGAGGTGGTGGAAATCTCGAAGTCAAAGGACACCATCATCCAGGACCGCACTATCTTCGAGGATGCACGCATCTTTGCGCCCAACCTTCACGGACAGGGCATGATGTCGGACCGCGATTTCCAGAACTATACCGACTTGTTTGACCTGATGATGTCGCTGGTGAAGTTGCCAGACCTGATGATCTACATCCGTTCGAGCATTCCTACGCTGGTGGCGCAGATTCAGAAGCGCGGACGCGACTATGAGCAGACCATGCGACTGGACTACCTGGAGGGACTGAGCAAGCGTTACGAAGAGTGGATCAGCGGCTACAAAGGACAGCTCATCATCATTGAGGGCGACACATGTAAGTTTGGCGACAACCCCGAGGACTTCAAGCAGGTCACCGATATGATAGACGCCAAGCTGTACGGACTGTTCCCCATGGAGTAGCCGTCAACGGCGGCGGTGGCGCTTCGTACGGCGCGTCGCACGATGAGACTTTTTGCGACGGGTCTTGGGGCGTTTCGTCACCTTTTTCTTGGAGGTTACGACCGGCGGAGCGGTACTCTGCCACGTAACCTGTTCTTGAGCCGTATAAAACGGAATGCCGAGAATGGGATGACGCTCACAATACTTCAATATGGCGTAATAGTCGATATGGCGCACCCGATGGTTCTCGTAAAACCATATCTCCACACCTGACGAGGCGGTGGCAATCATCACAATATCACGGTCGAAGTCTACTATCCAGCGGGCAAAGGGATGCGAGCGTACATGACCCTCCCACGTAGGCTTGCCATAATGCTTCTGCATCCAGTGCATCAAGGCCTTGTAGTCGTCGTTCAGACTATGGCCCTGCTGTTCCTGAGTACTCAGCACCAGACAGTTACACCCCGTCGTATCCTTGTTTGCTTCTATATGTATCCAGGTGTCCAAGCCCGCAATACGCCCCGAGAGCTCGTAGTTATCTTCTTCCTGAAGCCCCTTGTCGGCCAGCAGTTCAGCCAACGAGTCGGGAGCCATCTCCAACGACAATCCCACAAACTCGGTATGCTTCTGAGCCACTGCCATCAAGGGCAGAAAAGCCAGCAGGAACACCTTTATCAGACGATTTCTTACCATTTACGTTAAAATTTGGGTGCAAAGATACAAAGTTTTTAAGAATAATTCGTATCTTTGTGGCCAAAATACCTATTTAAGCTAAAACGACGAACGGATGCGACGCAGTATTACATTGTCGAACGACATAGACGAAGTACCTAAATTGGCGGTATTCGTGGACGAAGTCTGCGAGGAGACAGGTATAGACATGCATATTGTTATGCAGTTGAACCTTGCCATCGAGGAAGCTGTCGTCAACGTGATGAACTATGCCTACCCAGCAGGCACTAGTGGCAACGTCTGTATAGACATAGACACCAACGAAGAGCTCCTGACAGTCGTCATTACAGACAGCGGCACCCCCTTCGATCCAACAGGGAAAAAGGAGGTAGACATAACGCTGTCAGCTGAAGAGCGTCCTATTGGCGGACTGGGAATCCATCTGGTAAGACAGCTGATGGACAGCGTCGACTACGAGCGCATTGACGGAAAGAACGTCCTAACACTAACGAAAAAGTTGAACCAGCACCAAAGTACGGGCGACGAAAAAGACATATTTAATGATTTTTAACTGCGACTATGAGACCGCAGTCTGAGATTTTTAATAATTTTGCAGAATAATGTGCGCACAGGCAAACTGTCTGCACATGCAGGAGAAGAGATAGAAAGAGATGACAGATATTATATTATCCAGCTTCATCAGCCTGTTTGCCCTGTTTGGCAAAGAGGAGCAAGTGGATGAAACACGGGCAAAGGACATGCTCGTGAGCTATTTGCGTCATCACTTCGGCATCCGAAACACCGATCTCTACCTCGACCTGTACAGCGACATGCGCATGGCCTACGAGATGACGGACGACCTGAACAGTCAGGATACCGTTACGGCCATCTGTTCCAGCTTGCACGGAAAGATCTTGGCTAACGAGGGTGCATTGCTGCTGCTGCGTCTCATGGAGTTCTGTAGCGAAGATGGTCTTCAAGCCAATGCCATGTTCCGAACCATGGCCGAGAAGTTCGACATTTCTGACGAGCAATACAACAACTACCTCGACTTTGTCACCAACAAGCCCACCGAACACGTCAAGTTCCACAAGATAGAAGGGCTGAACGGACAACTGAAAACCCTGCTCGACCCACAGACGGGGCAGCTGATTTTCACCTATGACGGCAGCGACACCGTATTGCTGAACGACGTGCCCGTACTGGCCGGCGCCTATCAGATATGGATTCAGAGCAGCGTGCTGAAAGTCAGCAACGGCAAGCCCGTCTACTACTCGTCCATCATCAGGACCTACCAGACTGACCAAGACCAGACGCAAGCCGTAGAATTCTGCGGACGCAATATCAACTTCCGCTTCCCTAACAGCGACAACGGCATGCACGACCTCAGCTTTACGATGCACAACGGAGAGCTGCTGGCCATCATGGGTGGCTCGGGAACGGGAAAGACCACGCTCCTCAGCATTTTAAATGGCAGTCTCATGCCTCAGGAAGGCACTATCACCATCAACGGACACGACATTGCCGAACCTGCAGCAAAAGCCCTGATAGGCTTCGTGCCACAGGACGACCTGCTGATAGAGGAGCTGACAGTCTACCAGAATCTGTGGTTTACCGCCAAGCTGTGCTTTGAGGGCATGTCGCCACAGGACATAGACCGTCGTGTCATGAAGACGTTGAAGGACCTGGGACTGGATGCAGCCAAAGACCTGAAGGTGGGCAGCGCCATCAACAAATACATCTCAGGAGGCCAGCGCAAACGCCTGAATATCGCCCTGGAGCTGATTCGCGAGCCAGCCATTCTGTTCCTCGACGAGCCGACGTCCGGCCTGTCTTCGGCAGATACTGAAAAGGTAATCAACCTGCTGAAAGAGCAGACGCTGAAGGGCAAGCTCATCATTGTCAACATCCACCAGCCATCAAGCGACGTCTACAAGCTCTTCGACCGTCTGTGGCTGTTAGACAAGGGCGGCTACCCCGTGTTTGACGGCAACCCCATCGACGCCATTACCTATTTCAAGGAGACGGCCAACTATGCCGATGCAGAGACCAGCGCCTGTCCGACCTGCGGTAACGTGAATCCGGAGATTGTGCTGAACATCATCGACGAGAAATCGCTGAACAGCAGTGGTGAACTGTCTGACGAACGAAAGATAACCCCACAGGAGTGGCATGAGCTCTACCTGAAGCGGCAAGAGGCAAAAGACCTGCGAGAGCCTGCTGTCAGCGACGTGCCGCCGTCAGACCAGCGCAAGCCTGGCGCATTGAAGCAGTTTGCCATCTTCCTGCATCGTAACATCAAGACCAAGGTCACCAACCTGCAATATTTGTGTATCACCCTGCTGGAAGCCCCCATCTTGGCGGTGGTCTGTGCGTTCCTGACGCGCTATGCACCACCAGAAGGCTACAGCGTGATGGACAACAAGAATCTGGTCAGCTACTTCTTCATGGCGGTGATTGTCGCTACCTTCATAGGCATGAGCGGCAGTGCCGAGGAAATCATCAAGGACCGCGCCCTGCTGAAGCGTGAGCGCTTCCTCCACCTGTCATACGGCAGCTACATCTGGTCGAAGATGGTCTATATGGCTGGCGTATCACTCATCCAGACGCTGTTGTTCATCGTGATAGGCAACGCCATCATGGGATTGCACGGACTCTTTGGTGTCTGGTGGCTGATACTCTTTATGACGGCCCTGCTGGCTAACCTCACAGGCTTGCTGCTGTCACAGTGTCTGAACTCCGTAGTAGCCATCTATATCAGCATCCCCATGCTGCTCATCCCGCAGATACTGCTCTGCGGACTGGTGGTCAGCTTCTCAGACCTCACACCTAAGAGCACTACAGGCAATGTACCCATCATTGGCGACCTCATTCCCTCGCGATGGTCGTACGAGGCCCTGGCCGTTACCTCGTTTACAGACAACCCCTATAAAAAGCCATTCTTCCAGACAGACAAGGAGAAATACGAGAACCAGTTCTTCAACGTTGGATTCCTCTATGAGTTGCAGTCACAGCTGGAAACCATGAAGGACGAGGAAAAGCGCGGCAAGGAGGTGAAGCCAGAACACCTGAAGACTATTCAGGCCAACCTGCCCATACTCACGACGTTCTGTGAGATGGAGCCCTATACAGGCGACTACTCCTACCAGTCGCTGTACGATTATATGCAGGAAGCAGAACGCATACTGGCCAAGCGCTGCAACAAAGCGACGCTGCAAGCCGACAACATCATGTCGCAGATGCTGCGCGACATCGGCAAGGATGCCGTACTCGAACTGAAGCGTAACAACCATAACAACAAACTGGAAGACTTTGTCATCGGAGCCGACCAGCAGCGAATGCTCGACGTCGTCGACCACCATATCGTACCGCGCTCAGGACTGATATTCCTGACGCCAGCCAGCAAGATGGGCCGTGCACCCTTCTACAGTAGCGAGAAGATACTCGGTCCCTACCATATCAAGACCCTTTGGTTCAACATGTCGGTATTGCTGCTCATGTGCATCATTGCCGCGACGCTGCTACTCAACGACTGGCCAGGGCGGTTGATTAGGAAACAACAAGATTGACGAATAACAACAACTTAATTAATAACAATAAAAACATTTAAACAATGAAGAAATTTTCGATTTTCGCTGTCGCTTTCGCAGCAGTTCTTTTCGCAGCCTGCACAGGCAACAAGAGTGCAAACAATGCAGAGGAGGCCGACTCTCTGAAGAGTTTCGAGCAGGAACAGATTGAAGCCAGCATCAAAATGCACTTCGACAGTATCGCATCAGAGATCAGCAAGCTGCAGCAGCCCGACTTCGTAAAAGAGGAAGGCAACACCATCACCCTGACCAAGGAAGAGAAGCAGGTGAAGCCCGACTATCTGCTGAATGCCAACATTGCTGAGGAAGCCACCACACTGGCAGAGAAGTATCGCGCACTCAGCGCCCTGACTGTTGACAAGAACATTGCCAAGCTCTACGAGATGCCTATCGAGGACTACGACAAGGCCATTGGCAAACTGGCTGCCGACATCAATGATCCTTCTTTCAAGGCTGTTGAGAAGACTGGCGACATCTTCAAGACCACTTCTGAGCTGTATGACGCCATGAACGAGAACGGCCGCATCAACTACTTCTGGCAGCTAGCCGCCGCTTCTCTCGTTGAGGAGCTCTACATCGTCAACCAGAATTCAGACAAGTTCCTGAGCACCTTCAACGACGAAGCTGCTGCTAACGTAACGTTCCGTATTGTCCTGATTCTCGACGCCCTGAACCGTCTCTCTCAGTACGACCCCGAGATCAAGCCCGTTGCCGAGGCTGTAGCACCTCTGGACGTTCTTAACGCCACCACCGTCGACGAGCTGAAGTCTCAGTTGGCCGAAGCTAAGGAAAATATTGAAAATGCCCGTAAGGCTCTTATCAAGAATTAATCTATGATATTCGACGTAAAAGAAAACAATGGAGCAATGCTGGCCACCGTCTCTGGTCGCCTTGACACGCCGGCAGCCGTAAAGGCACAGCAGGAGATTGCACCCCTGTTGGAGCATGCCGACCAGGCCATCACGCTGGATTGCTCCTCACTGGAATACATCAGTAGTTCCGGCTTGCGTCTGTTCCTCACCATTCGCAAGGAAGCCGCAGCCAAAGGCGGCAAGGTCATCATCGAGAACATCAATGATGATATCAAGAAGGTCTTTATGATGACTGGATTCTTTAACCTATTTGAGATCAGATAAGCTGTGAACGACTACGGACTCAACCTACATGGAGAGTTGCTGCTGGAGGAATACCGCCAGCAGCAACCTTCTTTTCGCCGGCTGCGACAGGTCGTCATGGAAAAACTGACAGAGGCTGTCAAAGGATGCGGCATTAAAGTCAACTCCATGGAGTCGCGTATCAAAGGCGAGGTATCACTGGCCGGAAAGCTGGAGCGTAAGGGCCATAAATACCAGACGCTGAAAGACATTACCGACATTCTAGGTGTCCGCATTATCATGTTCTACAACGAAGATGTCGACCGCATAGCCTCTATGGCCGAGAGTCTGTTCGATGTAGATTGGCAGAACTCCGTAGACAAGCGAAAGATGCACCAGTTCGACAGCTTCGGATACAACTCGCTGCACTATATCTGCAGACTTCCGCGTTCGCGCTACTACGACGAGGCCATGCCCGAACTCAACGAGATCCGTTTCGAGCTTCAGATGCGTACCGCCCTACAACACGTATGGTCGGTCATCCAGCACGACATCGGCTACAAGAGTGAGATTGAGACCCCGCTCAAGTATCATCGCGACCTGAGCCGACTGGCAGGTATGCTTGAACTCGCTGACAATGAGTTCAGCCGCATTCGCAATTCCATCAGTGACTACCGCCGCAGAGCACAAAAGCTGGTGCAGAGCGGTGAACTGTCAGAGGTTTCGCTCGATGGCGACACCTTCCGCAGCTACCTGCAACTAAGACCCTTCGACCAACTCAATCAGCAGATAGCAGCCATCACACAGGCAGAATTGCAGGAAGCGCCGTTCATGCCCTATCTCACTGTGCTACGCACTATCGGCATGGAAACGTTGGGCGACGTAGAGAGAATGATTAGCGACTGTGCTGACGACGCCTACCAGCTCGCCCTCTTCCAGTTGGGCAGTACCGATATTGACATCCTCGCAGAGACCATTGGCTTGCAAAACCTCTGCATCGTATACATTCTCAAATCCGGAGGCGGCAAGCCGGGAGTCATTCAACTCTTCGACACCATCAACGGCAAGATGCCACAGAACGAATTCTTGGCGACAACCATCACCGAACAGGCCAGTCGCCTGTCGTTCATGCACCAATAAATCCACCTATGCCAGAGACGAAAAGAACCGTAAACCCCAACATCGCCATCATAGATGGCAATACGCTGTCACTCCTCGGATTAAGGCAGATTCTTCAGTTAGTGATGCCTGTGATGAAGGTCGACACCTTCATTTCTTTTGCCGAACTGGCAGACAACGACCCTGACCAATACGCCCACTATTTCGTCGCTGCTGAGATTGTCGTTGCCAACAGGCCGTTCTTCGACGAACGCAAGCGGAAGACCATCGTACTCTCGTCGTCCGGCAACGAACTCACAGCCGACTTTCACTGTCTGCGCATTGACCAGCCCGAGCAGAAACTCATCCATTCGATACTTGCACTCCAGCAGCATGCCCACAGCCACGGGCGCAACCTGCCACACGATGTCCAGACAGAAGTCACCCCTGTGCTTAGCAAACGCGAGGTCGAGGTGCTAAGCCTTATTGCTCAGGGACACATCAACAAAGAAGTGGCCGATAGGCTACACATCAGCCTGTCGACAGTCATCACACATCGCAAAAACATTACCGATAAACTGGGCATCAAGAGTCTCTCTGCCCTCACCATCTATGCTGTCACCCACGGCTATGTAGACATCACCAGTCTGCACAACTGATCATTCTTCATTCTTCTTCCGCTCTCGCAGCTCGTCCAGATAGCCCGCAGTAATCACACCCGAGGGCAATGCAATGATGGCTATACCCACCATCGACGAGATGATGCTAATCACGCGACCCGTCGTCGAGATGGGATACAGGTCACCATAGCCTACCGTGGTCAGCGTGCATGATGCCCAATAGAAGGCATCAAAGAAACTCTCGAACAGATATTCGCCCGTTTCCGGATTGATGTCCTCCTCGGCGTTGAACATAATCATCGCCGTCACAAAGATGTAGAATAGCGCTACAGAAAGGACAGCCTGCAATATCTTCATCTGTTTCTTGATGACAGTAATAATGATTTCCAACGGCTCAAAGTAGCGTATCACCTTAACCACCCTCAACAGTCTAAGCAGACGCGACACACGGGCCACCTTGAACGTCGGCGTCAGCAGGTTGATGGTAGGCAGTATCGACAGCAGGTCTATGATGGCCATCGGCGTAAACGGATAGCGCACTGCCGCCACCCACGAGTGCTTCTCTGAGCGTATCACGCTCGTCACCCAGCGCAGCAGATAGTCCACAATGAAGCATACGCACGATACCAGGTCGAAATACCAGAACAGTTCGTGGTGCATGCGAAACAGCAAAGGGAATATGCCAATAACGATGGCTATCAACATCACCCAATCGTAAATGCGCGACATCTTATTGTCGTTAAACGGCTCAATGATGTTGTTGATATGTATGAGTAATCTCTTCATATTTTCAGGTTTTTGCTTTTCAAGCGACAAAGATAGTGCAAACCGAGCGAAAAACCAAAGGAAAACTCGTTTTTCTTTTAATTTTCTCGCCGCCAACTGCCAACTTGTCAGTCGACAAAGTTACGGTACGCCGCCGACAAAGTTACGGTACGCCGCCGACAAAGTTACGCTTTGCCGCCGATAAAGTTACGGTGTTATTCGTTGAAAACGTATAAAGTATAAAATATAAAATATCGCTCCAAGCACGTATTTACTGGCTTGGAGCGTATTTTGATTCAGTAACTAAATAACAGGTGGTTAATCATTTATACTAATGTATCTCCCGTGATGTGTGCGTACGCCCGTCGTGCATTGAAGCTTGGGCAGGCGGTTTCTGCGAAGTTGCGATGGCCGCAGATTTCTGCCTCTGGCCACACCGCTTTCAGCGTCTGCAGGACGGCTTCCAGTGCCAGCTTCTGCTGTGGTGTGCGGGTGTCGCACTCCTCGTACTCGCAGTCGATGCCACCGATGTAGCAGATGCCGATGCTGTCGTTGTTGCGACCCTGCGCCAGACAGTGCGCCCCTTGCAGCGTGAGGCTACGCCCCAGTTCCACCCTGCCGTCGAGGTCGATGACGAAGTTATAGCCTATCCCTGCCCACCTGTTCATCTTATGCGCCAGATGAATGCTTTCCGCTGTCAGCGGCTCGCCTTGCATGGTGCCCGACGAATGGATGATGATATACTTGAAGTTTCTCTTGTTTGGCTTGTCAGCCAGTTTTTTGGGTAGTGTACTCATAATCTGTTTTTGAATTTAATAATCATTCTGTTTTCTTTAAGTTCGGCCTGAACGAAAATATGTACTTCTACATTGTCAGCCGGTGATATTGATGCTGCTGATTTGAATTTGGGGTCAATGACCATGATGTCGAACGACAGTCCCGTGTAGGCAAATTGCTTGATTAAAGCGTCGCAGAATCGGAAGTGGTAGCGTGCCGGCATTTTGATACAGGCATATCCGTTTTCAACGTCTGCACGGATGGACATGACGAACTCCATGTGTGGGCGTAACGCGCTCAGCAGTCGCACGATGGGGTATGACTTGCTGTTGTGCATGAAGAAGTCTGAGACATTTTTCTCTGATTCCATAATCCTCAGATAATAAAGTCAACAACCTTGTGGAAAACTCTCGCATTCTCCTTACTATGCTCGACGTACCCCGCCTTGACCCATCGGTCTATCTGCGCATGGGCCGCATTGCTGTCCAGATTCAGATGCTTCTGCACGTCGGCATTCTTGAACTCCTGCGGCAGCATGAGGTAGCCGTCTGCATTCTTCGAGCGTCTGACTCGAGGCACAAACGCCTTGTCGGCATTCTCCCAAGAGTCTTGCAACATCTGTCCGAAGTAGGCATCCTGCCATGCCACGACGCTGTTGAACATCACTTCGCTGAACTTCAAGTCGTCGTCGGTCACTCGGCAGAGGTCAAGCACGCTGGGCAGGTCTGCCCCAGGCTTGTTGCTCTCGGCCAGCGCTCTGCGCTCTTCGATGGCTCTTGTGACGATGATGGGCACGGTGAACCACTGAGCGTAGAATACGGCACGGCAGCGAAGCAGGTCGAGCACGAGGTCTTCGTTCTTTCCAGCGTCTTCGGCAGCCCGATAGCAGAGGTCGTAGGTATAGTCCACCAACTTCTCTATGGGCAGCTCACCGCTAAGCTTCTGCATCTCGAATGCCCACGACATCAGGCGTGACCGCCTGTTGACCAAGGTCAGCGCATCCGTCCTGCGTATCATCTTGAAGTGGTCTTCGACCATCGGTGCGATGGCGATACGTGTGCAGAGGCCGTCGTTGATGTTGGCCAGCGTGAACTTCTGCGCCAAGGCCACTTTCGTACCTGTGGTCACGCTGTTCCAATAGATACGCATCAGCGCATTGACCGAGTCTTTGTTGGCATAGTCCACACCTGTCTCTTCGTTGTGGAATGCCTTTAGCTCCATGTCACGCTTGCCTATCCAGTCTGCACCGCCATTGCGCTTGTTGGCCGAGGCCAACTCCGAGTCGAACATATAGAGGTGCAGCGGCAGCATGTCGCCATTCTCCTGCTCTTCCATGGCATTCTCCGTACGACGGAAGAACACCGAGTTCGACGTGTTTGTCGGCAGGTAGAGGATGGGCAGCTCTGGGCGTGAGGGCGCTTGGCCTTTCATCTTCACGCCACCGTCTTCAAATGCACGGCTGTCTTTCTTATACTTCTTCTCCGTGTCACGCGCGAGCTGGTCGGCCTGTTTCATCGGTGCCATGATGATTTCGTTGAGCTTCTCGGCAAAACCCTTACCCGAGGCAGGCGGGCCGATGACCACGGCCTGTGGGTTCATGCGCTGGTCTTCGCCTGTGTAGTGCATGTAGTGCAGGCGGGTCATCAGCGTACAGAACATGGTGCCTGCTGCATAGATGCAGGGTGTGACGTTCAGCGGGTCGAGGCTTATCATGCAGGTCTTGTAAGGCTCGGGCAGGTTGTCGTTCAGCTGGGTGGCGAAGAATCTTTGCAGCTGGAAGAGATAGTTGTCTTTCTTCTCTTCTTCATTCTTTGTCGGGCGCACGCCTGCACGTGCCAGCACATCCTGCACGACCTTGGGCTTCGCCATGTAGAATTTCTGCTGCACGGCGGTGTCGCAGATGTCGTCTATCTCTTTGCTGTTGTTCTCCTTGGCTTCCCACTCTTGGACGTAGGGAGCAAGACGCACCAAGGCCTTTAGTTTGGCGGCCGAGTTGTCGACGATGTAGCGCAGGCGGCCTGCCATCTTCAGCAGATGGGCATGGCGATCGCCCTGTGCATAGTCGGGGTTACGGGCGAGATAGACATCCATGATTTTCTGCATCTCCACACCGTGGTAGTCAGCGTCTAAATCAGATGGTCTTCCATCACCGCTGCCGTCCACTCCTCCATTATTATCAGATGCTTTAGCAGCCACTTCGTTCTGCGCAGCAGCAGGTCGGCCAGCCACTCCAGAAACAGGAACGGTTGAGCTATTAACACTAAGAAGAGCCGCAGTATTGCCGCTTCGATAACAATTATTGTATCTCTCATAATAAAATTCGTTGTTGTAGGTAAAAAGTTCGTCACTAAGGTAATAGATGTAGTCATTGCTCACCATGAATGAGCCGCGAGAGGCGTCCTTGACGCTTTTGTCACAGGGCACACCCAGCAGGGTGCCCAGCCATAGCTGATGGTCGGCCAAGTTGCCTTTCTCCACATCGCAGGTGGCCACGATGCGCAGACCGTTGCCGCTTGGTGTCATGCCTGCATAGAGGATGCGTGGCACTTCCTTGCCGTCAAACAGCCATTGAGGGATTTTGTCGAACAACTCCTTCGGGGTGGTGCCGTGCTTCTCACGCAGCTCGTCGGCATCATACATGAACAGTCCGTTGATGTTCACGGCCGACTGACAGCGCCAGGTGTTCAGCGGCTGCTTGCCCTTCGCACCGTTGTTGGGGTCGAAGGTGCAGCAGAACATCGCCATAGGCAACTTCTTCTTCTGCGCATCGTAGGCCGCACCCTTGCCCAGCTGCTCATAAATCTCCGTACATTTATGAACGTTCTCTTGAAGGGAGGGGTCACGAGTGACCCGCTCCCAGAGCTCCCTTGTCAGTTCAACACAGGGGTTAAAGTAGCTTTGTTGATAGCTAAGCATAAGTTAATCTGATTAAATAGGTTGAAAAATTTCTTTTGCATCTTCTCACAGCGGGCAACCTCGACCTCCATGCGCACGACGACCCTGCCCGCCTTGCGGTCGTGCACCATCTGGATATCTGGCCCCAGCAATAGCATGGCCTTCGAACGCAGCAGTTCGATGCCGGGCGCCTCGGGCAGCACCTCGCCCAGCTTCTTTACGCAGGCATCGAAGAGGTCTACGTCCGTTGGCTCCAGCTGTATGCGAACTACCCGTTTGCCAGTGTTGCCACGGGTCTTGGCGATGGTTACGCCGTTCTTGAACTCCTGCTTCTCTTCGTACACGGGCTCGCCCTTTCCGAAGGGTCTGAACTCGAAACTGTTGTCGCTGTATTTGCTGACAATACCTTTTATATTGCCTGTTATTTTTCTTTCTTTTGTCATAATC
>Ga0256404_1006703_pt1 | contig 18794 bp, 19 predicted proteins | sample RumenRJG_01DNA_FD_185990 | JGI IMG/M metagenome (GOLD analysis project Ga0256404, IMG submission 185990) | Bovine rumen microbial communities from Lethbridge, Alberta, Canada - RJG_01 | ecosystem: Host-associated > Mammals > Digestive system > Stomach > Rumen | place: Canada: Alberta | collected...
AGTAATCCTGGGAAGTCATGAGACCACGCTCTCCAATCTATGTCTCCTGCTCCCAAAATATCAAAAGATTCGCATATGTTTTCATCTATTAAATAGAATGGACCCTTCTTATTTTCCGGCCCTAATATATATGGAATCTTCCTTGGGAAGAAACGAGAGAAAGTATCTAGTGTTTCATTACATATAACTGTCTTAGCCCATGATTGTTTGTTGTACTTGTCTGGTAATCCTAGTGTTTCTGTTCCTAAACGCCTTTCTATTTTATCTAGAAGGCGACTCATATTAGATGCTACTGGCATAATAGACCACCATCCTTATTAATCAAATGTGAAAAATCTTATATACCATATATTTGAGAGGTGATAAGAGATGAAAGATTTATCTATAAACTACAGAAAGCCGATAGGGATGTATATGAAAGTGAGAGGATCTTTTAGTGCAAAGATACATCCACTGAGTCAGATTGGAGCAGAACACTTTGATGAGAAACAAGTCTATTATCCGAGAATAAACAGAGAGCTTTCTCTTTCTTATGGTAAGCAATTCTTCATTCTCTATACAGAGAAGGATAACTACATTGGGAAAAGATACTCATATAAGATTGAGGTTCTTGGAAGAGACTATGTAAAAGTGAAGAAACTCATGGAGCATCATTTTATAGTTCCTTTGAAGAAGTATATCCCATATGAGAATGAGTTTGCCAATCTAGACTTATAAGGAGGCTAACATGAAAATCTATAACAATCGCTATACATTTGGATTATTAGGCCAGTATTCACAAGCCACTGATTTGTATCTTAAAGCCAGAAGTGCAAAGAATATGGTTATACAGCCTGGTCCTACTATAAATGGAAAAGAAAGATTGACTGTGAATCCTTGCATCTATGATAACGGAATATGGAACTTCGATCCTGGATTTATAGTCTCCAATTTTAATAATCCAAGTTGTGATAAGTGGAGACTGTATTGGATTCTGTTCAAGAGTAATGGATCTTCCAATATCAAGAATGTGAGCAAGTTCACTATTCCTGTCAAGAAATATAAACCACTTCAGTATTTTAAAACAAAGAGGTGAGACAATGAAAATCTATGGAGGAGATTCCTCCTCTTTTTTCTATTTGGGGAGATATAAAAGAATTGCAAGAGTAATAGGGAAGATTCCCTATTACAAGAAAATAGCTGTTCATCACTTCTTTAAGCAATTATACTACAGAAAAGGATCCAGGTATATGGATCTTATCTATGAATTTACCTATGAAGATGCAGATTCTGTTGATTGGAGTACTGCTAACTTCATATGGAACTGCTATCCATTGAACTATTCTGTTTCTCATAATATCATCCAGATAAGAAAAAAGTATTTTGATGAAACAGATCATGCATTTAGAGATCCTAGATGGAGAGTAATGCTTCTTAACACATTTGATAGAGAAGATGAGAAGCTACATAAACCCATCATGTCTAGGAGATATATGATTCCTCTTAAGACCTATCAGTCTATCAATATAAAATGGGAGAGTTGAGAGATGAAACTTGTAAAGCCATATGTATTCAATGTGGGATACTCTGCTACTTCATCATATATCTTTCTTAAACAGAAAGAAGTTCCTTATCAGATGATGTATGAGGGGTGTTTCAGATACTACAATAACAAGTTTATCAATTTTTCTATCTTTCCAGTAAAGAATGGGAAAGAGATAGAAGATTTGTATGATATCTGCGATGAGAAAGATTTATCTGTTTATTCTAAGTGGGTATTTAAACACTATGCTGTTAGAAATTACAAACCGAATAAGATAAAGCATGTTTGTAGATTTGTAAATCCAATGAAAAAGTATAAGCAGGTTATTTTATAAGAAAGTGATAATTTGAGAATATACTTTGCCGGAGATTGTGATGTATTTAGAATAGCAGATAGACAATGGATTATCGAGAGGACTTTAAAAGCAAGAGAAAATTCTGAGTTAACGTTAATTGATGGAGCATTCACGTTAACTGTTGGGTATTGGATTGGGCCTATAATCTTTGGCAAATTAGAGAACGATGACAATTTTATAATGAAAGCCTACAGAAATCCTAGATTTAGTAAATGGAAAATGATCATAACGGATGATGATTATGAAACTAATGCGCAAAAGATATTGCATACCAGTACTTTCATCATTCCTATGAAGAGATATAAACCATATTGAGCTAAATCTATAGAATGGGGTGGCACCACTATGGACTTTGATATAGAAAATTCTCGTTCTCTAAGGCCAATAGATCCAGAAGCTATAAAAGGCCTTGTTGTGGATGCAAGGTTTATTACAGGAACTCCAGATGGGAAAGACCAATACTACAATATGAAATGCCCATATAGTGAATTGGTAGGTACTAAGAATGGATGGGACTATGAAGCTGTTTACATGTACGACTACACAGGATTTAATAAGAATGATAGAAGGTTCATAACACTAAAAATTGTCAGGAATTATTCAAATCCTAGTAGTGATGCGGGTTCATTAAAAAGCGAACACCAATTGGTACAAGTAAAACGCATAGTCCCCCTTCTTAAATATTCTCCCAATCAAGATCAGAAGTGGTTTTAATGAAGATATATGAAAACGGAGATAGATTTGGACAAAGTTCTCACAGATTTTATACATTTAGCTATCCTTACTATACAAGGATAACCAGTTCTGATTTTATATGTGAGAAAAAATGGACAGACTATATAGAGATAGATACTGCTTTTGAATCTAAGATCTTCTGGATAAAAGATACATATTATTATAGATCCATGGGATTCTTTTTTTGTTATAAAAGAAATGCTAGATATGAATGGCAGACCAAAAGAGTCTATCTTGGAGAAAGAGCAAAAGTAAAAAGAGTACTACAACCGATAAATTGCAGAAAAGTATGTTGCACCTATACAATAGATTGACTCTAGGCTTGTTATAGCCTAGAGTTTCCATATGCCATGACATCAAGGGTAATGTAAGCTATTTTAAGGAGTGTGAAATCATGGCGAACAACTATAACCTAGAGTGGCAGATAACCTGGGATCAGCTAGCTCCAAGTTTGCAAACATTATTCATCACGATTCAAGACGAGATGAACACTCTTCAGAACAACTATCGCATCATGGTCAACAAACTCAATACTTACACTATTAAGGTTGACCAGAATACTACAAATATACAGATCAATGCATCTGATATAGCACTGTTAAAGAAACTCATTGGCACATTACAAACTCAGATAGCAGATGTTCTGAGTTTGATTGGTGGTCTTGATGTAGATGCCATTGGAGATCTTACTCAGCTAAGAAAAGATGTAGATTGGTGTATTGAAGAGATAAATGAGCTATGGAAGAGAATACATGATCATGAAAAGAGAATCACTAATAATACAAATAACATTGTAGAATTAAGAATAGATCTAGACAGGCTTTATGAAGATGAGGAATGGCTAAAGAATTGGGTTGCTCATCTAACAGAGAATGTGTTACTAAATCGCATTGATATAGATAAAAATACAGAAGTTATTGATTATTTGGTTGATAGAACAGATAATCTATATACTCTTCATACAGAATTGAGAACAGATGTAGATCGTAATACAGAGTGGATAGAAGAACTGGTAGAGAAATTCGATGCCATGGATATGCTATCAGTTCCTAAGATCTATGCTCTGTATGATGAGCTAGCAGAGTTAAGAAAAGATACTGATAGAAATACAGAATTAGAAGATCATCTTGATGATTTAATTGGTGGATTTGACGAGAGAATAGTAAATATAGAAGAGAGAGTCTATAAGAATGAATGGGATATAGATGCCATTGTCATAGATCTCAAATCAAATGTACCACTACACTTCTCTGAGCAAAGAACAGATATAGATAGAAATACAGAGTGGTTAGATGAACACGAAGAAAGAATTGCAAATCTAGAAGTAGAAGCTATAGAGAATAGAAAAGATACTGATAGAAATACTGAATGGATAAAAGAGAATGAAGAAAGAATTACTGAGCTAGAATGCAAAGTAACTGATAATAGAGAAGATATAGATAAAAATACAGAGATGATCCAGGATCTGTACGATGAGATAGAAGCTCTTCCTGATAAGATAAAGAAGGATCTCATGGATTATATTAACAAGATGAGATATCTTAACATGGCTCCTCATGTGAACTTTATTCAGGAAGATATAATAGAATGCTATCCTGTCTATCGTACTAATAATATGAAGAAATTTGCTGTTACATCAGATTCTGAAGGAAATGAAGTTCTTTATATTATTGCTAACTCTGGTGCATCTCTAGAATCTTATGATCTATATCAAGCATATAGAACAGAAGATAATCAGTCATTCTTCTTCTCTAATATAGCAGTATCTCCAAAATGTTTCTTCAATTCTGCGGGTGATAAAGAGGCTTACATCACAGATATCATATCTTGTACTAATGATGCTCTTTGTGTATATGCTAATTATGGTATTACAGATGCCAGATCTGGATGGTATCTTGTAATGACAAATATGGACAGAGAATATTCCAAATGGGATACATGTAAGAAATTGGATATTGTAAGCGAGAAGACAATAGCAGTTAGATACTTCCAAGAATATGATACATTAATGGTAGTTAGCAAAACTGACTATTTTAACGATCTTAAATACGCCAATATCGCTACAATGAGAATATACCGTTACACCGATTTGAGCTTATTACAGTCGTACTACATCACCAACCCTATGCAGATACTCACATGCAACACAGACGTGTGTTCTTTTGATTCTAACTCCGTAAAGGGTACTTTTATCAATGGTAATGCAGGTGACTTAGGATATAGTATTGATACTCCAATTTCTGATACCAAACAAGGATTCCAGATTAGTGCAGCATATTATGACGATAGTGAATTGTTTACTCTCATTCTTAAATATGCAAATATCCCATATATACCAAAAGATAAAGTAGGAGCTACCACATCTCCAGAAGTTGTTTCTTGTGCATTAAAGTTAAACTTTAAATGCCCAAAGAAAGTAGTAGATGGTAATGGATTAGCAAGTGATTTCCAACTCATAGAGAAAGTTGGAGATTTGTATTTTGATCCTACAGATTTGACCTCATACTTCTTCCAGGATAATATTCAGGCTAGTTCCATGCTAGTATCTTATGATACAATAAAAGACAGAGTATATTTGACTTGGCATGAATTCCTGACCTATATGAGCTATTTCAAGAGATTTGATCCTGCAAAACAAGATACTAGTAGTTGGGATACAAGAGGTTCTGACGATCCATACTATCTGACTAGTGGTATTAATACTCCTGATGCTTGTCCATGGGGTAAGAGATTCTACAAATACATCATGGCATGGGATTACGTATTTATAAACTGCTCTTCCATGATGTATGGGGATTGTGTATTGTGGATAAAGAAATGGCAGAAAGATACAACAGATATCTCTGTTATACTTCCATCCCCAGGAGCTTATCAACAGATAGATGCTCTTCCAATGTTTACAACATGGAATGATTCGTCTTGCAAGACCAGTAGTGGAGATCCAAGATACTTCCATTGCGATTTTGACTTCTCTACTGGAGTTGTTAATGTACATGAATACATCAAGAATGAAACTTCATCTAACTTCACAGTTGGAAAGACTCATCTCTTTGATGCTACTCTTGATCTAGGATCACTTGCAATAGATGTATTAAATCCAAGAGTAACATTTGCGAAAGTGTTCTATAATGTTAATGATGATATATTCGTATTGGTCTATGATGATGATACAAGAGATTCGTCATATATCACATATTCAGATTATTCGTTCTTGGCTACTTATGATCATGATGGTAATTTAATACACAACTTTGGTATATCCAATCTAAGTGATTATAGCTCTGATTGGAAAGCAATATGTAATTACGTCCAATCAGCAAAACTTAATTCTGATATAGTGGCTCAGATAAGAGATATAGCATTTGTGGATGGATATACATTATTCTCCTTCTTCTATACTTCTCCATCTGGATCTTATTCTAACCAGGATTTCAAGAGTATAAATGTTAAATTTACAAATAGATATAAATCCATGACAATGACTAATGGACTTAGTACTTCATTTGTAGAAAAGGTTTATACTCAGGCTATGCCACAGGGAACAGGATTAATATATGCTGGCAAAAAGTTAGGTTTAACATTCCAGGGTGATAAATATGATCCAACATATCAGTCTCTGTTAACTCAGAATGCTATTCCTAATACATTTGGATCTAGTTATACTACAGCAGATATGGTAACTAATGTAGGACAGTTAAATCGTTATAAGATGGAACTCAAATCTGCAGTTGGTCTTATAATTTATATACCTGCTGTATGTATCTTCCTTGGTGGTTATTATACTGCTATGGAGAATCCAATTGCAGTTCCATTGGAAGCAAATTCTAATAACTATATTTATCTACAGAGAAACTCTGAGACTCTGGAGATTGAAGGATACGCTTCTAAGATTAAGGTTTCTAACGAAGGATCCAGAGTATTTTCTAGACTTCTTATTGCATGTGCTGTTACGGATGATGATTCTGTTACAGACGTTCTCTATTACCATATCAATATTGGCTATAATGATTATACTTTCCATACTGGAACCTAAGAGGAGTATGAAATATGATCAGAGTAGCAATAGATAGCGAAAAGATGGTAAAAGATACTACAAGAGAAAAAGTAAAAGAAATATTAGAGAATAGCGAAACAGCATATGAAGATCTAAAGAAGACTTTCCCAAAAGGATTTAAAGTCTTTGATAGAGATAAACGAATTATACAGTTTGGAGAAAAACCTGTATATAGAGTTTATATAGAAATAAATGGATTTAATCCTAAGACTATGGAATATGGCAGAGAAGATGCTGTATTGGACGTAAGAGAAGAAACAGATTACTAAAGAGGAGAGGGAATTTCCCTCTCCTTTATATTTTAGCCCGACATCACTGTACAGAAAAAGAAAGGGGAAATTCATATGTACTCAACAAGTTCTCCCAGTAGTACTGGCGGTGGTGTAATTACAGATGAATTATTTGCTCTTGGAGAAGTAAATCTTCCTAGGCAGATAGTAGAGAATCATCATCAAAGTTATCTCTTCAATGTAGCAAGAGGATTAGAGTCTATAAATCAAACATATAAAAATGGTAAATATCTTCCTATGGAATATGTGTATGTGACTACAGAGAAACCTAATAATCACAACTATATTCCTCTTATTCGTTACACTGAACTTCCATATTGGAATAGGCATTATTCCCACCCATTAGCAGAAGAAATGTCTGTTTTCTCATGGGTTAAACCTGGTGCTCTTCATGTGTATAGATTTTATAATAACATGATAATGCACATGGCTAATGAAGAGACTTCTAAAGCAGATACAGGATACTGGTTATCTCATAAGACTATTGCATTTACTTACTAATACACAAAAGCCAATATGCTACTCCAACTATGGAGTAGCATATCTTATTTGCTTCTTAATACCTCTTCTTTGTGATATCCATTTTGATCTGTATAGAAAATATACTTGATTCCCATATCCACTATTCTTTCCATACATGCAGGGCATGGTCTACAGTTTCTTAATTCTCCTTGAACCCCTTGTCTATAAACATAAATAGATGCTTTTTGCAAATCTTCTTTACAATGCATTTTACTCATAGCATACATCTCTGCATGTAAGCGATGCATATCTAACTTCTTATGATGCTTTAGATTAAGCATTTTCTGTAATGGATGGGTCTTAACAGAGTTTACTCCTACGGAAATTACTTTATGATGATTTACAATGCAACACCCAATTTTGATACGATAAGAACCTGTTAGAGAAATAGCTTTAGCTACTTCAAAAAACTTCATGTCTCTTTTTGTGATCATAATACAACTCCCTTTTATAAGATGAGTTGGTAGAGTCATATAAGATTAGAGAAACCATGTACAGATCAAGCTTGACATTTGGATAAATACAAATCGTAAGGAGGTATATTAACCATGAGACAGGTTAGTTTAGAAGAACTATATCAAGTGGCTAGAAATAGTTATGATGACTTATGGTCTGCCGCAAAGAATCTAGGAAGAGATGTAAAAATATATCTCCACTGGTCTGCTGGTAGATACAATTCTAAGTTTGAGGATTATCATGTAAACATTGATGGGGATGGAAGAATCTTCCTATCTGTAGAAGATCTATCTGAAGTTCTTGCACACACATGGAAACGCAACACAGGTTCTGTAGGTGTTTCTCTCTGCTGTGCTTATGGTGCTACTAGTTCTGATTTGGGAGAATATGCTCCTACAGCAGCACAGATAGAGACAATGTCTAGAGTAGGTTGTGTATTAGCGGATGCATTAGATCTTACTATAGATAAGAAACGTATTCTTACTCATGGTGAAGCTGCTGATAATGAAGATGGTATTTGGTGCCATGAAGAATATGGACCAAAAAGCACTTGTGAACGTTGGGATCTAGAGTATCTTGGTACAGATGAATCACCAAGATTTAATCCATGGGCTACTGATGGCAGTAGAGGTGGAGATGTTCTTAGAGGCAAGATGGCGTGGTATCGTAGTCAGGGTTTAACAGATAACTTCTAATATTAAAACTACTCCATCCCTGTATTAGGGATGGAGTAGCATTTTATAAATAATAAAAATTACAGTTACATATTATATATGTGAAGTTAGACGGAACCGCTAAGAGTTACGTATCTAGCCATGGACTTGGAATATAGTTCGGGTAGCCCCAGTCAGCTCAGGGACTATTGCGCGGCGTACAGGACCCGAGGAGCGGCCCATCTTTTTTTTTTGATTATTACATATTTTTGATATATAGATCTCCATCTTCTTGCAAGATGGAGAGATTTTATTGTTTGTTTAATCCTATGCATTTTTCACACATAGGAGGACAGAGATTTTTAAGATTCATGGATTTATACATATCTTTCATATCTATCATTGTATCTTTGGATTCTTTTAAATTTCCTAATATAAACAAATCTGATGTATTTCCATATGCACAAGTTCTTATATTTAAATCACAATCTACATATAATCCTTTGAACAAACTCCAACATGGAAGAGATTTATAATTTTCTGTTTTTATACTAGGAGCCCCTCCTTTAGAAGAATTATATGTTCCACCTTGAGATAATACAGATACAAAAAATATGTTTTTGCAATTTATCATAGATAAAGAATCTGTGTACATATCTTCTGTATCTCCGTTATCTAGTACAACAGATATAGAGATATTTTGATTTATATCATATACCAAATTTATATTTCTTATTATTTGCATATATGTAAACGGATCTGATTTGGTTTTATAGACAAAATCTTCTCTATTTTTATAATTAAAAGAAAATTTCAGGGAATCTATATATGGAATAGCATTTATCAGATAATCTATAAATACTCCATTTGAAGTAAGGTACGTAAAGTATCCTTCCTCTTTAATTTTTTTGTAGTATTTTGCTACATTAGGATGAAGAGAAGATTCTCCCAATCCATATAATCCAACTTGTTTTATTGTAGGAAATTGCTGTATATGATGTAAAAACAATTCAAAGTCATCATCTGAAACAAACCTTTGGCGTTTATTTTGTTTTCTTAATTTTTTATTATAGCAAAATTTACATTGTAAATTGCATTTAGCAGTTAACTCCAATTCAGCCATTTCTATAGGAGTTTCCATCGATAAATTTAAATTGTTGTGTTTTTCTTTAATTCTATCTAAAATAGTTCCCATCTGTAACACCTCCAAATTATTTATAGGTTTTCATATGCAAAATATAAACAGGGAAGGCTATATTAGCCTTCCCCTTATTTTTAGTCTCTTGAGTTATCTACATAGAAATCTCCTTTATAAGGATCAAGCATAAGTCTATCTGCCCAGTCAGATAGTTTTCCTCTATGATTGATCTTAAGAGGAGTTTCTTTTGCAAATGGCTTCTGGCACATATGATGAATATATGCAGAGAAAGCATCCAGCTTGCGTGATTTTGGATTATCACATTGTGCACTATGGCCTATTAGTGCTACTTTACAACTTTCTTCATGTATTCTGGTAAGTACCATTTTTAGATCATCAAAGTCACCATTTTGAGCTTCGTCAATGATGAGGAAAGAATCTTTTACATTAGCACCTCTCCATGTAGTATTAGTACAAACTTGAATTTGCTCTTGACCTTTAAGCCTCTCAAATTCTTCTTGCATAATACCAAATTCAGTAAGAGCTTCTAAAAATGGCCCCATATAATAAGCTTCTTTTTCTTCAAGTTCTCCTGGAAGAGCTCCCAATCCTTGAGTCTTCTTATCAGGGAAACGGAGGTAGATCAATTTATTTACTGCGCCCACATCTAGCAGTTGTAATCCTGCTAGAACTGCTATAGTTGTTTTGCCAGAACCAGCTCTAGCATTACAACAAGTTAAGGGCGTGGACATTAAGCTTTCATAATAAACCTTTTGATATTTATCAAGTTTCTTTATAAAAGCATTGGCAGATTTATGATCCATATGGGTTACCCCCTAACAAAAAATTTTCATGGCCATTATACAAATGTCGGGGGTTGCATTATTCTTTCCATTCCACTTTGAACTTGTTTATGTAGTCAAAATTACATGCTGGTATTTTGTTCCTATCATACCAAAGAATCTTGTTGTATATATCTTGGTCTGCAGTAAATGGAGGCTTATAGTCTTCTTTTCTTGTAATACGAAGCTGGCCTACTATCTGATCCGACCACAAAGAAGATCCATTTATTGTAGCACCATCCAAATCGTTTTCAGATTCAGAATCATAATCCTTATAGTCTGTACAAGAAATTATTAAAGCATCGCATTCATTATACATAGCAAGATTATCATCATTTGCTAATGTTAATCTTACTTCTCCTTCAGAGTTTATAGTGAAAGAGTTAGTAGGCATGAAAGTGCCATCTACAAATAATAATACAGATTCTATTGTAAATCCTACTGCACCATAAGAAGATGCATGAGCTCTTCCTATAGGAAATTGAGCTACACCTTGTTTTGTGATAGGAAGTACAAACTTATGAAATTCAAATTGTCTATTAGTAACAAGGTCAGATTTGCTCCCAATGTACGAATTCCTCTTCATAGAGATTAGTGTGAGCTTGGACCCATACATGAGTGGAGTATCCTCTTTATTCGTTAAGACCAGTTTGTAATTCCCAGGGGTACCGGTTATTTTATAACGGTCTTTTTGGATAAGACAGAGAGATGCATCAAATGCAACAAATGTTTCTGACCTTAATGGGTCTATAGAAGATGGAATATTGAACTCAGTTTGTCCACTAGAAGTAGATACTTGTTGTATATTCCAACTAAACTCGCTTGTCTTTTGTTTAATACCAACAAAAGTCCACATAACATTATTTGCTATTGCAACGTCTTTAGGATCCAACAGTTCTAGTCTAGTCTCATACACATCAGGGCTAGAAGATATTTTTACAGAAGTTATCCTCCATCTTTCTGGTTGAACAAAAGTACTGTTCATAAATAGCATATGACACTGAGAGTATGCTAAACCAGAGAACCATAAGTATTTTCCAGATATCTTGGTTGGATAGTAATATACATAGGATAGGCCAGTTGAACTTCCATATTTATAGTGTTTAAAATCAAATTGATCAAAGAGTTCGCTCATATCTGTTACTTCAGGATATAACCATCTCAATGGTCTTTCTGGTCTAAAGAAGTTTAATCCCTTTGGTCTATCATTTAAGATATTGAAGTCATCTATAGAATATGACACAATTCCTTTTGTATCTTCTATAGGTTTATCACAACCAAGATAGAATTTTGTAATATGATAAGTGAAGTTTTTAGTTTCTGGTATTATACAGGAGAATACTTCCACCCCATTAAGATAGATAGAGTTTTTGTCTGCTTCTCTTGTATACATGAAATGAAACCATTCATTAGATATTTTAAACTCAGGCCATTCTATATCATAAGATTTATTACCAAGAGTTAATCTTAAGAATTCTGTACTATCATTAGTTTTTCCATGGGTTAAGATATAAATAGAAGACGTAAAACCATTTACATCTATCCATTTTAAGAATGGAGCATAAAAATCTGGGTATTGGTAAAATTCTGCAATCATTACATCTTCATATTTAGCCCAGCAAGCAATAGTAAAAGTATCTCCACCAATATACATATCTCTATCATTGTAAAGATACCCATTACAGTTATAAATTGTCATGTAGTTTCTTTGCAAGTCACATATGCCATTGAATGGAGAATCTTCTGTAAATCTTACAATATCTCTATCTCCAAATACAGTCCAGTTATTTCCATCTATATCGTCATAAAATTGCCAATCCTCAAATCTTAGGATTGAGCTATATCTCCTTGGCATTTATCGATCCCACCTTTCTAATCTATTTGAATCAAAAGCCAGGATCAAGGAACAAATTCACAGAAGCAACGTATATCTCTTAATACACGATAGTCATCAAATTTGACTGTACTTCTTATTGGACCAAAATAGATGATCTCTTTGAATTCATTGTCTTTATCTTTATCACTAGAAGAGCCACTACTATCTTTATCAGGATCTGGTTTAGTCTCACCAGTTCCATCATCTCCATCTGGAATTCCATCTTTATCTCTATCCAATCCTTCCATCGGATCTTTAAGAGTGACAGAGCCAAATATGTAGTAGAAGTCATCTTGTTTCTCGGCAGGAACAACAGGAAGTTCTTCTTCTTTCTTCTCATATTCAACTCCAGTAGAAGCTGCATAGGAAGTGGTCTGTTTGATTCTTTCTATGAAAGAAGGTTTAATACTATTATCTGTATAAATAGCATTAGGATCTATCCACAATTCATTCTCTTCTTTGAGATACATACTAGTACCAACTTTGAAGTCATTATCATAAATCCAGTCATAGATCCAATACTGATTCTCATGTTTATTCCAGAAAGTTTCATCATCATATTCAGAGTCATAGATATTAGGCCCAACGTCATTTGTAGGAACAAGGCTTATAGTCTTTCTATAGTAGACCTGTCCAGCTCCATCTCTTTCAGAACTTATCACCCATTCAAATACTCCTACTTCAGTTCCAAACTCATAGTAAGTTGTATTGAGAGAGTAATATAGATGATGGTAGAAATCTTTCATAGTCTGCAATATTGACATCCTGCACATTATCCCATCTACAGCATCTGGCTTAAGATGATCCGTATCAATATCATTATCATACACATCTCTTGCTTTGATGGAGAAATATGGAACATCGTGACCAATATTCTTTATTATAGGAGGAAGTGTTCCCATAAGAGTCCAATGATTGGTTCCATTTAGTCTAGGATCTGTATCATTTGTATAGTAAAGACTATTTGCAGCAGCATCAACATGCTGTGTATATCTTACATTTCTCACTGTATCTGGATAGAATTCTTCTTCATTTCCTTTTGGTCTTACCATAGCAAATACAGAAACTATATCTGGTTTATCCCAGAATTTATCTCTATAGAAAGACAAATCATAGGATACATAATCTCCATCAGGGAATTCGGTTTGCCCATGATGCATAAGAGTTATGTAGTAATCTAAGTTATCAGGAACAAGAGGTTTATATTCTATTGGATTTAGTGTAGTATTATTTGGCTCTACAATATATCTATCATCAAACTCTTTATCTGGATAATAGACTTTCATTGTTATTGGGAATTCCCAATTCCAAGGATGAGATTGCTTACTAGCATCATTATCAAAAGCATACTTCATCTTAAGATATGGAGTAAGATAAGATAATCTTGGAGATAGATTGAGAACCTCTAAATTATATCTTGTCTTTATATCTCTCTTTATCTTATGAATACGAGAGGTCATATCTTTGATATCATCTCTTGAGATAAGAGTACCATTTACAAATGCAGCAAATAAATTCTTATCCCATACTCTATCAGCATGACGCTTCATAAATTCTATATAACCAGACATTGGAAGTTTAGGAACAGTATAGTCATTCTTTTTAGTACCAGTATAGAAACACAAGAAGTCTATCTCGTGTTTACCAGGGCTTAATTTCTTAAAATCTGCTATACCAGTATTATTATCAAACATATAAACCCCAACATCAGGCCATATAAATTTCCTATCTATAAAGACTCTAACCCTCTCAAATAGATTTACGATTCTATTGTAAGGAGAATTAAACTTAACTTTTTTCTCTCCATCTTTGAGGAAATTAGTTTGTTCGTATTTCTGTACATGATAGAATCCATGTTTATGGCAGAAGGTAAATCTTATATCTTCTGCTACAGTAATTTGTATAGTATTTGGATTAAACACTATCTGAGTATTATTGTTTATCTTTTTATAATAATACTCTGGAATTAGAGTACCATCCAATTTAGTGCAGAAGAACTCCATATCGGTGAATTTCTTATATGGATATGGAATATCAACAACTAGTCTCTGATCAGATGTATCGAGTTTAACAGTTCCTACAAAATAAGTCTTTCCCAATTTATTAGGAATTCTCATAGTAGGAACATTCATCTGTACTCCAAAAAAGTAAGTTGCTATCTTAATAGAATCCAGATCCTTACTAGCAAGAGAAGAGTTATAGTCTCTTACATCTTGCAAGTAAATATGATATCTTCCCGGTGTTCCTTTCTTTTCTGATTGCAGTCTAGCAGTAACATATCCATCATTTACTTCTGTGATAACTAATGGTACTCCTATAACAGAAGCAAGAGAAGCTCCTGTGACAGCATCTGGAACATTGTAATCATATTCAACTCGTATTATTCTATTAGGATTGTTAGGATCTCTTATTGCTTTAACAGACTTAGCTACAGTTATTACTTGATCCTCATGAGGAGAGGTTTGACTATCCTGTGGAGGGGTTTGATAATCCCCAAAGTCATTCGTCATATTATTGCTTACTTTGAATAGAGTACAATTAGTACCATCAGCAAATGGAAAGTTTAATGGTACATCGTACTCATATTCTGTCTTAGGAAGCATTAAGTCATCAAATACAACAAAATCTGCTATTTGAAATCTAGTAGATTGACCTTGTATATTTGCTACTTGATACATAAGACGATTAGTAGCAGTAAGCATAGCATAGTCTGTATAGAACGAATCTTCTATTGAAGCATTATAGAGAGTAGATAGAGTAGAGACTAATGTACCATTGACGAATAGATTCATCATGCAGTCATCATTATCTTTACTTGCTTCCATCTGAATCAAAATATGATTCCACTTGCCCTCATTCATATAATTAGATACACTAGAGCCAGATTCATAGTGAGCCGTTCTAAATCTAATACTATCTGTAGTGAGTTCAAGAGCAGCGATTATATCGTAATTGCTAATGCTATTAGTAGTATCTGTTGATGTAGTACCAGTTTTCCTACTGACCAAACAAAATGGATATACAGTGAATTCGGTTATTAAATCCTCATACATTATCCAGAAAGAGATGCACATCTTTCCAGATTCAGAGCACTTCTGCAAGTCATCTGTAATAACAGACATTGTAGCAGTACCCTTGCAAGCTGTATCCGCTTGGATACAGCCAGTACCATTTTGATATGGAGTACCATTAGTGCATATTACCCCATATGAATCAAATCCCTCTGTAGTAGATCCATCTGTATGAACTGCTACTTCGTCTGGAGATGCTTTATACCAATAGAAAATAGCATGTTTCTTAGCATCATTTATAGTGGAAGGATTAGTTCCACTATCAAACAGCATTCTAGGCAATTTATTAACCTCCTTCCTTTATCCTTGATATTTGTGTGGTCTAGCATAACCTTCATCAAACCAACATAGTTTATTTGGATCTCCATCCATCATATCATAGTATAGCCAGTCATCAAATTCACCCTGTAATTTATTGGATACTAAGAAGATACCAGTAAATGCATTATTGTTAGGAAGAATATCTATATTGGTATCGAAAGTGACCTCAAGGGTATCTGGATCTACACTATATCTATCAGGGGTTAAATAAACTCCATTATAGAAAAGGACAAGATTCTTGCTATTGTAATTATCAAGATCGTATTTAGAGTTATTTACAATCTTAACTTTTCCTTCTTGAGTAGAAGTAAAGTATATCTTAACAATTTCTATATATTTTTTGGTATTATAGGGTTTTCTATTATAGAAGATGAAAGTGAATGGACGTATATTATCAACATCAGTTTCTGTATAGTAGAAATCACGTTGATACATAGGGGTTCCATCAAGTTGATAACCAAGTATAGCATTTGTTTTAAGAGTATAACCAGGTTTCTCTTTGGTTACCCTAACACCACCCTGATCTATCTTGTTCAGTCCTTCAAAATTAGCTTGTGGAACCATTACGCACTTTCTACCATTTACAGTAGCTATCTTATATCTACTTTCCACATCGTATAGAATAGTTCCTTGGAACAATAGAAAGTCTGCTCCTTCAGGAATAGTATCAGGGATTTCAACACAAGCATAGTAAATTCCATTTTTAGTGTAGTAGATTCCTCTAAACATAGATTGCTCTACTTGAAATTCAAATCTTCTTGCTCTTAAAGCAGCTCTTTCTGTTTCTGCAAAGATAAGCATTGTATATCTATCAAACTGAACTGTTTTCTTTGCGATACTATCCAAGAGTTTTATAGTAGAATTATTTTTGACCTCATATAATTCGGGTTGCATAAGAGTAGTATTCCTAAATAAGAGAATATTCTCTTTCTTGATTCGATAAGTAGTGAATACAGGATCGAACTTTAGTATTCCTTCATTGTTTTTATATGATTCAGAGTCATCGTCTGGATATGAATAACAAGCAAAGAAGGAAACACCAGACTTCTCTCCGATTCCTATGGTATCAGATTCATCTTCAAACTCTTCTTTAGCATATGGGAAGGTAAAAACAATATAACTTTCTTTCATATCTCTATCGGGATAATTAAGAGTTACATATTCATTAGTAGGCTCATCAGTAGTGAAGTCATATCTAGCATCTAGATAACACCCTGTTTTACCACTAAAGATATAGAACATGTGTTTATCTCTTGGATATGCTGAATATGGATATGGAATCTTTATGATATTAGAAGTTTTATTATCCCATACAACCTGTCTTGTCTGGATATAGATATCCTGATTAAATCTAACCTGTTGGAATTCATTATCTCTTGATTCTATATAGAAGAGATCTATCCTATCATTGTTCTTGAATGGAACAGCAGAATAGATAAACTTCCTACCATAGGAATTATCAAAAGATGGAATTATAACTTGATACAAACAAGCGTTGATAAGATATCCATTTCTAAACATGACGAATCTAGTTGGATCCCATGCAGTAGCCATGTCTTTTCCATCTTCTAATGCAAGATATATATCTCCATTTGGATTGGTTGTTTTTATCTTATATTGATGATGAAGAAACTGATGCTTTGATCCAACAAATAACTCTCTTCCAGCATATGCTTGGGAATCTTCTACATGGAATTTCCTATCTTTATCTATGTAGCAAGGAACAGGATAATAGTTGAAATCGTCTAGGCGAACAAATAGCTGTATATCATGAGGATCTATAGCTCTATTATCCCAATATTTCTCATTAAGCTCCTTTTCTACTTTGGTTACGTCAGTATACGGATTTTTTATGCTCATTATACCAACTCCTTTAAATGCTTACGTCAATGTCCCAGGAGCCAAAACTCCTGGGACTAGTGTTATGTTTGAGGTATTTCTTCTATCATAGAATCTAATGGTTGTAAATAGTTGTTCATGTGTTTGAACTTGAATACTTCTAGTCTATTCCCTCTAACATAATCTGTTAGTTTTAACCACATTTTACCTTCTCTATATGAAATATTACCCTGCCAATCTGGGATTTTCCCATCTAGGAAGAAAATGCAATATGTTCTCCATTTAGAGCATTCAAAGTAATCATAAGTTGGCAAATTAAAGATAGCTATTTTACTAGTGTGAGCAGGAGTTGTGTATTGCCCATATCTATCAAACTTTTTGTTTAGAGTAGATATAGGAAAGTTCATCCTTTTTACATTAGCAAATCTCTTATAGAGATCTAAATATAGCCATTCATTATACTGTATCTCATATAGAAAAGCTCTAGCAAGATTTTGTCCATACCAAGCCATATTATCACCTCTTATATCTTATATCGAAATCAGAGATGAACGTATAGAATTTGGAGAATGAATCATTTTGGTTTATAGTACCAAGATCTATGCTCTTATATCCAACACCATGAGCAGGAGTTACCCTATCTGGTCCATAATATGGAGGCTCTGGATTCTTGGTAGTTCCTTTACGAACAAAATCTTTGGGATTATCTGAATTCATAACTTATAGCCTCCTTATATCATCTTTTGATACGGGAAGATATGTTCCCAATACCAGTGTTCCATCTCAGGGAACTCCTGATATAGCCTTATGAAGTCTTTAATAAACTTATAGTTATCTGGTATTATTAAGTTTGCTTTATTCTTAAGAGATTTTGGAGAATATATACAGACTAAGTATCTTGGAACTTTTACCAATGGATCTATGGAATTCTTTATGTATTTAATAACGTTCATGTTGTATACTTCACCAATGAACTCAGGGAGATATTCTCCATTCTGATCAAATACGGTAAAGTTATCCAAAGTGATTTTATTCCACTTAGTAAGAGCTCCTTTAGCCCAAGCATCTTCATCTCCACAAGAATCCCCATTGTTCAAGTCATAAATAACAAACCTAGAAC
>Ga0256404_1006706_pt1 | contig 18788 bp, 16 predicted proteins | sample RumenRJG_01DNA_FD_185990 | JGI IMG/M metagenome (GOLD analysis project Ga0256404, IMG submission 185990) | Bovine rumen microbial communities from Lethbridge, Alberta, Canada - RJG_01 | ecosystem: Host-associated > Mammals > Digestive system > Stomach > Rumen | place: Canada: Alberta | collected...
TTAGGTTGTTTTTCTTTGTTATTATGCATAATTTCATTATCTTTGCACCGCATACGTGCAGAACAGATGATGATACTCTTCTGAGCGAAGAGCGAGTTTAGTGGAAGACCTGCCGATGGGCTAAAGAGATGAGAACCTCGGATTTCCATTTTCCAAAGTCCATTTGTACGGTTTAACTCAACTGTATAGATATTGCTTGGGGGCTATGATTTAATCTCTTCCAACGCTCCTGTTTCTGAATCAATGATAAACCCACGAACCACGATATCCTTCGGCACTAATGGATGAGTCTTTCATGGTGGAAGTGGTCGTAGCTCATGTGGCAGGCTCCGCAATGCGAGTGTGCCACAACCATAATCTCCCGCACACCCAACTCGTCAATCATACTCATAATACTTATCATGCCCATTCGAAGGTTATTTCTTTAGTGTTTCGATGATCGAGTCTAATTCACTGGCCAGATGCGTGTAGTCATCCATCTGTAGCGGGCAGGCTTTCAACGTTTCACCCATGCCTGCAGGGATAAGCTTGTAGGCTTCTTCCTCCATATCGCGGCCTTTCTTTGTAAGGCTGACTATCTGCTGACGTTTGTCCTGTTCACCTTTTTTACGTGTTACAATGCCTAACTTTTCCATGCGCTGGAGTAGAGGAGAAACCGTGTTGGTTTCAAGCACCAGCCTGTGGGCAATGTCATTCACAGGCTGGCTGTCTTTTTCCCAAAGCACCATCAAAACAAGGTACTGTGGATAGGTAATGCTCAGTTCATTCAGCATCGGCGTGTAGGCCTGCGTAATGAGCCTTGTTGCCGTATAAAGTCGGAAGCATATCTGATTGTCAAGCTGTAACTCTGCGTGCATGATTCATTTATTGACCATTGAACATTGAACATTATTAGCCAAGCATTTCCTCAATATCCTTCTCGAAGTCCTTGGGTTCTGCAGTGGGCGCAAAACGCTTGATGGTCTCACCGTCCTTCGAAATCAGGAACTTGGTGAAATTCCACAGAATATCACTGTCTTTCTCAACACTCTTGCTCAGGGTCTTCAGCAGAGTACGGGTAGCCTTTGCCTTCAGTCCCTTGTACTCTTCAGAGGGTGCCTGTGCCTTCAGATACTCAAAGATAGGCTGGGCATCGGAACCGTTGACATCACCCTTCCTCATAATCTGGAAGGTTACACCATAGTTCAGTTGGCAGAATTCTTCAATCTTTGCGTCACCCTCTGGATCCTGCTCCTTGAACTGATTACAGGGGAATCCGATAATAACGAGACCCTTATCCTTGTATTTCTGGTTCAACTCCTCCAGTCCTGCAAACTGAGGGGTGAAACCACACTTGCTGGCAGTGTTGACAATCAACAATACCTTACCTTCAAACTGTGAGAAATCAATCTCCTTACCTCTGCTTGAAAAAGCCTTGAAATCATAAATCTTTTGCATACCTTTTTATTTTGATATTACCTCATTTTTGCAGAACAATCTGCTTGATGATTCGGGCAGGTATACCGCCCACCACCACATTGTCAGGCACATCCTTTGTCACCACTGCTCCTGCAGCAACGACGGCATTTCTGCCAATGGTCACTCCCGGACAGATAATGGCACCGATGCATATCCACGCATTCTCTTTTATCGTCACCTGTCCGAAATGGAAAAGGTTGTGCCTGTCGTACAAGTCGTGATCAACCGTTGTAATCTTAACCTCGGGTGCTATCAGTACGTTGTCCTCTATCACCACCTTACCAGGAGAGAGTATCGTTGCTCCTTTGTTGATGGTCACATTTTTCCCGATTGTTATCCTACACCCGCAATCACAATAGAAAGGAGAAACAATCGCGACACTATCATCTATCTCACGTTGGAACAGTTCTTCCAGCAGACTCTTATAATCAGGATCTGTGGGCTTCTTAGACGATATTTTCAGACATAATTCATGACTCCGTATCATCTCAGCTTCAACGTTACGCATACGGGGGTCGCTTTTACGACCTGTCCCAGTAGCATCTATTAGGTCAAACATACCATCGAACAATTGATTCATAAGCAGCAAAACAAGGTCTATTCGAAGATATCCTCGATAGAGACGCCATCACTGGCATCCTGCAGTCCCGAATCGTCAATAGTACAGGGGTTATAGCCTTCCGGCATATCAAAGACAGCATTGGGATTATAGCCAAGACGCTTGTCGGCATAGACACGCTGCATATAAAGGGCGAAGACGGGAAGTGCCATCGTGGCTCCCTGTCCCATAGCCATAGAGTCGAAGTGGATGTCTCGGTCGTCACCGCCTACCCACACACCGCTTACAAGTGTCGGGGTGAGTCCCATGAACCACGCGTCACTGTTGTTGTTGGTCGTACCGGTCTTACCACCCAGCTCGCCCTTGAAGCCATAGCGATAGCGCAGACGTCCGCCCGTACCACCGTCAACGACGGCTTTCAGCATATAAAGCATCTTGTTGGCACTTTCCTCGCTGATGACCTCATTCATACGAGGCTGGAACTGAGTGATGAGGTTGCCTTCGTTGTCCTCAATCTTAGTGACAAACATGTGTGCAGCACGAATGCCGTGATTGACGAAGACCGTATAGGCACTGACCATCTCGCCCACGGTAATCTCACACGGACCAAGGCATAACGCCATAGAGGGATGAATCTCCGGATTGCGGATGCCATATTCATGAAGAAGGGTGACAAAAGCCTGCGGACTGAGCTTGCTCATCAGATAGGCAGATATCCAGTTGTTAGACTGCTGCAATCCCCACTTCAAAGTAACCATCTCACCATAGCGCGCCTTGCTTGCATTACGTGGAGTCCAAGGCTGACCTGCCACCATATACGTCTGTTGTACGTTAGGTGCCAAGTCGCAAGGCGAGAAACCGTTTTCCATTGCCAGCGAATAAAGGAATGGCTTAATGGTAGAACCCACCTGTCGGCGCCCGTCCATCACCATATCGTAGGCGAAGTGGGTGAAGTCGAGACCTCCGACATAGGCCTTCACATGTCCGTTCTGCGGACACATGCTCATAAAGCCCGAGCGAAGGAATGTCTTGTAGTAGCGGATGGAGTCGAGCGGTGTCATCACAGTGTCTATCTCACCATGATAGGTAAAGACGGACATCTCGGTCTTGGTATGGAAAGCCTTCATGATGTCATTCTCGGAAGCACCAGCGGCCTTCATCGCCCGATAGCGGTCACACTGACGAACGGAGCGCATCAGGATCTTGTTAACCTGGTCGACGGAGAGGCTTCCTGAGAACGGGCCTGTGCTCCGGCTTCGTTTTTCCTTGGTGAAGGCGGGTTGGAGATACTTCGCAACATGCTCGTAGACGGCTTTCTCGGCATATTCTTGCATACGTGAGTCGATGGTGGTATACACTTTCAGTCCGTCAGTATAGACATTATAAGTCTCGCCGCTGCGTTTCCTGTTCTTGTTGCACCACCCGTAGAGCGGGTCGTTTTCCCAGTTGAGCGAGTCAATATGATACTTCACCATATTCCACGACGGATAATCGGAACGGTTGGGCTCGTTAGCCATCATATAACGACGAAGGAAATCGCGGAAATAGGTAGCCAGACCGTCCTTATGGTCGGCCACATGGAATTTGAGGTTCAGGGGCTCTGCGGCATATTTCTCGTATTCCGCCTGAGTCAGATAGCCCTCCTTGGTCATCTGGTGGAGCACCACGTTACGACGCTCAAGACAACGGTCCGGATGGCGGACAGGATTGAAATAGGAGGGGTTTTTACACAAGCCGATGAGCACAGCGGACTCTGTGACGGTGAGGTCCTTAGGATCCTTACTGAAATAAGTGTTCGAAGCTGTCTTTATACCTACCGCATTGTGGAGAAAATCGAAGTAGTTGAGATACATGGCGATAATCTCATCCTTTGTATAGTTACGCTCCAACTTAACGGCTATCACCCACTCTATCGGCTTCTGCAACATGCGCTCCATCACGCTGTGCGCCGTACCCGAATAGAGCTGCTTAGCCAACTGCTGGGTGATGGTAGAACCACCACCGGCACTCTTCTGTCCCAACAGGCCACGCTTGACGACGGCACGTCCCAATGCGATGAAATCGATACCCGAATGGTCGTAGAAACGGGCATCCTCGGTAGCCACCAGCGCCTTGATGAGCGAAGGCGATAACTGGGTGTAGTCTACAACCACACGGTTCTCACGGTTGTAGTTCCAGGTACCCAGCACCTTGCCGTCGGCTGAATATACCTGTGTGGCAAAGCGGTTGATTGGGTTCTGCAAGTCCTCAATAGGTGGCATATAGCCTATCCATCCCTCATAGATGGCATAGAAGGCACCTGCCGCCGCCAAGACGCCCAGAATAATCAGCGTCCACAAGGTCCGAACGAATATTTTTCTCATTGTTTATGTCTTTTTTCTTTACTAGTTGAGTGCAAAATTACAAAATTCTTTTCAATTATCGCATTTAAATCAGAAATTATGTGTAAATTTGCACTGACTTTTAAAGCCCATTAAATTTTCAACAAGGATGGAAAAGCATGATTTTGTGACAATAGCCAATCTCACTCGTGAGAAAATCCTCTATATGATTGAGATGGCTCAGGAGTTTGAGAGGCACCCTAACCGTGAATTGTTAAAAGGTAAGGTGGTAGCCACATTGTTCTTTGAACCCTCTACGCGCACCCGACTGAGTTTTGAGACTGCCGCCAATCGCCTCGGTGCACGCGTCATCGGCTTTGCGGACCCAAAAATCACCAGCGGCACAAAGGGCGAAACGCTGAAAGACACCATCTCGATGGTTGCCAACTATGCCGACGTCATCGTAATGCGCCACTATATCGAGGGCGCCGCACAATATGCCTCTGAGGTTACCGACGTGCCCATCGTCAATGCGGGCGACGGAGCCCACCAGCATCCCTCACAGTGCATGCTTGACTTATACTCCATCTACAAGACCCAGGGGACGCTGGAGAACCTGAACATCTACCTGGTAGGCGACTTGAAATACGGTCGCACTGTACACTCGCTGATTATGGCTATGCGCCACTTTAATCCCACCTTCCACTTCGTAGCCCCCAAGGAATTGGCAATGCCCAACGAGTACAAGTTGTACTGCAAGGAACACGGCATTCAATATCAGGAGCACACGGCATTCAATGAAAAGGTGATCGCCGATGCCGACATCTTATATATGACGCGCGTACAAAAGGAAAGGTTCAGCGACCTGATGGAATACGAACGCGTGAAGAACGTATACATCCTGAACAACGACATGCTGCGACTGGCCAAGGCCAACATGAAAATACTGCACCCGCTGCCTCGCGTCAACGAGATAGCCTACGACGTGGACGAGAACCCGCACGCCTACTACATCCAACAAGCCGGCAACGGACTGTTTGCCCGCGAAGCCATCTTCTGCGATGTATTAGGCATCTCACTGGACGAAGTTAAAAACGACAAAACCATTATCGCATGAATAAGAAAGAACGCCTGGTAGCCGCCATTGAGCACGGCACCGTCATTGATCACATACCGGCAGACAAGACCTACGAGGTAGCCAGTCTGCTCGGACTCTTCAACCTCAAGACTCCAGTAACCATCGGTATCAACTACCCCTCGCAGAAGGTAGGCAACAAAGGCATCATCAAGGTGTCTGACAAGTTCTTCACCGACGACGAGATATCACGCCTGTCGGTAGTAGCCCCAAAGGTCATTCTGAGCATCATCCGCGACTATGAGGTGGTAGAGAAGAAAACAGTTGAGACACCCAATGAAATCATCGGTATCGTGAAATGCAACAATCCCAAGTGCATCACCAACAACGAGCCGATGGCCACTCACTTCCACGTAGAAGGCAACACGCTGACTTGCCACTATTGCGAAAAGGAACAAGATATTAATAAGGTAGAATTAGTGTAAAAAACAAAGATTTCTCTTGGTTTTTTACTCACTTATTCGTACCTTTGCAACATCGTATACACGTAAAACCAAACTGATAAGTTAAAACAATGGAAAGAGACAACGAGATTTTCGAGTTGATTGAACAAGAGCACCAGCGCCAACTGAAAGGCATTGAGCTGATTGCCAGTGAGAACTTTGTAAGCGACCAGGTCATGGAGGCTATGGGATCGTATCTGACGAACAAGTATGCTGAGGGATATCCTGGTCACCGCTACTACGGAGGATGCCAGGTTGTCGACAAGGTTGAGCAACTGGCTATCGACCGTGTCTGCAAGTTGTTTGGCGCCGAGTATGCCAACGTACAACCCCACTCTGGTGCACAGGCTAATGCTGCCGTGCTGCTGACCGTACTGAAACCCGGTGACACCTTCATGGGTCTGAACCTTGATCACGGTGGTCACCTCTCACATGGTTCGCTGGTCAACACATCGGGAATCTTGTACAATCCCATAGGCTATAACCTCAACAAGGAGACCGGTCGCGTAGACTATGATGAAATGGAGCGCCTTGCCCTCGAGAACAAGCCCAAGTTGATTATCGGCGGAGGCTCGGCATATAGCCGCGAGTGGGACTACAAGCGTATGCGTGAGATTGCCGACAAGGTAGGTGCCTTGCTGATGATTGATATGGCCCACCCCGCCGGACTGATTGCTGCCGGACTGCTGGACAACCCGCTGAAATATGCCCACATTGTCACCTCAACGACCCACAAGACCTTGCGTGGTCCTCGCGGTGGTATCATCCTGATGGGCAAGGACTTCGAGAATCCCTGGGGTCTGAAGACGCCAAAGGGTGTCACGAAGATGATGTCACAGCTGCTCAACTCTGCCGTATTCCCCGGTCAGCAGGGCGGTCCTCTGGAACATGTCATTGCTGCTAAGGCTGTTGCCTTCGGTGAAGCCCTGAAGCCCGAATTCAAGGAGTGGGCCAAGCAGGTACAGAAGAATGCCAAGGTACTGGCCGACGAGCTCATCAAGCGCGGATTCACCATCGTCAGCGGTGGTACCGACAACCACTCTATGCTGGTTGACCTGCGCTCGAAGTATCCTGAACTGACAGGTAAGGTGGCTGAGAACGCTTTGGTAGCAGCCGACATTACGGTAAACAAGAATATGGTGCCCTTTGACAGTCGCTCAGCATTCCAGACATCAGGAATCCGTCTCGGAACACCTGCCATCACCACCCGTGGTGCCAAGGAAGACCTGATGGTTGAGATTGCAGCACTGATTGAGGAGGTGCTCAATGATCCAGAGAACGAGCAGGTCATCAGCAGTGTGCGCAAGCGTGTCAACGAGCGCATGAAGCAGTACCCGCTGTTTGCTTATTAAGCAACAAACATGACAAGAACCTACTTTAAAACAAAACTACTAATATTACTTGCTTTGCTGTTGCTCTCGGGTAGAAACATCCTGAGAGCACAGCAATTGCAAGCGTCATTATCACACTATTCGACAGAAGACGGACTGCCTAGCAACGCTATTGCCAACCTGACAAGCGACGACTACGGCTATCTGTGGATATCCACCTGGAACGGTATCTCACGTTTCGACGGCTATCATTTCTATAACTACAAGACAGGAATCGCCAGCGGCATCAGAGGACTCCACAACCGCGTGGATGCTATGATTATAGACCAGGCAGAGAATGTGTGGCTCAAGATGTACGACGGACGAATGTTCGTCATTAACCGCAAGACGGACCGCATTGAGGACCCGCTGGAGGGTATCAGCGGCCACGAGCAATATCACGTAGACTATTTCTTCACCCCCTACGTCACAACAACCAGTGACGTACTTATTTCATACGACGACATAGGACTCTACAAGCTGCGTCTGGACCGTAACGGTTTCAAGCAAGACCTGATTACGACGGGCAATCTGCGAGTGAATGCTGTGGTAGAGGGCTATCGTAATGACATCTGGGTGGGTACGGACAAAGGTGTGCACCGCATCAACATGCCTAACCTCTCGCTCGAGCGCAAAGGGTATTTTGAAGACGAGCACATCACCCGTCTGGCCACCAACGGATATAACATCTTCGTCGGTACCAAATCGGGTAAGATACTCCAGTTCTCCTACGGACAGGAGCCCACACTGGTCAAGGACTTCGGCAGAGAGATTACCGGACTGTATGTCGACAGTCACGGACTCATCTGGTTCTCCGACCTGGGTGACGGAGCCTACCGACTGAACCCTAAGACGGGCGACGTCAAATTCTTCACCCAACGTGTGACAGCTCCTGAGTTCACCAGTCGCGGTGCCGAATTCGGTGAGTCTCTGGGTGTTGTATGGGTTAGAATGAACCACGGAGGCTACGGATACTACGACCGTGATACTGACGAGGTCAATTATTTCCACAACGACCCCGTGAACCCTTGGAACTTGTCGAACACCGTCAATGCCCGACTGGAAATGAACGAAGGCGTCATCTGGGAATCGACCATCCGCCGCGGACTGGAGAAGTTGGAGGTACTGAAGCGCACTATCCCCCGTTCCTTCCTAGTCAACGAAGCCACCTCGACACTTGCCAACGAGATACGTGCCATGTATCACGACAAGAAACGTAACGTGACATTGCTGGGCAACAAGAGCGGACAGATCTTCGTATTCGACGGTAACATGAACCTGAAAAACATCATCACACACGACTCCAAGGGACAACCCCTCAGCCGTCCCTACGGCATCTCGGGGGACGCACAAGGCAACTACTGGGTCAGCGACAAGGACAACGGAGTCTACAAGATAACGCCCACGAGAAGCGGATACGACATCATCAACTTCCGACATAACGACAAAGACCCCTACTCGCTCAGTGCCAACAGTGCCTACCTGACCGTAGAAGACCGTCAGGGCAACATCTGGGTGGCCACCTATGGTGGTGGTGTCAACGTGCTCCGCAAGGACAAGAATGGACGCTACATCGCCCTACATGCCAAGAACGTGATGAAGCACTATCCCCACAATGCCTATATGAAGGTGCGCACCATTGCGATGGACGACGAGGGGAATATATGGGCAGGAACCACTGACGGTATCCTCATCATGCAGATACGCAACAACAATGTCGTAATCGAAACCCTGGAGACTCCCGAGGATATTGAGAAGGGACTGATGAGTAACGACATCGTCTGTCTTGCTCGCGACAATCAGGGAGTGATGTGGGTCGGCACGAACAGCGGCGGACTAAGCCGCACCACGACGAAGGACAAGAATGGTGTCTGGCAGTTCGAGAATTATGGTATCGAACAAGGTCTCCCCTCCGAGGAGATCCACAGCATCACCTTTGACGACAAAGGAAACGTATGGTTCTCCACAGATCACATATTATGCTCGTTTGACGCCCAGAAGAAGATCATCTCCACCTTCTCCAACCTCGAAGGTGTCGACGACACAATGATGTCAGAAGGAGCAGCCATCACCCTGTCAAACGGGAACATTCTCTTTGGCACGCTGAACGGATACTATACCGTAGACCGCAAGAAACTGATGACCAAGACGGGATCGCTGCTGAAACTGCGCATCACCGATTTCCTGATAGACGGCGTCATCCAGACTCCCCGTACGCCCGGGCAGGCTTACGACTACTATGTCCCTGAGAGCAAGAGTGTCAAGTTGCTCCAGCAAGACGGTGAATTCAGTTTCCGCTTTGCGGCGCTTAACTACCAGTTGCAACACCGCGTCCACTATCAGTATAAGTTGGAGGGATACGACGAAGACTGGCAGAATGCCGGCAAGGACCGCATGGCGACCTACAGCAACGTGCCTGCCGGCACCTATAAGTTCCAGGTCAAAGCGTTCCTGTTAGAGTCGCCTGAGAACTACGACATGCGTACGATAGAAGTGATTGTTCCCGCATCCTTCCTGCTGTCTTCAAAAGCCATCTGGACCTACCTCATCCTGCTTACCATCCTTGCCCTTACGGCACTTTGGTGGTATCAACGAAGGCTGAAGAACGGGAACGGGAACGCTAACGTTAACGCTAACCTTAACGCTAACGGGAACGAATCAGAGCTGACTGAGTCGGGCGATGTACTTTCCGAGGATATCAAACTCGATGTTGACGACGCTCCCTACGCGGATGTCACAGAAGTTGGTATGTTCGAAAGTGAAGGGGATGATAGCCACCTGAAATGAGTTTGACGTAGGATTGCAGACCGTCAGCGACACACCATTTACAGTGACAGAACCTTTATCGACCGTGAAATAGCCGTTACGCGCCATTTTGCGGTTTTCTTCATATTCAAACGTGAAATACGTAGAGCCATTGGCATCCTCCATCGCCGTACAGCGGGCCGTCTCGTCAACATGTCCCTGTACGATATGTCCGTCCAGTCGTCCGTTCATCAGCATCGAGCGCTCAACGTTCACCTTGTCGCCCACCTGCAACAGTCCGAGGTTGGTACGCTCCAGCGTCTCTTTCATCGCCGTTACGGTATAGGTGCCGTTCTCTATCTTCACAACGGTGAGGCACACGCCGTTATGAGCCACGCTCTGGTCAATGCTTAATTCGTCGACAAATGAGCATCGCAACGTGAAGTCAATATTATCTCTGTCTTTTTGAATAGCTACAACGGTAGCAAACTCCTCGATGATTCCGGAAAACATACCTCTTTATTTGATTTATCAGACTAGTTAAAAAGAAAGGGGGCGCCCAGTGATGTGATGAAAACTCCTGTGTTACAAGATTAGAGTGCTCTCCGCTTTTGTAATCCACCGGCCTTCCGGCTTCTCCCCGAAGGAAGATGTGGCCCGCCATTGGCAAGAGAAGTCAGCTCGGTTTTCGATTTAATTTGATGAGTATCCCGATCGAACCGGCACGCCCCTGTTTCTCTATTTTCTGAGTGCAAATATACAAGTTTTATTTGAAACTTCCAAACATTAGCCGTTAATAAATCCTATTATCAGCGATTCTTGTTACGTACAAACCAGCTGTGGGTGAACAAATGATACATCAACAAGGCAGCTACAGTCAGCGACAGCGCCGTGTATAACAGGCTTCCTGGCTGGTCGTTGAAGAAGAGGTAGCCCATGCCGACACCCAGACTCAAGCCGGTCTCCCACCCCAGGAAGTAAGTGCTCTGCGACGTGCCTCGCTGACAATGTCGGCTCAACTTGATAAAGAACAGCAGGAACCGCGACCCAATGATTCCCACGCCCAGTCCGACGAGTACAGGTGCTACTGGAGACGTCGGATAGACCAGCAAGATGAGCAAGGCCGCAAGCAACAGGATGAGTCCCGTCACCACCTCGCTTTTCAGCTCGGCATCGCGGAATACGAAACGCTGCGAGAGCAACGCCAGCAGGAAACCTCCCATCATCAGGGCATAGAACACCGCCTCACGGGGCTGCGCCATCAACAGGCCGACGACAATGGTGACCAGCAGCAAGTTGACGAACAGGATATAGCCGTGCGTCAGGAAGAAGCGGTCGAGCGACATCACGTGAATACCCTCTTCGGGTGAACGGAATGGAAAGGAAATCATCTTTACCAGCAACAGACTGGCTACGGCAAATCCCATTGCGCAAAGGACGACACCTGAAAAGCCCCAGTGCATATAGACCAGGATGCCAGTCAGCGGCCCCAGTGAGAGGGCAAAGCGGGCAAACCACGAGGCACTGTGATTGGCTTCGGTACGCTGGAACGACTCGCAGGTGTCGATAATCAAGGTCGACGACAGCACCATCTGAGCCAGTCCGAAAGCAGCTCCCATCGCCAGTCGTTGAACCAGCACCACCCAGAACTCGACGAATTCCGAGCGAAGGCTGTCAATATACCATAGCAGTCCCATTGTGAGCGCTACGACCACGATGGCACGCATACACACGACGTTACGCCGATAGTGTTGCACCAGCCACGAACAGGGAGCACCGAAGAAATAGAGTCCAAGGGCAAAGGCACCCATCGCCAGTCCCGTTTCCTCAGCAGAGAAATTCTCCGTCGTCATCATCCACTGGGGCATGATGGGGATGAGGATGTACACCGACATCGTGAGTAGCAACGAACTGAAAGCCATCAGCCAGAACTCACGATGCCACAGTCGGATATGAACGGGGGTGTTCTGCGTATTCATTCATCAGTAAGATTCGTTCTCATTGGGGAAGTCGCAGTTCTTCACGTCTTCCACATAGTGGCCCACCGCATCGGTGATGACCGTGTTCAGGTCGGCATAGCGGCGCAGGAAACGGGGCGAGAAGCCCTGTGTCATACCCAGCATGTCGGCAATGACGAGCACCTGTCCGTCCGTTCCGTTGCCTGCTCCAATACCTATCGTCGGACACTTCACCATCTTCGTCACCTCGGCAGCCAGTTTGGCAGGCACCTTCTCCAGCGTGATGCCGAAGCAGCCTACTTCATCCATCAGCTGTGCGTCGCGCATCAGCTTGTCAGCCTCAGCCTGTTCCTTGGCGCGTACGGCATACGTACCGAACTTATTGATAGACTGCGGAGTCAGTCCGAGGTGAGCCATCACGGGGATTCCTGCGTCCAAGATGCGCTTTACGGTGTCCAGAATCTCCTCACCGCCTTCCATCTTCAGAGCGTCGCAACCACTCTCCTTCATGATGCGGATAGCGTTGGCCACACCCTCTGCGGCATTCACCTGATACGATCCGAAAGGCATGTCGCAAACCACCAGTGCTCGGTTGACGGCACGCACCACCGAACGGGCATGATAAATCATGTAGTCGACTGTCATCGGCAGTGTCGTCGCATTACCAGCCATCACGTTTGAAGCAGAGTCACCCACCAGGATGGCGTCAATACCAGCCTTGTCCACAATACCAGCCATTGTATAGTCATAAGAGGTGAGCATGGAAATCTTCTCACCATTCTGCTTCATTTCCATAAAACGGTGTGTTGTCACCTTTCGATTGTCACTTACTAAATATCCCATAATTCAATTAATGATTACCCTATAAGATTGATATAGTCATTTATTACTTCATCGCACAGCGGACGGATGCGCTCTGCCGGGTTGGTCGTAGCCAATCCTACCACACGCATGCCTGCTGCCCTACCCGACTTCAGCCCATTGAACGAGTCTTCAAAGACCACACAGTCCTCGGGATTCACGCCAAAGCGCTCGGCAGCTTTCAGGTAACAGTCGGGATCTGGCTTTGAACGTTCGAAGTCTTCTGAGGTCAGAATTGCATCAAACAAATCCTTGAATTCCGGATGATGCTGATAGACGGCTTCCATCTTGATTTGGTTCGAACTGGTCACTACAGCGGTCTTAATGCCTTTCTTGCGCAAACCATTGATAAAATCCTGAGTACCAGCTATATATACATAGTCCATTTGTTGTTCAAATTCGTTCAGCCGCTCAGTGATCAGTTCCTGCTTGTCAGCCAGCGGACCGGCAAACCACGCATCATAGATCTGAACCAGCGTCTGACCTTTTATCTCGTGCTCCAGTCCCGGGTGCTCCGGATGAAACTCGCGACACTGCTCCCCCCAAAACACCGTGTACTGTGGTTCGGTATTGAACACGACCCCGTCGAGGTCGAACAATGCAGCTTTCATCTTCATCTTTTCCATTTGGGCTGCAAAGTTACAAATAATTCTTAATTCTTGGCACACAAAGCGAGAAAAATCTCCATTTCAGCGCTCATAATTGATAAATAATAGCTACCTTTGCACGTGAAATTGACACTAAACATGGCAGAAAGACTGGAATTCACACCGCAGGAGAAGGATGAAACACTGGTATTATACCAGCGTGTGCGCGAACAGATTGCGTCTTCACTCATCGAAGGCGACGAGGAACGTATGCGCAAGATGTTGATGAATGCTGTTGAGAGCCAACAGGTCAACCGCAACATCTTCGGCCTCAACCCTATCCTACTCGGTTTTCAGACCGCCCAACTCGTTGTCAACGAGATAGGCCTTCGTCGTGACGGTGTACTGGCAGTGCTCCTTCGCCCCAGTGTGGAACAGGGTTTGCTGACCATCGACGAGGTGCGCCGTCAGTTTGGCGAGTCAGTGTCTCGCATCCTTTACGGCCTACAGCGCATCCAGGAGCTTTACCAGAAGAATCCCGTCATCGAGTCGGAGAATTTCCGTAATCTGTTGCTGTCCTTTGCCGAGGACATGCGTGTCATCCTCATTATGATTGCCGACCGCGTCAACCTGATGCGTCAGATTCGCGACACCAGCCATGCGGAGGCCAAGCGGAAAGTCAGCGAGGAAGCAGCCTACCTCTATGCGCCGTTGGCTCACAAGCTAGGTCTTTACAAGTTGAAGAGTGAACTGGAAGATCTCTCCCTGAAATACCTCGAGCACGACGCTTACTACCATATCAAGGACAAGCTCAGCGAGACCAAGCAGAGTCGCGACGCCTATATCGAGCACTTCATCAAGCCCGTCAGCGAGCGCCTGAAGGAGGCTGGTCTGAAGTTCCATATCAAGGGGCGCACCAAGTCGATACACAGCATCTGGCAGAAGATGAAGAAGCAGAAGTGCGCCTTCGAGGGTGTCTACGACCTCTTTGCCATCCGGATTATTTTAGAGGTGAGCGGAGAGAGGAAAGAGGCGAGAGATATGACTGACGGGAAAGAGGTAAGAGAACTGCACCGCACCGAGGTGATGCAGTGCTGGCAGGCCTTCGCCCTCGTCACCTCGATGTACCAGCCTAACCCCAAGCGACTGCGCGACTGGCTCAGCGTGCCCAAGTCGAACGGCTACGAGAGCCTGCACATCACCGTGCTGGGTCCCGAACAGAAATGGGTTGAGGTACAGATACGCACCGAGCGCATGGACGAGATTGCGGAACGCGGTGTGGCTGCCCACTGGCGCTACAAGGGTGTGAAGAGCGAGTCGGGACTCGACGACTGGCTGACGAACATCCGCACCATGCTTGAGACGAGCGACGGCATGGAGGCTATGGACCAGTTCAAGATGGACCTCTATGAAGACGAAGTATTCGTGTTCACCCCCAAGGGCGACCTCTACAAGTTCCCCAAGGGAGCCACCGTGCTCGACTTCGCCTACCATATCCACTCCAAGATAGGCAACAGCTGCGTCGGAGCCCGCATCAACGGTAAGGTCGTCTCGATGCGCCAACAGTTGCAGAGTGGCGACCAGGTGGAGATCATGACCGCCGCCAACCAGAAGCCCAAGCAAGACTGGCTGAACATCGTCAAGACTTCGCGCGCCAAGTCGAAGATACGCCTGGCACTGAAAGAGACGCAGGTCAAGGAGGGACTCTTTGCCAAGGAGACCTTAGAGCGCAAGTTCAAGAACCGCAAGCTGGAGATGGACGAGAGCCTGATGCAGGTGCTCATCCGCAAACTGGGTTTCAAGGAGGTCAGCGACTTCTATCGTCAGGTGGCATCAGGCGAGTTGGACGTCAACCACGTCATTGACCGCTATGTGGAGTTGCAACAGGGCGACCAACCCGTCACAGGCAACAATGTCGCCGAGAGTGCCGCCAACTTCGTACTCGAGAAATCTCACCTCTCACCCCTTACCTCTAACCTCTCAGACGATGTGCTCGTCATCGACCGCAACCTGAAAGGCATCGACTACCAGCTTGCGCGCTGCTGTCAGCCCATCTATGGCGACCCCGTATTCGGCTTCGTCACCATCAGCGGCGGCATCAAGATACACCGCGAGGACTGCCCCAACGCCCCCGAACTGAAAAAGCGCTTCGGCTATCGCGTCGTGCGCGCCAAGTGGAGCGGCAAGGGCTCCAGCCAGTACGCCATCACCCTGCGCGTCATTGGCAACGACGACATCGGCATCGTCAACAACCTCACCAGCATCATCTCCAAAGAAGAGAAACTCATCCTGCGCAGCATCAACATCGACTCCCACGACGGTCTGTTCAGCGGTAACCTCACCCTCATGATCGACGACAACACCCGTCTTGAGGCACTCGTCAAGAAGCTACGCACCGTGAAAGGCGTCAAGCAGGTAGAGCGACTATAAGTGACTTACTGAGTCACAAACACTCTCCAACTACCATCTTTCTCTCCACGTTCAACATACTTCTTCTGAATCAGTTGGTCGAGGAGTTTCTGAATGGCAGCAATACTGATGCCGGTCACTTCTTTCATATCAGCCAATGTAAGCGTTGGTTGTGTTCGCATAGCATTCAGTATTTTAGTATAATTTGGTGTACGGAAAGCTATCCGTTCACCATCATACCACCATACATTTTCATCCCTTTCACTCACAAAGAGTACATCATTATAAACCTCTGTAGCTACCTGTTCATTGAAGTATTTCAGAAACGGTTTGATGTCCTTAATGTTAGCATGTGCACCATCAGCTGGCACAGGACCTACCTCTAAATCAGTCTGATGCAAAGCCTCTAAATACTCACTCTTTTTACGACTGCGCACAACTATCATCGGATAATCGTGACGAGTCAGAATATAGTTTACCATCAGTCGGGCTATACGTCCATTTCCATCCTCAAACGGATGAATACGGATGTATCTGTAGTGGAATAGTGCAGCTAACTCCACTGGAGAAAGTTTTCCTTCCTGCTCTGCCTTGTTATACCAATCCACCAAATCTGTCATCAAACTGGGAGTCTCTTCTGGTGAGGCGTATTCGAATCGGTCGCCATAGCGAGTGATGACGCTGTTGGGGCGAGTCTTATATTGTCCTGCATGTATGACATAACTTGTTTGTACACCTCCAGGAAGTTCTCGATAGACAGTATAGTCTTCACGTAGCAAGGTTTTATGCAACGTCCGGATAAAGTTCTGTGTTAGCGGAACATCCTTCACTGATGCCTCTTCCGTCATCATCTTCAGTCCTACATTACTCGCAGTCATCTCCTGTACATCACGCACATCAGCTTCTCCTATTACCTTACCAAATAGTAAGAGGATTTCCGTCTGTCCATAAGTCAGGGTGTTACCTTCAATATGATTGCTATTGTAATTGAAGTCCACTGTGAAACGACGGCTAAGTCTATCCCTGTCTTTTTCAGACAATGGTTGTAAATTTTGCCATGCTGCTAATGCCTTCTTAATATTCAGATACTTCATACGGTCACAAAATATTTATATTAACGCCATCGTGCTGCAAAGATACAAAATATTTTTGATATGGTTGTAACATTACAACCTTTTTTAGTAAAATTCACTCGCTTCTTATTAAATAATCACAAAACAATGACTATGCTAAAGAATCCTTCAACGACGATGCGCAGATTCTTTTTTTTGGCACGGATGGCCACGGATGGCCACTGTTTTTTGCCTTAAAAAATTCCGTGTATTCCGTGTCCATCCGTGCCTAAAAATTACCCTTCGTCCGTACCATCGATGATTAAAGTGGAGCTACCTCAATGGTTGCCCCACTTTCTCTTTGTGTCACCACCGTGTGCCTAAAGCAGCGCCAGTGGACCGTGTCCCATGCAGCTCGCCGTGCCAAATGCCGTCAGTGCTGCCGTCAGAATACTGACAATAAACTGCAAAATCGTCTTCCAAGTCTCTCGTTTCATAAATAAAAAATTAAAGATTAAATTCTTTTTTTGGCACGGATGGCCACGGAATACACGGAATTTTTTAATTAAAATTAAGGGCTAAAAAACAGTGTCCATCCGTGTCCATCCGTGCCTAAAAATTACCCTTCGTCCGTACCATCGATGATGCTACCGCTGTCGCCACCAGTGTTATCGTTAGGGTTAGGGTTAGGGTTAACGTTAGGGTTATCGTTAGAATCCTCCTCCACGTTACCCTCGTCATCGCTGGTCACGCGCTTCACCTCCTTGCCGGTACGGTCGAAGCAAGTAATCTGGATTGCTGTGTTGGCCAGCTCCTCCTTCAGATCGCTGTTCGGAGTGAAGATGATGCGTCGACTCGTGATGAGTCCGGACTTCACGTCCTCCACCTTCTCCACGGCCTTCGAGCGCAGTCCGAAGCGCATGGTACCCAGTCCGGGCAGCGCCACGCTGTGACCCTCGGTTGCCCACGCCTTGATCACCTCACCAGCAGCATCCCAGCAAGCCTGCATCACACCCTGACTTACACCCGAGCGGAGAGCAGCCTCCTTGATCACCTTCTTCTGTGCCAGCGCCATGTACAGCTCAGGCTGCATCACGTAGCGCCATACACCGGGATCGTTCTCATTCTTGTTAAATTTCAGTAGTTTCTCTACAGCTTTTACTTTCATTCCCATAATTTTTGTCTCCTCTTAGTTTTTAAATAGTTGATAATAATGAGCCCTTTTGGCTTACGCCGCTTTCCCGTTTAACGGGAATGACTCAAATGTTAAATCTTTTAATCATAATTCTCGCTTGTCGCTTCAGAGCCTCTTTTACGTTCTCCCTAGGAAAATATTCCTCTCCGGCCAGGAAAATTTTGCGCGCTGCCCAGGGCGTAAAAATCACCTCTTTATTGACAACACAAAGGTACAAAAAAGAAGTATGCAAACCTAATTATTTATGTAAAACTTTTTGAAAACTTTACATGGTAGTGAAAATGAATAGAAATCTTACATTCTTACAATCTTACAATCTTACAAGGTATGCTTCCATACCTGCTAATTGTATGCTAATTTATAATATAATTATATTATAATTAGACCTTCTTTCCCCCTTAGGGAAACGCACTGTGTAAGAATGTAAGATTGTAAGATTTGGCATGAGAAAATGTGATGATTAAATTTTGCTCTTTGATTTATATTTACTACTTTTGCACAAACATTACTAATAACCCACGCTTATGAAGCACGCAGGACATAAGGCTTATAAGAAAGTTGATCAAAGGAACCGCATTCTATGCTAAATTCCAAACATTGATTGATATTTAACTATATATTTAACATTTCGCAGATTAGGCAATTTCCTTGTTAGTCCGATAGACATAATCAGGGTTATATTTCACTCTATCTCT
>Ga0256404_1006707_pt1 | contig 18787 bp, 10 predicted proteins | sample RumenRJG_01DNA_FD_185990 | JGI IMG/M metagenome (GOLD analysis project Ga0256404, IMG submission 185990) | Bovine rumen microbial communities from Lethbridge, Alberta, Canada - RJG_01 | ecosystem: Host-associated > Mammals > Digestive system > Stomach > Rumen | place: Canada: Alberta | collected...
TCACAGCAGTCCGAGTTTCTGAACTGCCAGCCAGTTTCAGAATCACCTTCTCCGCTGCCTCCGGATAGAACTCCTTCACCCTGTCCACAATCTTCTGCAGAGAATCCTTCGGCTCCTCACTGTAAGCTGCTGTCACCAGCTTCCTTCCGAAAATATGCTCCGGCGTCGCCAGCACCGCGATCGCCCAGCCGTAGGATTGTCCTCTCTTGTTCTTCCTCTGCCGAAAATCCCTGCATACCAGATACGTTTCCATCTCCAGGCTCGTCAGCGTCCCCTCAAAATTCTTCTCTCCGCCCTTTCCGAAGCCGGCCTGCTCCTTCACCTGGTTAGAGAAAAGTTCCTGATCTGCATTCTCTCCCATGAACAGATCCATAATCTTCTTCTGCCGCCGGCTCGCCAGTTCATCATCCCAGCGCGCATCGAAGTCATAGCCGCCCCTCCGGTAATTCGCAAAGACCGGCAGCCACTCTCTGGAAATAAACCCTGCCCGGCCACCAAAGAATTTTCCATAGGCAACCCTGCCCCGTCTCGCTGCAAAAGCGCGCCACTCCCATGGATCTCTCTCCGGATCTCCCGTCCACCAGTCCTCCGGGACCGTATGCTCCTCCACGGAAAAGCCGGAAACATCACCCGCAAAGAGCGGAAGAAATCCGATTTCTTCCACTCGCCGCTCCAGCTCATCGATGTTATGAATGCATGACGGATCCTCCGCAGGAACACCCCGCATGATCCATTCTCCGCCTTCTACAGACAAGTTACTCTTTCCTTTCTTCTACCTGGTCAGATCCAGATCGATTTCCCGGTTTTTCCTCGCAGACACTTTGTCATCTGGAGCAGTTGATCTTGCAAGCGCCAGACGCTGCCGCTCGGAAAACAGATAATGGTCTCCCACAAACTGCGTGACCGACTTCAGATGATATCCACGGTTAAGAAGATATCTTACCTCTGTACCTGCTTTTCTGAGAAACAGCACAGACTCTGCATAAAACTGCCTCACGTCTTCCGGCGCAAAGCCGCGCCGGACATTCTTTTTCACTTCATTGTTGCTACTAATCATGACCTATATTCAAAATTCTTAGATCTGGTCGAGCCGAACATAATGTCCGCAATCACATCGAATATAGAGTCCATATCTTCCCAAAGAAGCATGGATGTAACAATGGTGCTCCGGACACGTTATATTGTTCAGATTAATATAGGCATTCACATCATCCTTGCTAAGATAATCCATGTTGCCGCACGTTGGACACTTCAGATAAAACTTTCCGGATTTAAATCCACGCACCAATTTCGTTGGTTTTCCACATTTCGTGCAGCGAACATATTCCTGAACATACCGTGCTAAGCCCGAAGGTCCTTTTCCATCTTCCTCTGTGCGATCAGTCGCACGGTGGCCATTCTCCAACTTCTCAGTCAAAGCCGATCGTCTGTCATCAATCAAGCGTGTATCGAGACTCGTAAGCGATTTGGTCATTTCAATCGTATGCTTTCCAGTGATACGGAAGACCAATGGGAAGATCGTATAATATCCCCTGTTCTTATCTGTGAACAGTCCCTTGAATTCTGGGACACCATACCAGATCACTGTATCGTCAACCGCAAGGAGCGGAAAAATAGCATCTTCGCTGGCCCATGTGAATTTCTTCCATTCATCAGGAAGCGCCTTATAATCCAATGCTTTGCACAGGATTTTCACCCCATGCTGACGTTCATGATTCAACAATTCCGGAATTACTGATCCCGGTTTGCGTTCTCCGGCAGGCAGAGACACGATGATTTGATTTTGTGCTCTGCTGATGTCATCTATCAGTTGATCTTTGATCTCCTCCCTGTTCCTGAATCTTTTGATATTTCTCCCAAAAGAAAGACCATCTATAAACTGCTGCAGCGCTTTGTCTCTCGTACCTGTAACAAAAGACCGGTCTTCCATGTATTTGAGCAGCTCTCTGTAAATATGCGTTGAGCCAGGAAATTTATTCTCCCAGAATTTTGTATTTGCAACAGTTATGAACTTTCCCCTCGCTCTCGTTATGGCAACATTAACAAGCCTCTCTACGGAACCATTTTCATTCTTGGACAAAAGGATTCCCGCTTGGGCGGCCGGATAACTTTCCACAGCATCAAAAACGATTACATTTCTCTCTGATCCCTGAAACTGATGGACTGTCGCGCAGGAGATCGACGTTTTCTCTCTTCCCGCACTGTCCATCGACATTGCACGGATCAGCCGTGCCTGTGCTGCATATGGTGTGATAATTCCAATTTCCGACTCACCGGCTGCCTCAGACTGAAGTGCTATGCCAAGGGAGATGATCGCACTTAAAATATTGAATCTGGAATTATCTTCATTTTTGCCCGCTGCGCAGTATGTTCCAGCAAGATCAATCAGCTGCATGGCCTGTCCTGGTAATGGCTGCTTCGCAGCGACTGCATCTCTCCCATGAATCACCTTACTGTGATCTTTTAGTAGGTTCTGATAAACATAGCGGTTCGGGAAAGCAGAAATGGCCGGATGCATTCTCCTCTGCTCATTTAAGAGAACAAGCCACGGATGAACATGAACTTTCCCATATTGATTAATTCCAAGATATGTAAATATGTCAGTACATAAGGTTCCTCGACTCTCGGATTGTGCTATCGGTGCCAACTGCCGAAAATCCCCTACACAGATAAACCGTTCTTTCGCATAAGAAGCGGCAACCACCAATTGAGGAACATATGCCATGCTGACCTCATCAAACATGACAATGTCATATTTTGCGTTTTCAAAAATACTGTCGACCAGGACTTTCGAAATCGTGGTTGCGAGTATTGTTGCTTTCTCGGCATAATATTTTTCACTTTCCCGGACTTCGCTCCGGACTTTCCTTAGTTCCTCCTCAATTCTCCGCCGCTTAGAGGAATAAATCGCACTGTCGGAAAGATCCTGCTTCTCTTTCCGGAGCTCCTCCATTCTGCATTTCAAATCCGGATGTTTATCTAAGGCATAATTGAATGCCACCACTTCCGGGTCATTGATCAGACTGTCATCTCTTACATAGCCATATCGCAGAATTTTGCCATCCTTAAAACAGGCCCTGATCTGTGGCTCTGTCTCATATACATTTTTCCTGATTTCCTTGATTACCCCATCTACAGAAATATTGCTGTGAGAGACAATAAGAACTCTTTTCCCTTCTTTGAATGCATCAATTGCAATCCGCGACATCGTATAGGTCTTTCCGGTTCCCGGAGGTCCCCATATTACGGTAATGTCATGTTCCCTGGCATGATCCATAGCCATCTTCTGCCCGATAGCAATATTTCCCGGCACCGCCAGTTCACCTGCCAGTGTTGGTCCCTGTTCTGCCAATTTGATTGCTATCCGGCTGCTTCTATCGAGGTGATCAATTTTATTACCCAATGCTTCCAGCAGCTTCCAAGGTTCCACATTGATCATTGCAGACGGAACCGTTTTTCCAAGGTCCATATCAATAACGACAATAATCTGGAATCCCTCGCATACAATCACGAATCCGGCAGCTTCTTTCCCAGAAGCAGTTATCGAAATTGGCGCGTCATCCGCCAGATGTAATTCTGATTCAAGCTCAAAGCTGTAGCAGTAAGAACCATTTTCCTGGTCGATAAAGCGTCCATCTGTAATCTTGTACTTGCGTCCCCCATTTTCCTTGAGATAATACATTTCCCGGAAAACAGCATTGCGATACGCAGAAAGGTTTTTGTAATGGAAATTGCATTCATTCGCACCTTCTTCGTTTGCGGATGAGTATTCTCGATAAACGGATGATCCATTCTCCCTCTTATTTTCTTTCGGTTTTCCCTGTCCGTTCCTCTCAATAGTCTCATTGGACCGAGCGGAATTTCCCTCCAGTGCGTATTCAAGTACATGACTCCTATATGCTTGAATATCCTCCGCTGAAAGCGCATCCACCAAAACGCTATTAAGCCGCACGATATGCTCTGACTCATAAACATATTCCAAGCGATATCTTTTCTTCTGCGAAAGAATCGTCACTTCAAGCTTCAGATTCCGGAATAGGATCTGATTTCTTTTGAGTGGAACAGCGAATACCTTGCGGATCATCCCCTTGTTTACATCAAGGGCATAACCTTCCGGTGAAAAGGAATAAGTGCGGTGAAGTATGTCCGTAAATTCAAGACTTGAAATCGCCAGAATCTCAGCATCCTTCTCAGCGAGCCGCTTTCGATTAAGCTGCATGACTATTTCAAAGTGATCACTCATAAAACCAGTGACAACCGGCAATACCAACTTAAATGGGCATTCATCAAATGTTCTATGCCCTACAGATCCCTCTGAATATGAAACAGTCAATGACCTTTTCCTCCCCCCCAGAACTATTGTTGCGTTACTTTCCATGCCTTAAGTGCCTTCATCCCCACTTTTGACAATCAAAAGTAAAAAATGCTTATTTCTCGTATTGCTAAATATTCATTCCATTCCAAACGCCTTAATTACCGCATCCTTCGCGCTCTGATAATAGATGATCTAAAAGCCCCCCATCATCTCTGGCGGTACGCCCTCAAGATAAGTCGCAGGTGCGATCGGAACAAGGATTTTCTTTGCTCCAGCATTCAGATATACCTTCTACGTATTCACCAGCTCCTCCACCTTGATCATAGATCCGGCGATGTTAGTCTCCCCAAGAGCGGCCATAGAACTCTGGGGGCGGCTTGCTCAATGTGATAGAGCGGATGAAGATCACTGTCAACAGTGTTAACTTTTCTATAATTCCTATCCCCTGCAAGCCCTGATACTTGAAGCTTAATCCTGCTAGGTCATGCTGATGTTTCCGCTAATCCGATTCGTATTGGCTTTCAGGAAAATTAATTCTGTATTAGTTGCTTTTCTTGCACCATGGTCACTCCCAACCCAGTGCAGTTGAGCTTCCCTGCCTCCGGCAGTATCTAGCTCTCCAGACGGAATATAGCCAACCTGTTATTGTCACCATGGTCATCAGACTTTCTTTAATACTGCTGACATCAAAGCATCATCCGATACCGCATATACAATCCTTGTTTTTCCCATATCCACAGCTAAATTCTTCACAATCGTCAGCCAGAGAATACAGCAGTTTTTCAATCGCCGGATTTTCCTCTTCCATTGATTTACTGTTCTCGTCGAGGTAAAGCCAGAAATCATTCAGAAACAAATCCAGATCGTCCCCTGCTTTATCCATCAGAAATTTACGCATATATTCTTCGGCCTCTGCAATTGCCGGCATATCTTTCACATTACTTACAAGTTTCTTCTCTCCGACTGCATCCAGCGCAAATTTGATTCGTCTGTGGTTGTAAAATCGACTTCATGAGTACCACGATTGGCTTTGAACGCATTTAGCTTCTGCACTTCTTCCGAGATAAAAGAATCCGAGTTTTGGTCCTGCGTCAGAATCACCTTACCGATGACTGACTTCACCTCTTCCAGTGGCATCGGCAGTTCATCTTCATAGAACTTTTCCTTCCGGGTGACTTCTACCAGCTCTTTGCGATTTGGCTTGCCAGCCGGGACAAGAACAGTATCTCCAACTTCAATGCTTTTGTCCGTCGTCCGATAGTAGTATTCCTGGTCGCTTCCCGGAAATTTTACGCTAAGATAGATATATCTCTGTCCGCTGTGCCCATTGAACAAAAACAGGTCGTCAACGCCCAGTGTCTCCCTGATGATGGAATTTAAGTCGTCATCTCCGATCTCAAAGTCCTGGTTAAGGGACCCATTCCGACGGATTTTCGTGCCATCTTCCATGGTAATCGTAATCTGAAAATCTCCGATATCCGTCACAAACCATTCTTCCTGATCATGATCTTTGAAATATCCGCTGATCAGGTCAAGAAGCCATGCCGCTTTTTCTGTCGGAATCTGGAAGACATTCTTTGCCGCCTTCACATACCCATGTCTCTTAATGCCGGAGCCATACACGAATCTTGATATCTGAACCCGGCCATCCCGATAAATTTTGACATGTTGCTCTACTTCGTCGTTAAACGCAGGCATCGGACCGTAAGAAATATTGTTTGATTTGATGATAATCTTATTTGCAATTATATTCATCGCGCATCGGCTGTTTCTCCATATAGGTCACTTAAATACTTTGCATCCGTTTATCTAATCCGATCATGAAGGTGCATTATTTTCTCATACTCGGTTCCACTTTCGATTTTGTCATATAAAATGATTGTAGGATCAAGGTTCTTCATAATGCCTTTGCCAATCTCAAAATTTATTGGATTTGGAGTTGCGGGATACAAGTGAATTGTTACTGATTCACCATTGTCTTCTCTTATTTTGTCAAGAACATCTCTGTACAGTTTTCTGAATTTTTTTACTTGATCCCAAGATTGAAGAAAACTAAAGCCCGGAGTTTTAGCACTTATTGCGTAAGTAGGATAATCTGAACCTATAAGATTTCTGTCTATCTTCCCACTAATATTAACAAACAGATTTACATCAGCGCACGGCATAGAAATGTCCGGACGATCGACAGTATAGTCTTCACCGCCTTCTCTCCACTTCCAGTCTTCTGTATCGCGAAAATGTTGATACGTTTGTACCGGTAGCTTATTACCAATTGCATACCCTAAGTAACAACCTAACGGTATGCATGCCATTATAAACGCCGCATACAAAGCGCTTTCAGAATTATCTGTAATATACTTTTTTATCTTATTGTCAATAATAACTTTTCCAGTGGCAAGGTCAGTGATATCACATAAATCTATGTCGATGCAATTCTCTTTAGGGTAAAATGGAAACAATGCATCCGCTTCTTCCTTCTCTGTGATGGACGGACGTTGTCCGTGAATCATGCTTTTAAGCACAATAACCTGCATAGGTAATTGACGAACCAGATCAGTTAATCTTCTTATTGAGCGCTCATGCTCAGCCTTCATTTCTTTCAAAACAGAGACTGTATATTTTTCTACGTTCTCACCTTTATCAATCAAATGGTTATGTTCAGGACACGTCAGCATCAAATTGTCAATATCTGTTGCCAGTTTCGGGGACAGTTCCCTATCTCCTCTCGGTCCTGTTTCTGTCCAACTAATAATATGGGCAATATTCGATTCATTGACCGGATCTCGAGTTACATTGTCCTCATAAAGAATTTTGTTACAGCCTCGAAATTCACACCTTCCACCAGCTCTAAGCCAAAGAAGAGATTGAACATTCTTTGGAATATGTGGTCTACCATTAATGTTTTTTGCCATTACTATTACCTCTGTATACTTCAGCAATGCCCGATCCAGAGACAGCCCAAATGATAAATTCTGTTCTACCGATGATCATGAAGTAGCATTCATCAAAATTATTATTACTTTTAGAAATTCGTTTCCATGTATCGTGGTCTGTTCTAGACGGAACCGGTATCCTTTGGTCATGCGTATGCCACTCTCCAAGATAAGCTTTTGTGTGATTTGATTTCTCCCATAGTTGATCCATCAGTTCCTGATGTCCATCACGTTTCCGAAAGAAATGAAATCGTAATTGTTGATCTCCCGCAAAGGGATAAGAGATATCCGTAATTCGCATGCCTCTAAATTCAGCATCATAAATACCAACCAGTATTCCACCAATTTCCTTTTTAAAGGAATACGTAGTTTGGATGCTCAATATCTTTTCTTCTACGTCTTTCTCAATAATTAGTTTCCGCATGTATGACACCTCTTGGCACATAAAATATCACTAGAAACAGATGTCACACCTTTCCTCTCCAAGTCATCATAATACACAGATGTTTGGTAGCCTTCATGACGCAGTCTTTCTGCTGAGCCGACCCATGATATCATACGACTACATTTACATTTTCCGTTCAGGACATCGATAATAAGCCTCGATGCGATAATAGCCGTTTGTTGACTATCCAGAACCGAATACTCGACAAATGCACTGGAACAACCGGAGATTGTCTTTGAAAAAGATTGCTTCTCTTTGACAAAGCTCGCTTGAAACTCGGAGAGCTCTCCTGAAATCGGATCACTGTATAGGCAACGTAAACAACCGCCTTTTTTAAGAACAGCTACGGCATGACCGCCGATTCCATAAGGTTCATTAAAACAGATAACAAACGAGGGAGCATTATCCAGCTTATGAAGTATGTCATTGATTTCAAGATCAAGCGTAGGGTTTCCTGTCGCAGATACGACCAAATCATAATGTAAAAGTCTACTCGGTTCACGTATCAGCGTCTCCGCAGATCTATCCGCAAAGGAAAGGCTATCAACATCGACATATGGAAATCGCGAGTCAAGTTGTTTTTTTAGCAAGTCAGCCTTGTATTTCCTTGTTATTGCATCATCAAAGCCCAAGACATGTCTATGAACGTTATCTACTGATATAATATCCTTATCGAGAATATCTAATGTACCTACTCCACACTGACATAAATTTTCAGCAAGAAAGCCTCCAACTGATCCACAGCCGATTAATAGAACTGATTTTTCCATGATGTTCGTTTCTGCACCACCTCTAGCAAGCATATATTGTGGATCAATTCTAAAAGTGGTCACTGCTTCGACCTGACAATCTAAAATATTACGTAAAGCACTTTTTCTCTTCTGGCTGTTATGATGTAGCCAGATGCACGCATATTGGTCTCCATATGTAGAAGGAATCGTCAACAATATCATCCGGTTGACTACAGAGAGCTCCTCTGAAAGCATTTGTTTAAATCTACATTTTTGACTACCTGTAATGTTGTCAAATATGTAGCTTCGGATATTCCTCCAAGTGAACTTCTCATTCATTTTGGGCAAAGAAGATGTACGAAGGCGAATGCGGAAACATGGGATTTTATAATGCTCCACTTCTGAAGTTTTACACCCCATATGATTGATGAGTAAAGCTCGCGATTCTTCTATGGTATCCGATACCACCAATTGGTTGACCTTATCACCGATGACGCAGTATTCTTGAAATTCATGCATCTTAGCTGCTGACAAATTGGTATAGAGCAAATAATTGTTCTTCGACTTGTTTCCCCAATACGCAAGAAACTCTCTAAACACCTCTTCCTTTTGTGTAGCAGGATCCATTTTCAAAATATCTATTGCTCTATCATATGAATCCAGCAATAACTGATCTGGAACATCCTTCTTGATCATCACCGAATCTTCATTAAAAAGGCATATCTTTCCTGAAGATGTATGCGGCACAAATCGTTTGCTATCTACAACACTAATAATTGGAAACGTGCTGGGAAAACCCTGCCCCAAATCAATACTTAACCGTACTTTTTCCCCGTCAACAGCGACTTCCCCCAAGTAAACATCCTCTGTTGTCTTGGTAAAAAATACTCTTCGCTCTCGATTAAGGTTGTCAATTGAACTTTCAAACATTATGCAGACTCCGAATGTCCCACATAACTACGTTCGGTCTTAATAGGAAAATCGCTCCCGAACACTTCAGCTAAAACGCTGCATGCTTCCGATTTTTTGTCCTTTTTCTCGGCTTCTTCAAGCTTAGAAAACATAGTGCAAAGCTCGTCGTAGAAGTTATTCTGCTGTTTCTCCGTCATTTTTGAAAATAAGTCGTTATACGGCGTTACAAATAATTTTTGCGAAATTGTATGGTAGTACTGCTTATCCTGTTCATTATATTTCAGAATAAAAGAACTCCTGCACTTTGAAACAAATTTCTTCAGAGCGGAAAAATCATCATATGCTCTTTTCCCTGTCGCAACATTTATCTCATAACATGGAGAAAACTTGTCATAAGCAAGTGCTGTGAGAGCAATCCCAGTTGGAGCATTGTTTCCAGCGGAATCAAAATGCTTATTTTTCCATTTTTTCATATATCGAATGACACGCCGAAATTGAGCTCTTTCATCCTCATTGGAGAACTGATCCTTCATCTTGTCAATAAGTCCTAATGGGTCGCTCTCTTCCCAAAATCGATTTTCTTCAGATGAATTCTTTTTTCCTTTCGCAATATAGAGACAGTCACCTTCTTCTGCATAACATGCAAAATCGACGTGGTATGCATCCTCTCCATCTTCCTGATATGTGACAGTTACGCAAGATCTTCTTATTTCCACCTTTTTTGTATGTCCATTCAAAGCATCATAAACCCATTGCTTTACAGACACCGGATCTGGAAAATCAGAGCGATTCAAGGTAAAACGAAGTCCCACATCAATATCATAATCACCATTATCAGGTTTAATACCAGTATGCATGGCATAACTTCCCTGATTGAAGTGTGAAAAAGACGCAGCGTCATCAGTAATGTTGTCATTAAGTTTTTTCAGAAGAATATCTCTCTTCTCTCTAAGTTCTGAATTATCGCTATATGAAAGTTTAATTTTGTCATGAAATTCTATGAATTCCGATTGTAAGTTCACCATATAAATCTCCTTTTCAAAGCAGCCAATATTAATCATCAAATCCGAAATCATCCACCTTCAACGTCTTGCAGTTCTCGGATACTGTCCTAACCGTAGCCGCAGGAACTCCATTCGGTGCATCCACTTGAACCTCCAGTCTTAATTCGACATTGGCGCCGTCAACTGCCATGAGATGTTGAATGACCTCCTGCATGTAATTATTCATGTCACGATTCGCCCTTGTGTTGTCCAGTTTAACAGACATGTAGAAATGTTTGTTCTTTGGTTCCGAATTATTAGCGGAAGGAACAGATCCATTTCCATCTGCAACAAAACTTGCGTTTGGGGAATACTCACCAGAACTCTGTCTTCCTTTATCATCGTTCTGCCCCCAGTCATTTGTTTGTCCAGATTCACCGCTCTTCTCGGCATTAGCCCGTTTCTCCACTTCAATCTGTTTCTTTGCAACATCGACCTTAACGAGCAGATCCGAAGGGTTTATGGTAAAAACAGTCTGATTGAACTTCAAATCGACATATCTTTCCCCATTGTATGCAGCTGCAAGCGCAAAATATTCTGTGGATGCAACACCCTGACAAATGGTCTCTTCCAACACAGAATAACCAGTCAGGCGCGGCAGATAACAATACGTAGTCAGGTATTCCCACAATTTCTTAATTGAAATATCATTTGCGTCTTTCCAGAGCAGATCATCAAGACACATCTGAAGAAGCGCTGGAGCCCACTTGGTAATGATCTGTTCTGCCTGGAGCATTTTACGCGATGCTTTCGTTACCAGGCTGTCACTTCCTCCGCCGACATCACTGATTTCCCATTGAATGGTCTTCATATCACCAAACTGATCGATATAAGGAACCAGCAGCCAGCAATAGGCTTCTTTTAATCTGGCATCCACAGTCTCGTCGCTTCTTCTCCGGTTATTGTCCGTCTCGCGGATCTGACCTCCATCAAGATTCAGATCATCCTTATCGGACATAATGGAAGTCCATGCCTTAAAACGCTTCACTTCCTGCTCAACAGCTCCAATCTTGTCGATATCCGGTGCCATGAATGCCAGCATATTTCGATAAATGCGAGGCGATGTGCCTCGGTTATTCAAGATATCCTCGACGGTTTCCATAGCGAAACACTCTGCACTGTTCCTCTTATAGGTGTCATGAGGGCGCAAAATGACGAGTCGAACTGCCTGTTCATCTGGAACATCATTAGAAGATGACGGGCAGGCATGGATGCCGGCAAACGGACTTTCTCTCCTAATTTTCTTAAGTCTGCTTTCAATTTCAATCTCAACATCCGCAGTCGAAATCTGCGAGGCACGATCTTCTGCTGTTTTACGCAGTGTAGGCTTTGTATCGTACCAAAAACGGTTTCCGTTCGGATTATTGTAGAGATACGAAAGTGAGCCATGCAGGGTATTCAACGCATCCCTGAAATTTGCAATGCTCTCATCCGGCTGCACCGTTCCTAACATTATCCGGGTTATTTCCAAACCACGAATTCCCTGATCCCTGATTGCAGATGTACTAGGAGCGCTCCCCAACATAATGGTGCGAGCAATTCTACGGCATGCAAGACTCTGTCCATATCGGATATTTGATTTGTCCTTTAGATACGGAATAGACTGCTTTCCATCTACTTCACGGTCAATAATACTGTTCCAGGTATCCGGAAGATGTCGCACCAGTTCGTCACGCACATTCGGCGTATCCAGCGGTATGGATCCGGGCATGATCATTGCGCTCTCATCATTAGCCATCCATAACTCGTGAATCACAGCGGCCATAAGACGGAGCACACCGCGTGTCCTCTGGAAGCGTTCCAGCGTAGCCCAGTCTCCATACAAGCGATCAAAAATTTCCGGATGAATCGGATAACAGGAAATCAAACGCTGCTTATACTCAACCTCTTTTGCCTCCAGTGGAAAATCTGATGGATTTTCCTGATACATTCTGCTGAAAGCTTCGCAGACGGCATCTCGAGCTTCCGGATTCTTGCAGTCAAGGAACAGACGGCGGCGAACAACTTCAAAACCCTCATTTGCCGCTACTGGCTTCCATATCGATTCCATTCTGCCAAATGTGTGCTCTATGGCTTCCAGAACCGTCTTCCCAGCTGTTCCGCCAATTTCAATATCCGATTCCGGAATGGAAGCAACAACAAGACTGTTTTCACTCGCTCTTGCCGCTTCCGTAATCTCTTGAATGAATGTCACAAAGTTATCGAAAGAACCAGCCGGGAGTCCCTCTACTCCATATAATTTTTTTGCATACGCAACAAGCTCGTCCATCAAAATCAAGCACGGGCCACAATCATTAAATAAGTTCTTCAGATTTTCTGATCCAGGTGACACGCCCTTACGGTCTGCTTCACGGATATACTTCGCATACAATTCTGGCTTCCCAGCAGATGTGACCAACTGATACGCCATTTCACCCCAGATCGTACTTACCGTGTAACCCGGGAAATTTATCGGGTTCTTTCTTTTCGTAGGATCCAGCGCAGTACCAACAAGGACTGCTACATTGGCAGTAGGAAGCTCTGTAAGACCTGCTTTTTCCAAGATTGGTCTTAGGTTGGGGATGTAATCAATGGACGCTTTCCCATGAAGCATGTGGTAAAGTGCCAGCATACTATGCGTTTTACCGCCGCCAAAGGCAGTTTTCAGCTGAATAACCGGCTCTCCTCCATGCCCGGTCACTCTTTTCAGAGATTCCACCAACAGTCCTGCCATGCCCTCTGTTACATAGGTGCGGGCAAAGAATTCTACCGGATCACGATATTCATAAGCACCTTCGCCGCGAGATACCTGCGCAAGATCCGCAGCAAATTCGGCGGCTTTATATCTGCCTTCCGCGACATCCGGATGCGGTTCCATAATGTCTCTCCAGCTGGGAAGGTTCTTTCCGACATTTTTTGTGAGAACGGCTGCCATTGAAGTCTTTTTCACAGGCTTCACTTCTGCTGTGGATACGCTGTTTTCTTTCTTCGCCGTGGATCCCTGTTCTGAGCCATACCGTACCTTCCGGTAAAGAGCGCGTATTTCTTCTGTCGCTTCACCATCTATTGGTTCACAAAGAAGCGCCATCGTATCAAGCGCACGTTCTGTATATCCCTGCTCTACATCATTAGAGCCTGCATGGGCAACATCGTTTCTGACACCCATAAGCTCTGATGCCCAGTTCCGATAACTCTTGGACATTTTCTGACTAAAAACTTCTCTCCAGCGCCGATCAATTAAGCGAAGACAATTAGCTACATCCAGTGAATCCAATAATTCCCCGTATTCTCCACTTTCCGGGAGATCCCGATGATCGCTTAATGCATCGAGAACCTCCTGCCACCAGGCGTCTCCATACACTCGCGACATTTCCTTTCCGATGTAATCCGAAAGCTTTGGCAGAAGGATACGGAATCCTTTCTGGATCAATTCGACATTCTCTTGCATACCTATGCCTCCTCTGTATCTGCAGCAACTGCATGGATAGTCAGGTACTCGTTGACTTCCTGGTAAATAATATTCAGCGCATCATGGATCCCCATCTTTGATCCATCTGCATTTATCACCTGATGAAATTTTGAAAAAACCTGCATTCCCATTCCAAGTCCAGCAACTGGTTTATCTGTCTCTTCTATTGACGCTCCATATGCCGTATCCAGCAATGTCGGGAGCTCCCTTTTTAATGCATTGATAAAGCCTCTTCTGGTTGTTTCAGGAAGACTGGCATCTATTTTCCTAAACACAACTGCAACTCGGAAAGATTCAAAACGCTGATTAGGCTTTTCCGTCCTTACCGGCCAGATTCCAGTAACTCCAAATCCGGAATGAAAAATGCTATCGACTAAATTTTCAAATGGCGACAGCTCTGTCTCAACACTTTGTGAAATAGCTGCCTCATCCCGCTTCCCATACTCAAAGAATAAGACCGATGGATATTCCTCTGATGCTTTCTCATGAAAGTTGTCAAGCATCTGCTGAATGCCATACTGATAAGAAGCAATCGCTCTCTTCGTGTCCCCGTTATAATGCTCAGGGATGGATGATAGCTCCTCCTTGGAAGTCACAATCTTCTCAAATAGTTTCAGACAAACATCTTTCAAGCACTTTCTCAGCCATATATAAAAGTAATCAGACAGATCCGCATAGCCAACATTCTCGTAATACGGAAGTTCGGTAAACATTATGGAATGATCTGGAAACTGCATTGTTACAGCATTCTTCTGTTTTGCGACTACTTCAGTTCGCGCATGAAGGCACGCGACAGAATCAACCACATTCTTCAACAGCGTCTCATAATTTCCGGTGGGCTTGGAAAAAGGATTTCCCTCTGCAAATACCCACGTCATCGGGATGGCCTGGCGCGTAAATGCAGCCCGTACATTTCCATTTCGATTGTCCCAGGTGCAAATGGTTGACTGATAGTTCGCAAGCTTACCAATCACAAGTGCTAGATAAACCCCGACCGCCTGTCCATAGGCTAAAGCTCCACTCCCACCTTCTTCCAAAGGCAGAGTACCTTGGCTCATTCCAGCAATGACAGCATCCCGTGTAATCTGTAATATTTCTTCCGACACCAGGTTGCATAACGTTGTCATCAACTGCAATTGCCTTGGTGTATACAGATCTGCATACTTGGTCAGGCCAAATGCCGGAGTACTGAACCAACGGGTGTTATCTGGAATCATCCCTGAAGGAATATCATCCGGCGTCTCTACACTTGCTGCACTGATCTGATCTTCATCTGCTTCTCTAAATGACTTTTCCTTTTGATCTTGTATGCATACTGCCATCAACTGAATGTGCAGTTGATGCGCAATACCTGCATTTTTTACATCTTCATCTTTGGTAATCTGCCCACAAGCGGGGCAGATAAATTTTGCTCCTTTGCTTCCGTGTTTGTTGGATTCTCTACCATCTGGGCAGATCCCCTGGTGGACGCTGAAATGGATCTTCTTTCCAACGACCTCTGGTTCTGCCCAATATTCATGCCCTTTATTCCTGGATAACACATAGCTCGAGGCCAGCGGCATCTCACAGCCACACGCTGGATTCGGACACCTCATTGTTCTCACCCATATCCAGGAATAGACAGATGCGCTTTCTGAATCAATCGTTTTTACCTCATGATAACAGGCAGAAAGTTTCTGCCTTGCTTTCTGCTTTATCTGCTCCCCATAGTAGGCAATATCTGCGGCAAGTCCTTCTGACCCAAAGTACATTTTGTTTTCTGCGTCCGGATTCACCGCCTTGCTGTCAGAAAAGCGTGCCGGGATTTCTGCTGCTGCCTTTGTTAAAAGGGTTGCAACAGAATTCAAATCCCCAGCTTCGACCTTGAGTCCAAGCGTCTGAGCTGCAATCGTTAATCCACCGTATCCAGAAAAAGGATCACACACAGTTGGGTAAGCTGTTCCTGATAAGCAAGGATTACTGGTATCCCCTTCCGCTATTTGAATCAGCTTCCTAAGTAAAACATCTTGGGTCGACGAATCATCTCCCGTTGGGCCATTTTCTATTGCTGCTTTCAGCAATGCCGCCGAAGAATCAATCGGGCTTCGATTCCACCAGAGATGCATGTTTCCCGGATGACCTTTTTTCGCCCTGTCTGCGATAGCTGAGGCATTGATCTCACGAAGAGGCAACACAGTCTCTATCATCTTTTTCATGAAACAACGTCACCTCCTCCGCAACATTCCGTTTATTTGTTATCTCCACTAAAGTCATAGTCAAACAGAGACATCTGCTTTGGCTCTGCTGCCTTCAATTCCGCTGCTCTGCTTTGAATATCCGGCCATGCCACAACAAGTGCATTATAGGCAAATGCTTCATTTGTCCATTTCTTCTGTTCTGCGATCGTATATAGCCTGTAGGCAAGATCCTTTGCATCCTCAGCATTGCTTCCAAACATAGGAGCAATGATCTTGGCACACGCCTCTATACCACCTTTTTCCATCGCATAGGTAAGCTGCTGCGTCAGCATCCAGATGTTGTCTTCATTTGCAATGGTCTTCTCCGGAAGATCTTTTCTCTCCACCAGGTGCACGTTGCCACCCTTGGCGTACAGGATGCCATGAGCAACCATCATAGGAATCGATGTTCCCTTGGCATTCGCCAGGATCTCCGCTTCGCCGTATTTAATATCGTTATAAGCAGACTGTATATACAGATCGACGCAGAAGCGGCTGGCTGTATCCATGTTGCCGACCTTCTCATTAAAGTACATATCAACTTCTTCATTGATGATCTTCTGGGCACTTCTAACAGTCATAGGTGTCCCATCTGCTTCCAAGACACGGCGATAGCGGCTGAATACGCTCATCCCCGGACCGATAGCTGCCTGAGCCAGGTCGACAGGAGCAATATTACTATGCTGAAGCTTTTTCAATGCAGGTCGTAACTCACGACGAAGCTCAGCAATGAGATTTCGACGTGTGGTCTGCGGAGCATCGTCTGGACGCTTGCGGCAAACAAGAACAATGGATGAGGCAAGAGCATTGGTTCCGCTGGCAATTGACCTGTTAGCCATTTCCGTTCTCATCGGCCATGTTCCAGTTATCGAAAAGCCTGCCTTAATAATGGCACTAAGCATGGTCTCCCACCCAGAAGACGCCGTTCCTGAATCATCTGAATCACTCTGCTTGTATGCGTAATAAATAGTTACTGGAATATCATCTCTACTGTACTTATAAATCTGCTTACAAGTAGAAAGCATTCCATCTTCAAAAAAGCTCTTAGCTTTCTCTGCACTGCCGTCATGGCGGTAAGGTGTAGCAATCAGTTCTTCCGTTTTGGGAACTAGCATCGTGCTGAATAGTTCCGGATATGTTTTCTGCAAAGATTGCCGCATCCAGACATAGAAAAAGTCCGATAAGTCCGCATAACCTATGTTGTCATAATATGGTGGATCCGTTGAAACCATAATATTGCGAAATCCACAATCGCTTTGTGCATCAAACTGGAGAGCCTCACCACTATTAGATGCTGGAAATTCCATAATACATTTTGTCACCCAATCCAACATATTATCTAAACATCCAGAAGAATTGCAGAAAGGATTGCCTTCTGCAAAATCCCAGGTCATAGGAATTGCTTGACGACCAAACGTATTTCTTAATCCTTCACGGGAAGAATCCCAACTACATATCGAACTACAGCGATCAGATAACTTATCAATAACAAATGAAAGATATACTCCTACTGCTTCCCCGTACGCTTTAGCTCCATCGCCTCCATCCCGAAGCGCAAGGTGATCGTCCTTCATTCCTGCTGAAATCGCATCTTGTTCTGCTTTTCTCTGTGCTTCAGAAACAAGACCACTGAAAGTCGTGAGAGCAGTGAGCTGACGATTAGTGAAGAGATCACAATAATCTGTCATGCCAAAAGCTGGTGGGCTGAACCATCTCGGATTATCCGGCAAAGCGCCTGTTGGATAACTTTCCGGTACTTCTACCTGTGCAGCCATTGCATGTGCGTCATTTGGAGAAATATAGATTCGGCCATACTTCCCCTCCGCGACAATAGCCATTAGTTGTTTCCCTATGTGATGCTCTTTCCCTTGCTGCTTCACATATACATCTGTAGTGATTTCACCGCAGCATGGACATTTAAAGATCGCAGCTCTCCCCATTTTGAATGTTTCATATTCCTTCGGGCACTTTCCGCTCTTTACCTCAAATCGTATTTTTTGACCATCCGGAATAGGCTTGACCCATGCCTCATTACCTTTCTTTTTTGACAACACGAAAGTACTGGCAAGTGGCATTTCACATCCACACGCCGGATTCGGGCACTTCACTGTCCTTGCCCAGATCCAGGCGATAACCGTTGCTTCTCCACCGCCTTGTTCCTGCGGAACTTTTACCTTGGGATAAAGATGCCCAATGCGCTTAAATGCTTCCTGCTTCATCCATTCGCCATAATAGCGGACATCCTCAGCAAGGCCATGTGCTCCTTCCCAACCTGTATTTATTCCTGCCCTTCTAATTTCAGGATTTATCGGTGCCATATTGGCAAAGCGCGGCGGGATCTCAATCATTGCCTTATTGATCATGACTGCGACCGGATTCAGGTCATGCGCAATAGCCTTTAATCCCAGGCGTTGTGCCTCAAGTGGGATTGCGCCACCACCAGCAAAAGGATCAAGGAGTGTCGGAAATTCTCCGTTGTTGTATTTCAGAATTTCTTTTTTTGCTGCATCCAGAACTCCCTGATTGTTAGAGTTTTCCCACACCACCAGGTCATCCAATATCTTGAAGAGTCTCTCCCGCTCCTTGTTCTGGTCTTCCTCAGTCGGAAATAGTTCCGGATGAGAAGACGGATCATCTACAAGGCTCGACCAGATTACAGCGCGAGCAGCCGCAAGTGGCCGCCTTGCCCACCACAAGTGTAGCGTGGACGGATGCCCATGACGGATTGACTTCTCTCTCGCAGA
>Ga0256404_1006708_pt1 | contig 18787 bp, 20 predicted proteins | sample RumenRJG_01DNA_FD_185990 | JGI IMG/M metagenome (GOLD analysis project Ga0256404, IMG submission 185990) | Bovine rumen microbial communities from Lethbridge, Alberta, Canada - RJG_01 | ecosystem: Host-associated > Mammals > Digestive system > Stomach > Rumen | place: Canada: Alberta | collected...
CAGCAGTTAATCTCAACATCCCCACCTCTCTCTGTATTAGGTGTCAGACGTCCCGATTATCGGCTAAGCCTTATAAGATACCGCTAAATACTTATAAAATTTGAGTCCTCCTGACCTTTCTATCAGGGCCCACTTTTCATGTATCCAGTCCCCCGGGGAACCTTTGCATGCCGCCGGCTACTCAATCAATAAAATCATTTGTAAAACATCTCTGTTTCACGCATTTTTCCTTTGGGATATTAACAATAAATGCTATCATCGTCAACGGATTTTTAAAAAAATATTAAGAAACAGAACACCGTGAACTTCATCCTTCAGATGTCACATTACGGGCATGTTTTGCGAGGATGGCTTTCTGTACTTCATTAAGCTTATGCTTTGAAAGCTCCGCCCTTCTCGCATCAAGTTCTTTATGTCCCACATGGTCACAATGACCAAGTCTCGCTTCTGTGCAGGTGGCACAGGATCCGTATTTTTTATAATTTATATAAAGGTTACGAACAATAAGCACAGTGATCAGTATCAAAATCCCGATAACTATAAAATCTGCCATCTGTTCCTCTCTTTCCTTATACTTACATTAAAACTATATCACAGATTGATGCTACCGGTATAACTTCTTTTATTGCCGGAGCATTACAAAAATCTTTATTTTACTCCTTCGTCAATTATCCTGTAGCCAAGAGGGTCTATGACCCCGTGCAGTTTTTCCAGAAGAGCTTCCCTGTCCTCTTCTTTCACGATAGTAAATCCGGCCTCTCCTGACTCATGGGATACAGTTATATCCTTTGCCTCCGGAAGAGCCTTGCGTATGGCATCCTTAACATGAATCTCACACATCCCACACATCATACCGTCGATCATGAGAATGATCTTATCTCCATTATGAAATGTAAAGTTCCCTGTGTCTCTGATCATTTTCGGCACCGCCGGTTTTTTAAAAAAGCTGATCACCACTCTTATTCCAAAGAAAAACATTATCCCTAAAATCAGTAGTATGATCATATCCGTTCTATTTACCGGAACTTCTGAATGAATCATATTTCCTTTCCTCTTATCGAAAAACGGATCAGAGTATACTCCGACCCGTTAATTCTGAATTAATTATAACCACCGAACCTTATCAGGCACCTGCAAGCTTAACAGGAGTGATAACCTTTTTCGAACCCGTCTCCGGTCTGAAAAGAAGATAAAGATACATTGCAAGTACCAGAGCAGCGACGATGGTAAATACGCTGAATGGAACCTGACCTACAGCGAGACCGATAAGCTGGTAAATCATAAGACTTATGCAGTAGGCATTGATATTCTGGAATGCGATAGCGAACCAGAACCACTTTTTACTGTTGAGCTCCTTTGCCATGGAAGCAATTGCTGCAAGACAAGGAGAATCGAAGATATTGAAAACAAGAAATGATACAGCAGCCATGCTTGTCGGGAAGAATGCTCTGAAGGCTACATTCATCGCCTCATCATACTCTTCAAGCTCTTCTCCGAGGCTGGATACAACCGAAAGAGTAGTTACAAGGCCTTCCTTGGCAACAAATCCGGAAAGTGATGCTGCAACTGCCTGCCAGCTTCCGAATCCTATAGGAGCAAACATCCAGGCAAATACATTACCTATTGATGCAAGGAATGAATCCTCAACATTCTCTACAAGAGTAAATGCACCTTCAACGATACCAAATGCCCCAAGGAACCACATTACTGCACAACAGAGGAACAATATTGTTCCAGCCTTCTTGAGGAATGCCCATACTCTCTCCCAGACATGGAGAAGAACATTCTTTACTGACGGAATGTGATATGCAGGAAGCTCCATAACGAATGGTGCCGGGTCACCTGCGAACATACTTGTCTTCTTCATGATGATGCACATGATGATGACCATGGCAATACCGCCAAAGTAGATAGCCGGGGCGAACCACCATGCACCGCCCATAAGGTAGCCGGCGATAACTGCAATTACAGGAAGCTTGGCTCCGCATGGAATGGACGTGGTTGTTATCATGGTCATGCGGCGATCCTTTTCCTCCTCAATGGTACGGGTAGCCATAATACCCGGAACACCGCATCCTGATGAAATAAGGAAAGGGATAAATGACTTACCTGAAAGACCGAATCTTCTAAACAGTCTGTCCATGATAAATGCAACTCTCGCCATATATCCGCAGTCCTCAAGAAGTGTAAGGAACAGGAATACTATAGCCATCTGAGGAGCAAATCCGATAGGCGCTCCGAGACCGCCGATGATTCCATCTACCACAAGGGAAATCACCCAGTCAGATGCCCCGGCATTTGTAAGGATGTCCGCAAAGAAAGGCTGTATCCATTCTCCAACAAGAACATCGTTTGTCCAGTCAGTTACGATAGTTCCGAGGGTAGTTACGGAAACATAATAAACCAGGAACATTACGACAGCAAAAATCGGAAGTGCAAGGATACGATTGGTTACGATCTGGTCAATCTTATCAGAAACTGAAAGCTCACCCGCTTTTCTCTTCTTTACAACTGACTTGTTCACAAGCTTCTTGATGTAGTTGTATCTCTGATTAGTGATAATTGACTCTGCATCATCATCAAGCTCATTCTCACAATCAGCAATGTGTACCTCTATATCGGAAAGAGTGTTCTTGTCAAGCTTCAGCTGTTCAAGAGCTACCGAATCACGTTCAAAAACCTTAACCGCATACCAACGGAGATTTCTCTTATCCACATCATTCTCAAGGTGCTCTTCGATATGAGCTATGGCATGTTCAACGGAACCGTCGAACACTGCTGGAAGTTCATTCTCTCTTCCTTCCTTCGCAGCCTCGATACAAAGCTCCGAAAGCTTATCGATGCCCTCACCTCTTAAGGCTGAAATCTCAACCATCTTACAGCCGAGCTCTTTTCCCAGTCTTTCGATATCTACCTTGTCGCCGTTCTTTCGGACAACGTCCATCATATTTACGGCTATGACCATAGGAATACCGATTTCAACCAACTGAGTGGTGAGGTAGAGATTTCTCTCGATATTTGTACCGTCAATGATATTGAGGATCACATCCGGCTTATCTTTCACAAGATAGTTACGTGACACTACTTCCTCAAGTGTATAAGGAGAAAGAGAATATATACCCGGAAGATCCTGAACAACTACTTCATGATTTCCCTTTAAACGTCCTTCCTTCTTTTCAACAGTAACACCCGGCCAGTTACCCACATACTGATTGCTGCCTGTCAGGGCATTGAACAGAGTCGTTTTACCACAGTTGGGGTTACCGGCTAATGCAACCTTAATTTCCATACTTTTGCCTCTCCTTCTTTAGTACTATCATGCCATCTCAAGGATGTCTGCATCGTCTTTACGTATAGAAAGTTCATAACCTCTTACGGTTATCTCTATAGGATCTCCAAGAGGTGCCACCTTTCGCACGAAAACATCCGTTCCCTTAGTGATTCCCATATCCATGATCCTTCTCTTAAGTGCCCCTTCGCCATGAATCTTAAGCACGGTTGAGGACTGCCCAACAGGAATATCTCTTAGTGTCTTCATAATCTCATCTCCCTTTTGTGTTTATAAAAGTCAGTTGATACTAACTATAATTAGTGAAGCCTAACTCGTGTAGCATAAAAAAAGTTATCTGACTTCTGCTACATTCCTGTAATTTCAACGTCAAATAACTATGATGCACAACACAGTGATCTTTTTATATTCCGATCAGTCAACCATGATCTTTGATGCCATCTGGCTCGTTATACCCAGCCTGGTATCTTTGATACTTACGATGACATTACCTTCGCCTGTATCGGAAATGATCTCAACCTGCTCTCCGGGAACGAACCCAAGATCGGCAAGATGCTGTCTCATATCTTCTCTGCCTGTAACTCTGCTGATCATGTGTTTTTCACCGGCACCGGCCATTGATAATGGTAACATAACTTTCCTCCGGATATACGTAAGATCAAGGCTCCATGCCTCTTCATTTCGTAACATGTTAAAATTAGCATCAACTAACCGTAAAGTCAAGGCTTTAACACCACAAAAGTTAGTTTTGACTAAGCAATATTTTTATGAAATTTTTATACTTTTTCACTATATTCATTCCTGTTTTCCAAAACATACTATTTATCGAGGTTTTATGCTATACTTGCTAACAATCTGTTGAGTTCCTATAGTTTTTCTATGGATGATATAATTTAGTAAATATTTTATTATTTACATATTAAGAAAGGAGATATTTTATGAAAGCTTATGAGACCCATGAGTCTTCCGAAAACTATCTCGAAAGCATACTCATGCTTTCCATGGACCATCAGGTGGTCCGTTCCATTGATATAGCGAATATGCTTGGTTTCTCAAAGCCTTCCGTATCAGTCGCCATGAAGCGTCTCAGGGAGGAAGGGATGATCACCGTTGACTCTAACGGCTACATCTCTCTTACAGAAGACGGAATGACCATAGCCAAGGGCACTTACGAGAAGCACGTTGTCATCACCAACGTTCTCATTGACCTGGGTGTAAGTGCCTACACAGCCGGACAGGATGCCTGCCGCATAGAACATGTGCTCAGTCCGGAAACATTTGCACGAATCAAGGATTTTTATCTCAGATCCCATGACGGCGTATCTTCTGAGCTTGATGCCATAAGTAAATTCGAGCAAAAGAAGCCCTGATTCCGAGGTGGGCAAAAAAGCGTATCTGACCGCCAAAAGGCTTCAGCCTGTCAGCCGGTCAGATACGCTTTTTATTTTAGATATCATGATGTAAATGTCACGAAGTCCTGCTACTCTTTTGTGCAGGCACAAACATAGGAGCACTCATGGTACTTACGCTATCAGATGGTTTTCTTTGTTGTGAGAAGCCTCATGGAATTAAGTATGCAGATTACCGATACTCCCACATCTCCGAATACCGCAGCCCACATATTGGCTATTCCCAGTGCTCCGAGAGCCAGCACCGCTATCTTCACTATCAACGCGAAAGCAATGTTCTGCTTTGCTATCACCATGGTCTTACGTGCGATAGCTATGGTCGAAGGTATACGTTTAAGATCATCATCCATGATGACAACGTCGGCAGCTTCTATGGCTGCATCTGATCCGATGGAACCCATGGCGATCCCAACGTCAGCCCTCGCCAGTACGGGGGCATCATTTATGCCGTCTCCGATAAAAGCAAGATAAGACTCGCCTTTCTTTTCATTCTTCCTAAGTCCCTCAAGCAGTTCTTCCACCTTTGTGACCTTGTCCTGAGGCAGAAGTTCAGCATAAACCCGATCTACACCCAGTTCTTTTCCAACAGACTCTCCCACATCTTTTCTGTCTCCGGTGAGCATGACCACATTCTTTACACCGGCTTTCTTCATATCACGGATTGAAGCTCCTGCTTCTTTTTTTATCCGGTCCTTTATAAGTATGGCCCCCAGGTATCTGATGGCCCCTCCTTCTTCTGCCGCTATATAGGATATGGTTGCCGCCGGATCATCAGCTTCCCTGTAATCGATTCCGTTGGCTTTCATCAGCTTATCATTTCCGATCAGGATTTTTCTTCCCTCTATCTTACATACGATTCCCTGTCCGGAGACATTTTCGATATCCGTAACAAGATTCATGTTTATATCGGTTCCGGACACAGTGGCAGAAAGCTCTTCTCTTATGGACTTAGCAATAGGATGGCTGCTCATTCCTTCAGCCAGAGCCGCCAGACGAAGAAGTTCCTCTCTGCTGACGCCTTCTTCCGTAATCACTTCGGATACCTTAAAATTGCCTTCCGTAAGAGTTCCCGTCTTGTCGGAAACCACCGTATCTATACCGGAAAGAAGTTCAAGATAATTTGATCCCTTGATAAGAACTCCGTTGGATCCGGCTGCTCCGATACCACCGAAAAAAGCAAGTGGTATAGATATAACAAGAGCACAGGGGCAGGAGACAACAAGGAAGGTGCAGGCCCTGTAAAACCATGTTGTCGGGTCTCCTGTAACCAGAGTGGGAATCACCGCAAGCGCTATCGCAGCATAAACCACTATAGGTGTGTAAACCCTCGCAAATCGTGTAATGAAATTCTCGGTCCTGGATTTCCTTTCAGAAGCATTTTCCACAAGCTCAAGGATCTTTGAAACCGTCGAATCTTCAAAAGCCTTCAGAGCCCTGACTCTCAAAAGTCCTTCACCGTTTATACATCCCGATATGACCATATCCCCGGGTCTTACACTCCGCGGGACAGACTCTCCCGTGAGAGCCGCTGTGTTGATGAGAGATTCTCCCGTAATAACTTCACCGTCAACAGGTATCCTGTTACCGGCCTTGATGACCAGAATATCTCCTATCTCCACATCATCAGGATCCACCGTTTCCACAGTTCCGTCTTCACTTTCCACATTTGCTTCCTCAGGCACTATATCCATGAGGCTGGCAATGTTTTTGCGGGACTTTCCAACGGCATACTTCTGGAACCACTCTCCCACCTGGTAGAACACCATAACAGCAACTGCTTCGGAGCTTTCTCCTGTTGCAAATGCCCCCACCGTTGCTATCGTCATAAGAAGCGACTCATCCATGGGCTGTCTGTTCCTGATTCCCAGTACAGCCTTCTTCACCACCGGATAACCGCTTATGAAATAGGGTATAAGATATAATAAAAAACTGAGCAATTTATCATCGAACAAAACGGGGCAGACACCGGCCTTTTCTGCTGTAAGCAGGACAAAAAATATAACTGTTCCTGTTAGTATCTTAAGCAATTCCTTTTTTAGTTTTTTGTCCATTTTTTCCTCTTTTCGGAATAAACTGATGCAGCCCTTCTCTTAAAAAGATACTTATATCTCTACAGAGAAATCAGGCTCGATCTTCTTTCCTGTCTCTATGGCAAGCTTCAGGATTTCGTCAAATCTCTCGCTCTCCGCATCCAGTGTGAATTTCTGCATAACAAAGTTCACTTTGGCATCATTCACTCCATCTAATTTCTTTACTGCTTCTTCAACCTTTGCCGCACAGTTTGCGCAGTCAATTTCACATTTGAATTTCTTCTTCATATCCTTCTCCTTTACTCTTCCACATGCTCCTTGCCCATAGCTATGATGACCTTTACATGGTCATCCGCAAGGCTGTAATACATAGCCTTTCCATCCCGGCGTGACTTTATCAGCTTACTGGTTTTAAGTATCTTAAGCTGATGTGATACAGCCGACTGGTTCATCTCCAGATCATCACATATTTCTGTTACGTTCTTCTCACCCTGAAAAAGATCGTAAAGTATCTTTATTCTGGTAGAGTCACCGAACACCTTGAAAAGCTCTGCAAGATCGCTGAGCTCATCCTCTGAAACGTTCTGAATGAGATGATCAATTTTTTTCTCGTTATACTCTTCTGACACTGCTTACTCCATTTCTTATTCAATGAATGAATTATCACTCATATGAATATATTATCATATGTCACTTCGTTGTCAATAGAAAAACAGACCTGCCTTTACTTTATAATGGCTGAACATCCCCCCATGTCAGACCAGAAATCCAACCCTCGTGGGCACCTAAGGCAAGTCTGTTTTCACTATGTTTTACACTCTTCCCACGCTCCGGAAAAGCCATTATCACTTATTCTAAACCATCTTTTCAGGTCTCACGGCAAGGTCATATTCCTCACTGCTCATGAAGCCAAGAGCCAGGACTGCCTCTTTAAGTGTGGTATTCTCTTCAAATGCCTTATGGGCACATTTAGCGGCATTCTCATATCCTATTGAAGGACTCAGGCATGTTACCAGCATAAGAGAGTTACGGAGATTCTGCTCCATCTTACTGCGGTTTGCCTTTATACCTCTGACACAGTTCTTTTCAAAGGAAATGATTCCGTCAGAAAGCAGACGGATAGACTGCATCATGTTATAAGCCAGTACAGGCATGAAAACATTGAGCTCGAAATTGCCCTGTGATGCGCCTATACCGATGGTACTGTCATTTCCCATTACCTGAACAGCTATCATGGTGATGGCCTCACACTGTGTGGGATTTACCTTTCCCGGCATAATGGAGCTTCCCGGCTCATTTTCAGGTATGCTGATTTCTCCTAGACCGCATCTCGGTCCGTTTGCCAGCCACCTGATATCATTTGCAATCTTCATTAGGTTTGCTGCAAGTCCCTTCAGAGCACCGCTGGTAAAAACATAGCCGTCCTTTGATGTAAGAGCATGGAACTTATTATCGCTTGCAGTGAACTTCTCGGACGTGATCAGTGAAATCTCTTCACAGCACATCCTATCAAATCCCTCAGGACAGTTAAGTCCGGTACCCACCGCTGTACCTCCTATGGCAAGCTTACGAAGATGATCAGAGGCCTCGATGATGTGGGCTCTTGACTCCTGAAGCATACCTCTCCAGCCCGATATCTCCTGACTGAATCTGAGAGGAACTGCATCCTGGAGATGTGTACGTCCTATCTTTATTACATCCCTGTTTTCATCCTCAAGACGTTCCATGGTTCTGATAAGACAGTCAATGGCGGGAATGAGCTTCTTATGTATAGCTATAACCGCCGCCATATTCATAGCTGTCGGGAAAGTGTCGTTCGAGGACTGAGACATATTTACATGATCATTTGGATGAATGTTCACCTCCGGATGATTATGCATGGCTATATGGGATATAACCTCATTCAGGTTCATATTTGACTGCGTCCCGGAACCTGTCTGCCATACCTTAAGAGGAAATTCACCGGGATATTTTCCCTGTAGTATGTCACTGCAGGCTTCTGTTATAGCTCGGGCCCTGTCCTCAGAAAGCTTTCCAAGCTTCTGATTTGCACCGGCTGCTGCAGACTTAAGAACCGCAAAGGCATCGATAACTTCCACAGGAATGGTCTCGGTTCCTATACGAAAGTTCTCAAGAGAACGTTCTGTCTGGGCTCCCCAGAAATGATCTGCAGGAACCTTTACTTCACCCATCGTATCATGTTCAATTCTGTAATCCATCTTTTCTCCAATCTATGATGTGCCGAAATCAACATTTACAAGTATAGCATGCCATTCACTGTCATCACTAATAGAATAAACAAAACTTAAGACTGCATCCAGCAGGGGAGAGCACCCTGATTGATGCTGCGTCGGCTGTCCCGCGTGACAGCCTTATCGCAAAAAAAGGTCAGACCTTACGGCCTGACCTGTCTGACTTAATTTTTTATTCCGTGTTCTCCCAGGATCTGAAACATCTCATGAAAGCAATAATTGATCCCATCACTCAATAGTAAGTATGTCTGAGAATCCTGTTACATTGAAAATCTCATCGATCTCTTCGGAAACATTTCTGATAACCATGCTGCCCTGCTTATTCATCTTCTTCTGTGCTGAAAGAAGTACTCTGAGTCCCGCACTGGATACATACTCCAAAGCTGAAAAATCAAACACCAGCTCCTTAACTCCTTCTATCTCTGCATTAACTGTCTCTTCAAGCTGAGGAGCAGTAGTGGTGTCGAGGCGTCCCTCTAAGGCGATATTAAGCTTTGCATCTTCTTTTGTCTTTGTTATGTTTAACATATTCTATTTCTCTCCTTTATGCTAATTTGAATAATCAATATTAACCTGTTCCAATTTCTCTGCACTGTCATCTGTCACAAACTATAGTAAGATCCACTTTATCTCTTCTGATACCTACTATAACATCCTTGGCAAGACTTGCAACTATAGACTTTTCCAGCTCATCTGCAGCTTCCTGCTTATCCTCGGATTCGGATGAATCCTCCAGAGAATCCCTGTAACTGCTGAGGGACCACACCATCGGAACTCCGGCGGTAGGCATCTCTCCCATGATTCCCATTCCCATAAAATCATAGTAAGGCATCGGAGAGCCGTATTCCTGCTGAAGCTTCATGCTTTCATCGAAACTCAGAAGACCGTCTTCTATAATATCACTTATCTTGCCCATGAAGCCCTTTGCATATTCGTTTTTCTTACTCTTGGAAACCGAAATAAGCGCATCCTTCTTGCCCTTATCCATAATGGTTTCCACCTGAAGTTTTATTCTGTACTCTTCTCCTTCTTTTTCTATCCAGAAGCCGGCTTCATACTCTCTCGTCATGGCTTTCACCATTCCGATGGTCTCTTCGGCCAAAAGCCTGAGATGCAAAGCCTTTTTCTTATCCAGATTCTGACCTTTGATGTATTCGTCCACAACATTAAGAGCTTCTGCGGACATCTCCCCATCACTGTTGATATTCAATATTTCTGTCTTTTGCATGTAACCCTCTCCTTTCAAGCCTTCAACCGAACTAATTGAATACTATTCTATTCTATTCTACAACAATAAAGCTCGTATATACCATTCGTTTTTTAGTAAAATATATTTTTTCCTAAAAAATATCCCATTTATTTGAAGTATGATTATATCTTAGAAATCCATAGGAGCAGTCCTCCCAGGTGGTTCCATCCTGCCCTATACTGTAGACTGCATGCTCGTACTGGATGCGGTTTCTCGAAGGAACGGAAAAACTATAGCCGTATTCATTGAACATCTCCACAGCACCTTCTTCTCTTGAAAATCTGTAGATGATACCGGTACTCTCAGTGGAAGTGGTCCTTCCCGTTGTTCCGTATGCATCGATCACATAAGGTGTCCTTCCGTTGTTGATGATCTCTCCCGGTGTATAGTGGGACATTATGGAATCTCTCCAATACATGGTGGCTGCAAGATGATTTCCTGATTCTGTCTCTACGGAATAGAGCCTAAGTCCCGTCATGACAGGAACTGTAACATCATAGAAGGAGTAAGTCTCTTTACCATCCGTATACCACCATGTGGCACAATAGTCATATCCTCCATCAAATTCCACCGGATTATCAGCCTCGTCAGGCGCACTTGTAAGTCCCGGTTCAGTTTCAAAATGCACATACCTGATGGTCATGGCTACCATATCCCTGGCCCCGTCACCGTTAAAATCCGAATATATATAATCAATTATCTTATCCGAAGTATGTTCGTATATTGTCTCTGTCAGCTGCTGGGTGGTGTATTCCTTTGCCTTATCTGGATAATCCTGAGGTGTCTTTTCTATCTGGCTTCCATTTTTCGAAGCATTGGCGCCTGTGCGAAGCGTTCTCTTTGCAGCTGTAATATCCTCAATTCTCTCCTTATAGTCCTTAAGCATGGTCATCGCAAAACTCTTTTCGTTATCGGAAAGCCAGGATTTCGTCACTCTTGCTACCTCGGAATCATTCTTATCCTTTCCGTCTACCTTTCTTAGTCCTATATCCTTGAGCTTTACGAATCTTCCCTCTGAATCAAAGCCGAATATGCGATGCCTGCTCACACCGTAATGGGTCACCACATACTCTTCCCCTGCATCCAGAGTTTCAGTTCCGACAGAATAGATCATAGGATTGCCGTTTCCACCCATGAGCTCATCAACATACATTTTCAAAGCATCATCCCTGTACCCGTATACTCTGAAGTGATAATGCCTGTCTTTAAGATCATAGTAAGCCACAAGCAATTCATCCAGACCATCTCTGTTGAAATCTGTGAGCTTCACCAGACATACTCCCACCATGTCCTTATACAGCCCACTTTCTCCGGAATCCGGAGAACTCACTATTCCTGTTTTTCCGTATTTTTTTTCGAGCCTTTTTATCTCATCCAGATAAGCACCATAGGCTTTTCCCGTCATGCTTATGACTTCACCGTTCTTGTCCACTCTCCGTCCGTCGGGCGCTGTAGCATCCCTGAGAAGAGCTCCGTCCTCTCCCACATAATAAATGTCATCTATCCACTGATCGGTAAGCGGTTCATGCTCATCATCAAGATAGAACCAGTCATTTTCACGCTTTACCCAGCCTGTGTCCTTTTCCGGATCCGGTGCTTCTGTAGACTGTGTCTCTTCATCTGTGTCAAAGCTTTCATAGGTATCGGAATCCAGAACAGACTTCCTGATGATTACCTCATTGCCTATTCTCTGAAGCCACTCAGGAGCATATCCTCTCTCCACGACAAAAAAGCCCGCTGCGGCGATAAGTGCTGCGATCATCAATGCATTACCTATACCGAAGCTTCTTTTTTTTGATTTTTGCCTATAACGAAATCCTGCTGTTCTGTTGTCTCTTCCGGTCTTTTCCCCCTTCAGATTTCGATGCATTCAAGCCCCCTTCAGCTGCCTTCCATGTTTTTTCGGAGGCCAATGCCTCCCTGTATTGATTTCCGCCCTCCGACCTGAGGTTTATTCCCCATTCAATGCTCTGAATGTTAAAATTAATATCGACCATTGATGCCATTATCTTAAGTATAAATATTCCGGGAATAAAATCACCAGTGCAGACGATGGAGCTCACCATATTTATTAAGCTTTCCGAATCCGTTCTGCCTGTAGGCCTCATATAAAAGCACTGCTGCGGAATTGCTGAGATTCAGTGAACGTATATCTCCCCACATGGGAATACGAATACATGATTTCGGATGTTCGACAAGTATCTCCTCAGGTATTCCTGCTGATTCCTTTCCGAACATAATAAAATCATTGGGCCCAAGCTGCACATCACTGTAAACATTTTGTGCCTTTGTGGTGGCGAACCAGAGCTTTGGTATCTCCACAATGTCTCTGTCCCAGGCCTTATCCCCTTCTGAAAAGTCGCTGCTTTCGCCGGAGTTATCCTCATTAAAGAACTCATCCGCAAAATGTATTTCCTGATGCTTTTCAAGGAAATCCTCATAATCCGTATACTCGGTAAGCTTAAGCTTAGGCCAGTAATCCATCCCCGCACGCTTCACATACTTATCGCTTATTTCAAAACCGTAAGGCCGGATAAGATGCAGGTTCGTATCTGTCGCCACACAGGTCCTTCCTATAGCTCCTGTATTGAACGGTATCTCCGGCTCATGTAAAACAATATTCAGCATTTTAATATTCCTTCTCTCAAAATCTATCTAAATATACATGGGAAAAGCGAGGTCCCTTAGACCTCGCCATCCGAAATTTCATCATGAAGATCATCTATAAAACGGCCGGAATCACTGTATCCCGGAAGATGACCTATGGACTGGTGCTTTACAGTCCTGTACTCATCATTGCTGTGCCAGTAAGGACAATGTCTGGTCCTTCCGCTGTACATGCGTGCCACATCATCCTCGTCAATGTCTGCATCACAGCACCACTCATCATATTCATCATCGTATGTGTAATTTGAACACATCTCACACTCTGACATATCTCTCTTCTTTCTATATCACATATTGGATTTGGCTCTCCGGCTCTTTCCTCCGGTAGCACCGGCCCTTGTGGCCTGAAGTATCTCCTCTTTGCCGCAGCTCGGACAAAGATCCTTAACAAAACATCCCTCACAGTCAGGATTTGCCGACTTACAATGACTTCTTCCCAGTGAGATGATATGAGTATTCCATCTTATCCAGTATTCCTCGGGAACAGTCTCATTAAGCTGATACTCTGTTTCCTCAGGATCCGTTGAATCCGCAAGTCCCAGCCTGTTGGATACACGCTTTACGTGAGTATCCACAACAATGGCATTTTTATTGTAGACATGCCCGAGAATAAGATTGCCGGTCTTTCTACCCACACCGGGGAGGGAAGTAAGCTCTTCAATAGTGTCCGGAACCATCCCTGAAAATCTGCTGATAAGCTCTCCCGCACAGGCCTTTATGTTCTTCGCCTTATTATGATAAAAGCCCGTTGGCCTGATATCCTCTTCAAGCTCTTTTATATCTGCCTCCGCAAATGCCTTCAGATCCTTGTATTTTTTAAAAAGCTTCTCCGTCACCTTATTGACTCTCTCGTCAGTACACTGTGCACTCAGTATGGTGGCGAATAAAAGCTGCCATGCATTGCTGCTTTTCAGAAATATAGGGGGCTCACTGCCGTAACTTAAATCCAGTCTCTCCATTATCCTGTCTACTCTGAGAGTCCTGTCAGCCTTGCTTTCACCCTTAACAAACATAGTTTCAACTCCTCCGGGTCACAAAGGACCAAAAGCCTCATTACACAACAACAGCCCCTGCCTCGGTCATATACTCTCAGCGTAAATTACTCCTTATCACTTAAAGCTCAAGAGTAATGTTTCTGCCTGTAGGCTTATACTGATAATATCTGACTCCGGCCGCATCCAGCATCCTCTTACTTGCCTTTGTGGCTGCGTCATCGGCATACTTGTCGGAATAGTAGATAAGTGTGGTGATACCTGCCTGAATCAGCGCCTTGGCACATTCATTGCATGGGAACAATGTAACATACAGCTTGGTTCCCTCGAGAGAACCTCCGCGATAATTCAGAATAGCATTGAGCTCGGCATGGGTGGCATAAAAATACTTGGCATTGTACGGATCATCCTTTGCATGCATCTTTGTCCAGGGGAAATCATCATCGGAACAGCCCTTAGGAAAGCCGTTGTAGCCCATGGACAGGATCTTGTTATCCGGGCTTACGATACAAGCTCCCACCTGTGTATTGGGATCCTTGGACCGGCGGGCGGACATCTCCGCAACTCCCATGAAGTACTCATCCCAGGTTATATAATCTTTTCTCTTACCGCTGTCTTCCATCCTAAATCTCCTTAATCCGTATATTCAGTTAAGCTTCCGGTGCAGATAATCATCACCTTAAGCTGTTTCATTTCTCATCCGCAAGAAGTTCTGTCATGCCTGCGGCCTTTCTCATTCTGTTCATAAGAGCGAATCCCACACCTCTGTCACTGTAGCTCTCGGCATAGATTCTCTCAACCTTATCATCATCAAACTCACGGAGCACCCTGAAAAGCTCATGTGTCATGGATAAGGGTTCACTGCGGTGGCCGATGATCTTTATATCGGAAGCCTTACCATGAGCTCTCCCGTACAGCTCCTTTGTTTCATCGCAACAGATAATGCCTGCCCTGAGACCTTCTGCCTCATCCTTCTCCACAAGCCGGTTAATGTAATCCGAAATCTGTCTGTCAGCCTGAAGTCTCTCTTCTTCACTGACTTCATAATCCTTCTCTTTAAGAAGGCTGGTGGTCACCAGAGCCATCCGGGCATTGGGCGCATAGTGGCGATATTTCATTCCCGGAGCCTTTGGATGTATGCCTTCATTTACTCCCCCTGCAACTATGGCAGGATCTATCTCCACCTTCCTTCCCAGAGTCTCACTGAGCTCCTCAACGGTTATTGCACCGGGTCTCAGCAATGTAGGAATCTCTCCGGACATATCTATGATGGTTGACTCAACTCCTATACCTACAGGTCCGTCATCAAGAATCATATCTATCCTTCCCTTTAGATCATGAAGAACGTGTGTTGCTTCTGTAGGACTCGGCTTTCCTGATGTATTGGCGCTCGGTCCTGCTATAGGAAGTCCCGATGCCTTAATAAACGAAAGAGTCAGCCTGTTCTCCGGACATCGTATGGCAACAGTTTCAAGTCCTCCGGTAGTCTCATACGGAACTATATCCGATTTTGGAAGAATGATTGTCAGAGGTCCCGGCCAGAAAGTCTCCATAAGCTTCTCTGCATCCCCGGGAAACTGAGAAACCAGCGGCTGAACCTCAGAAATACATGATACGTGTACTATGAGAGGATTATCTGAAGGTCTCCCCTTTGCTGCATATATTTTCCTGCTGGCATCAGGATCCAGGGCATTTCCACCCAAACCATATACGGTCTCTGTGGGAAAAGCCACCAGACCGCCATTCTTGATGATCTCAGCGGCCTGCTGGACCCCCTCCATGCCTTTTACTATTGTTTCCATTTACTAAATACCCCTGTATAAATCTCATTACATCTTATGAACCTGATACATTATTAAGATCAAGTATGGACCAGAAGCCAGCAGGCTCCTGTCCCAGCTTCCATGCGGCAACTCCGCCGCAGCCGCTTTCCTTAATGACATCAAGTTTCAGCTTCATGGACTTTTCGTCCTCCAGCCATACCTTCTTAAGGGTGTTCCCATCCATGAACTCGCCGTAATTCTGTCCGATCTCACTGTTCCAGCTTAACTGGACATTGTTCTTTTCGACCCATTCAAGACTTGATGCTATTCCCAAAGCCTCTGATGTGGTCTTGTTTTCAGAATCCGTCATCCAGACTCTGGTATAAAACGGAACCGCAATGATGATCCTTTCGGTATCCATCATCTTCTGGGTCTCAGAGATAGCATGATTGAGATACCCTATGGACGCGACACTTCCTTCCTCGCTTCCGGCATAATGCTCGTCATAACACATGATGATGACATAATCAATGTTTTCCCCGAGCTGTTCTATATCATAGTAGCTGTTATAGGAATAGGGAACATAACAGTCCACAGACAGGATTATCCCTGCTTTACGACAGGCAACCGCCAGTTCCTTCATGAACTGAACATAATCTCTGCCAAGCCTTTCGGGAATAAGCTCAAAATCTATATTAAGACCGTCAATCTCTCCGGCCACAGCAGTGGCTACAAGATTATCTACAAGCTTTGCCCTGAGAGCTGTGCTCTTAAGAAAAACAGACTCATCTATGTCACCGCCGTCAAAATTGTTCACTGTCGCCCAGACCTGATAGCCCTTGGCATGAGCCTTATCCACATAATCCTTGGTCCAGTAGCAGGTAAATGTTCCGTCATCTCCGGTAAGAACGAACCATGTCGGGGCCACAACATTCATTCCTGTGGCGTCTTTGGTTATATCTTCAAGATAATTATTGGCCTCGGTCAGTGTAATCTGATGGAATCCGAGAACCACCTTGTTTCCGTCTGAGCGGGTTATATGTGTATACTCCGGTGCCTGAAAATCACTTTCCGGAGTCACATCCTTTATTTCTCCAAGATGGGAGTTCCTGAGCCAACCCACATAGCCGTCTTCGGTAGACACCCTGCTCCATTTTTCAAGAGACTCAAGGATTTTTACTTTTTGCCCGGCCTCAAGATTTGTGAGGACTTTTGACTTAACTCCGCCAAGAAGCCGTACTGCCTCTTTTCTCTTCACATCCGCCTGTTTGTATTCACTCAGGTCGTTAGAGATAAAGACTCTCTTGGTATCATCCGAAATATAACTTTTGTAGCTTATGTCCGTATATTCTGCCACAAGCTTGATGTTGAGATAAAGGTCGTCAGTAGAATCCCCCATACGTATAAACGCCGTAGATCCGTCTTTCAGGGTATCTCCGAGACCGTATTTTACAGTCTCTTCAGGAAGTGTATATAGAATTGCATTCAGATCCTTCGTCCAGTAATATCTTCTGTTAAGCTCCGACATCACCCATTCAAAGGGAATGAACACTCCTCCGTTAATGCACTTTGCCCTGACAGCCGTACCATCATCCTTTAAAGCCTGGACATCATTCAGAAAAAGGGCCACATCATCTCCGCTTACACCAAAGTACTCAGTCTTATCTGCCATCTCTCTGGATGGAGCATAGGTCCTGTCATACAAAAACAAGCCAGCCACAGATATGACCAAAAGCAGTACGATAACCGCCATAACCGGAAGAAATCTGCTGCCGCCGCCTGATGAATTCTTTCTGGATTGCTGCCTTCTTCTCAAACTCTTTAATTCTTTAGCCACTATGTCGTCTCCTTGCGGATCAAATGCTCATATTCCGGAGCCTGTCCACTGAAACTGTGCCGGCTCCGGGCAATCTGATCACACTACTTCTTTATTCAGTTCCTCAAGCTTAGCCGCCTGATCTGCAGAAATGATAGGATCCAGAAGCTCATCCAGATCTCCGTTCAGTATCTTCTCAATAGAATAGAGTGTCAGTCCTATACGATGGTCCGTAACTCTTCCCTGAGGGAAGTTATATGTTCTTATCTTCTCGGAACGATCTCCTGTTCCAACCTGTGAACGCTTGGCTTCTGCCGCCTCGCTCTGCTTTTTATTATACTCTATTTCATATAATCTGGCGCGGAGCAGACGCATGGCCTTTTCTCTGTTCTGTACCTGTGAACGCTCCTCCTGGCACTCCGCCACCATTCCGGTAGGAACATGAATGAGACGAACGGCCGATGAAGTTTTGTTAATGTGCTGTCCTCCCGCACCGGATGATCTGAACACTTCCATCCTTACATCAGCAGGGTTTATCTCCACATCAACGTCCTCTGCTTCAGGCATAACCGCGACTGTGGCAGTTGAGGTGTGTATACGTCCTCCGGACTCTGTTACGGGAACACGCTGAACTCTGTGAACTCCCGCCTCATACTTAAGTCTTGAATAAGCGCCCTTACCGGTCACGATAAATACCACTTCCTTCATTCCGCCTATTCCTGTCTCATTGGCGGAAACAAGCTCCGTACGGTAACCCCGGCGTTCCGCGTAGTTGATGTACATACGATAGAGCTCATAGGCAAAAAGCGCAGCCTCATCTCCTCCTGCTCCGCCTCTTATTTCAATGATAATATTCTTATCATCATTCTCGTCCTTCGGAAGAAGCAGTATCTGGAGCTCCTTTACAAGCTCAGGCTGGTCTGCCTTTGCCTGCTGAAGCTCCTCCTTGGCCATCTCCACAAGGTCAGGATCCTTCTCCGACGCAAGAATCTCAAGAGAGTCCTTCTCTGCCTGAACCGCATCCTTATATTTTTTATAGGTGCTGATCAAGGGCTCAAGCTCACTGCTCTCCCGCATCATCTTAAGGTACTTTTCTGTGTCATTCACTATATCAGGCTCCGTCATGAAGCGCTGAATTTCCTCATAATGTCTTGATATGGATTCAAGACGGTCAAACATATCCATTTCTATATCCTCATATATAAGTATTAATATCTATATCGGTTTTTGCAGACCGGCGGACCTGATCACAGATCCATCTGAAACCTGCCGGGTCACTTCCGGTAAACTAAATCCGGCCTGTGACTACTCTATCATTAT
>Ga0256404_1006709_pt1 | contig 18786 bp, 14 predicted proteins | sample RumenRJG_01DNA_FD_185990 | JGI IMG/M metagenome (GOLD analysis project Ga0256404, IMG submission 185990) | Bovine rumen microbial communities from Lethbridge, Alberta, Canada - RJG_01 | ecosystem: Host-associated > Mammals > Digestive system > Stomach > Rumen | place: Canada: Alberta | collected...
AACATGTATTCGTAGGCCAATCCACAATTGGGATTAGCCTATTCAAACTGGAAACGCCGTATGCGGATCCGCACGTACGGTGTTGTGAGAGGTGTGATGCTAAAACATCCGCCTACTCGATTGCCTGAATCGCAGAGAGCACCGGCTCCTGCGCGATCTCAGGTTTTGCCCGCACGCAATGCTGCGGGGCACGATTTCCAAAGGTGCGGCCTGTTTGCAGCAGGCGGTATCGGATATATAATCCGGAAAACTCTCGGGCGGACAAATCCGCAAACATAAGGACACTTAAGCATGAAGGGCAGTCTCAGCGACATGGAGGATCTGTGCAGGTCGGATCCGCTGGTGCGCACTTTCAGGGAGCTTGTGCGCTTCCCCACGCAGTCAGATGACAATTCCAAAACTATCCCCTCAACTGATGGGCAGCTGCGCCTCGGCGCGCACCTGGTGTCGCTCTGCAGCAGCCTGGGCTTCAAGGCAGAGCAGGATGACAAGGGCGTGGTCACGGTAATCGTTCCCCCGTCAGCCGGATGCGAGAGCGCGGATCGCCTGGCGCTCATTGCCCACCAGGACACGGCGCCTGACGCCCCTGGCGACGGGGTGGAGCCCAGGCTGGTGAAAAACTATGACGGCGGGGCAATCGAGCTTGACAGCGGTTTGGTGACTGACGCAAAAATCTGTCCGAATCTGCCTTCACATAAGGGCGATGACATTGTCGTCACCGACGGCGTGACGCTTCTTGGCGCCGATGACAAGGCCGGGGTGGCAGTGATCCTTGAGATCCTGCGGGAGATCGCTGAGGATCCTTCCTTCAGGCATCCTGAGATGCGCGCGGTCTTCTCGGTTGACGAGGAGATCGGGCGCTCGGCTGACTATATCGATGTGCAGAAGCTCGGCTGCGCGTTCGGCGTCACCGTAGACGGCGGCGAGGCCGGGGATCTTGACACCACGACTTTCAGCGCCGAAGCGGCGACTGTGACTGTAAAGGGGCGCAGCGTGCACACTTCGTCTGCCTACAAGACCATGGTCAACGCCTGCGAGATTGCCGCGCGCTTCATGCAGCTGCTGCCGCCCGATGAGAAGCCTGAGAACACGCAGGGGAAGGAGGGCTTCTTCCATGTGCACAATCTTGAGGCCAGCGTTTCCCAGGCGAAAATCAGCATGATCATCCGCGATTTTGACGGGGAAAAGCTTAAGGACAGGGTGGCGCAGCTTGATCTCATCGCCTCGCTCCTCAACCGCGAGATCGGCTATGAGAGCGTGAGCGTCGGGCACCATCACCAGTACTCGAATATGGGAGAGGTGCTCGTAAAGCATCCGGAGGTGCTCTCGCGCTGCCGCAGGGCCTATGAGGCTGCTGGGATTGCGGTCCGCGAGTGCGCGGTGCGCGGCGGCACCGACGGCTCCAACCTCTCATGGCGCGGGCTTCCCTGCCCGAACTTCTTTACCGGGTCGCTGTGCATGCACGGGCCTTATGAGTGCCTGCCGGTAAAGTCGCTGCATCTTTGCCATGACGCGGTCAGGGCGCTTGTTGAAATCTGCGCTGACAGCCGCTCATGAAACGGGCCTGCCAGCCGGATAAGGCTGGCAGAATTTTTACTGGAACTTTAATTAAAAGGGCAGCACAGCATGGAAATCCGGCTTGCTTCATGGAACGTCAACGGCATCCGCGCCGCCTCCGGCAAGGATGGGTTCAAACAATGGTTCTCGGAGGATCGCTATGATGTCATCGGCTTCCAGGAGACCAAGGCCGATCCGTCGCAGCTCCCGGAGAGCCTTGTCAAAAAGAGCGGCTATGAGTCCTGGTTCGCTTCATCCACAGTGAAAAAGGGCTATTCCGGCACAGCCGTCTACAGCCGCATAAAGCCGCTTAAGGCTGAGCTTGAGCTTCCGGATCCCAAATTCCAGGGTGAGGGGCGCATCGTTCACCTGGAGTTTGACCGTTTTCACTTCTTTAACGGATATTTCCCGAACGGGGGAGCCGCGATCCTGGATGAGAAGGGGAAGCCTACCGGGAAGTTCAAGCGCGTGCCTTACAAGATGGGGTTCTTCGAGAGCTTCTTCGAGTATGCGCAGAAGCTCCGCGAGCAAAAGCCCGTGGTGGTCTGCGGAGATTTCAATATCGCACATGAGCCGATTGACCTTGCAAGGCCCAAGCTCAACGAGCAGAACACCGGCTTTCTCCCTGAGGAGCGCGCCTTCCTCGACCGCTTCATGGCGGCCGGCTACATAGACACCTTCCGCCGGGTGCACGGGGACGTGCCGGATCAGTACAGCTGGTGGTCCTACCGCATGCGCGCCCGCGAGAAGAACGTGGGATGGAGGATCGACTACTTCTTCGTCTCGGATGAGCTTGATGGGAACATCGCCGACGCCTGCATCGAGAGCAGCGTGACCGGATCTGATCACTGCCCGGTCGGGCTGACGCTCAGGTTCTGACCTGTGCTCCCCGGTCAGGCAGCGGCTCGCCGTGCCTGCCTCCCTATCCGTCCGGGAAATCACCGCGCCGGCAGCCATTGCAGCATGACAGACGAAAACACCCCCGGGGATGCCCGGGGGTGTCTTGTTTGAATGAAAAACGCAGTCTGAATGCCGGAACCAGGTTCCGGCATCCGGCCATGATCAGAACATCGCGTTCTTCGGGGTTCTCGGGAATGGGATTACGTCGCGGACGTTCCCGACTCCGGTGACATAGACGCAGAGCCTCTCGAACCCGAGGCCGAATCCTGAGTGGACTACGGAGCCGTAGCGGCGGAGGTCGCGGTACCACCAGTAGTTCTTCGGATCGAGCTTCATCTCCGCCATTCTCTTGTCGAGCATGTCGAGCCTCTCCTCACGCTGCGATCCGCCGATGATCTCGCCGATTCCCGGGGCGAGGACATCCATTGCCGCAACGGTCTTTCCGTCATCGTTCATGCGCATGTAGAAGGCCTTGATGTCCTTCGGGTAGTTCTTGACGACAACAGGGGAGTGGAAATGCTCCTCGGCGAGGAAGCGCTCGTGCTCGGACTGCAGGTCCATGCCCCACTCGACGTCAAAGTTGAACTTGTGCCCTGACTTCTTCAGGACGTCGATCGCGTCGGTGTAGTCGATCTGGGCGAAATCGGAGGCGATGAAGCGCTCAAGGCGTCCGATGGCATCCTTGTCGACGCGCTGCACGATGAACTCGAGGTCGTCATGCCTCTCCTCGAGGACGGCGCGGAAGACGTACTTGAGCATCCTCTCGGCGAGGGCGGCGTCATCGTCGAGATCAAAGAAGGCAGCCTCCGGCTCGCACATCCAGAATTCGGCAAGGTGCCTCGTGGTGTTGGAGTTCTCGGCACGGAAGGTAGGTCCGAAGGTGTAGCACTTCGAGAAGGCGGATGCGTAGGTCTCGACATTGAGCTGTCCGGAGACGGTCATGAAAGCTTCCTTGCCGAAGAAGTCCTTTGTATAGTCGACCTTTCCGTCCTGAGTCTTGGGGACGTTCTCGAGATCAAGCGTCGTGACGCGGAACATCTCGCCGGCGCCCTCGCAGTCAGAGGTTGTGATGAGCGGGGTTGACACCCACATGAACTCCTCGCTCTGGAAGAATCTGTGGATGGCCATCGCAAGGCAGTTCCTGATGCGCATGACCGCGCCGATGAGGTTGGTTCTCGGACGGAGGTGCGCGTACTCGCGGAGGTACTCCGGGGAGTGGCGCTTAGCGCTCATCGGATAGGTGTCAGGATCCTCGATCATTCCGCAGATCGTGACCTTGTCGGCCTTCAGATCGTACTTCTGGCCCTTGCCCTCGGAGAGGACCAGGGTTCCCTCGACAATGACCGAGCATCCGGTGGTCAGCTTGAGAACATCAGCGTAGTTCTCTATGGTATTGGGCACGACAGCCTGAACCGGGTTGAAGCATGAGCCGTCGTAAACGCTCAGGAAAGAAAAACCAGCCTTCGAGTCGCGTCTGTTTCTTATCCAGCCGCGCACTGTTATTCTGCTGCCTGCCGGAACCTTGTCCTTTACCAGGATGTCAGCAGTGGATACTATCGACATTGTCAATTCCTCAAATAAAACCCGGTATATTTTACCATTCGGGCAGAAAAGGCGTCAGACGCCTTCTGTTATGAGTCCCGATGCACAAAAAGCCTTAGTTTCCGAACATCCGGTCGAGCTGCGAGCTGTCATAGCCGGAGCCCTTCTTCGAAGAGCCCTGTCCCTGCTCCCCGGCCGTGCCAGAGGCTTTCCCTGAGCTGCCGGCTGACGCTGCGGGCGCTGTTTCGTGAAGCTCACCTGAGCCGTAGTTGGTAATCGGCTTGTGGCCGCTTCTTATTATGATCTGCCTTCTGCCTGTGGAGCTCCCAGCGGGGCGCTGCGCGCTGTAGTCAGCGGTATCACGGAGCTGCTCCCGGGGAGCGGCAGCAGTCTCTGGCGAAGGCTTCGGGGCAGGGGCTGCGGCCGGCTTTTCCGCGGCTGAGTCCTTAGTGCTTCCCGTGGCTGCGATCTTTCCTGTCTCGGGCTTTGCCATGGTAGCAGCAGCGGGAGCAGTATCCTTGCCTCCCTGAGCTGCCGCGGTCTTCCCATTTCCGTCCCCTGCCTTTCTGGCAGCGGTGGCAGAAGCGCTGCCGGAATCCTTCCCGCTCGCTGCGGCGGAGCCCTTCTTTTCCGAGTCTGTCGCGGGCCTTGCCTGGGGCCAGGGCTTCCTGCCGTCAGACTTTGCCTGGGCCTTCCCTGAGCTTCCGCCTGAGGCTGTCAGGCTCTCACTGCTGTCCTTCCTGCTCTTTCCGGTGCTGCTCTCCTTTGCCTGAGCAGTTCCCGCAGCGCTACCGGCCTTGCCTGACGGGCTCTTTCCGGCATCAGTCTTTCCCTTTCCGGCGGGCTTTGCCGCAGGTGAGGCTGCCGCGGTGCGCCTGTCCTTCGCGCCTCCCTCGTCCTCATCGACAAGGGCTGACTCGCGGCGCTCGATTTCATCGCGGCGTTCCCTCGCGGCCTTTTCCTCGGCGAGCCTGCGCTCCCTGGCCTCGTCAGGCTGTCTGTCTGCCTGTCCGGCGCTCTCGCCTTTCCTGATGACCTCTCCGGTCTCCGCGTTGACGTACTCGGTCTGGCTGAATACCGGGTACTCCAGACCGTAGACCCGCCCGCCCTGGGTCTCCTCCCTGAAGTTCGAGAGCTTGCGGGCGATGATCGAGAGGTAGCCGCCTCCCACCTGATCCGCATTCTGCTGCAGCTCCTGGCAGGTCTTCACGGGCCTGAGTCCGGTGAGGCTGCTGCCGAGGCGGTCGATCTCGTCCTTGACGATCTTCTTGTTGTACTCGTTGTAGGAGTTGAGCTTGCCGAGGAACTCATCCCACTGCCTGCGCTCCTCGTCCGTGGCCTCAGGCGAGTTCCACTCGGGTATGGTGAAGCGGACCTCGACATTCACCTCGGCCCCGTAGAACTCGCAGAAGTCCTTCTTCTGCTGGTAGTCAAGATCCCAGGTGATGCTGAATGAGGCCTTGGTTATCGATCCGGCGTCCTTTCCGCTCCTGGGGCTTTTTTCAGAGATCTCGGAAAAAAGGCCGGAGGCGCTGCTGCTCCTGAGCTGGTAGCTGCTCACCGAGGTCTTCCAGTTCTGCCTGAACTGCGGGGCCTTCTGGTACTCGGACGGAAGCGTCCTGTCATAGCTGCTGAGACTGTCGCCTGCCGCTGCGGCGAAAGGAGTAATCAGTGCGGCTGCTAGAATTATCAAACGCATAATATTAAGGCTGGAACTGATCTGCTTACAAGCTGCGGCGGGGAATATCCTCCGCCTCTCTGACGTGCCCGATTATAGCCGTTTCATCAAAAATTTACCTTCGCTGCTCTTATTGTGCTCATTATCATCTATAATAGTATCCTTATTGAGCTCTGAGCTGGAGACGAAGATGATTACTGCATATGTTATGAGGGAAGGCGGTCTCGACGCCATGCAGCTTAAAATCGAGGACAACAGCCTGCCTCAGGACGCAATCTGGCTCGATGCCTACCGTCTGAGCGACGAGGAGCGCGAATGGCTTACTGATGTCATCCTCAAGGATGTCCCCGAGGAGGAGGAGCTCGATGATATCGAGGCTTCATCCCGTTTCTTCCTCGACTCTGACGGAATCCATATCCTCTCCCTCTTCCCGCAGCGCGTAGGCAACGAGACCATCGGCGTGAACGTCTCCTTCACCCTGAAGGGCAAGCTCCTCATCAGCTACCGTGACGATGACATCGGCGTGCTGCGCCTACTGCGCCACTACCTCAAGCATGACAGCAACCTGGTGAGCTCGGCGCTCGATGTCATACTAGAGCTGCAGGACCTCAAGATAGAGTACCTTTCGGACCTTATTGAGGACGGATACGAGACGCTGCAGGAGAACTCGAAGCATGTCCTCAAGGAGGATCAGACCGAGGAGATGCTCAGGGAGCTCCTCTTCCAGGAAAGCACGAACGGCCAGATCCACCTGGCGCTTCACGATACGAGGCGCTCGCTCCGCTTCATCCTCAAGGTCCTCGGCCCGAAGCTCTCCGAGAAGCAGCACCAGAACGTCATGGAGGTGCTTGCCGATATCGAGTCGCTCCTGCCCCACACCCAGTTCCTCTTCGACAAGATTGACTTCCAGCTTGAGGCGGCTACCGGCTTCACCAACCTGCAGCAGAACAGGGTAATCAAGATGTTCTCGGTCGTGGCGGTCCTCTTCATGCCGCCAACGCTGCTTGCGTCGGTATACGGAATGAACTTTGCGAATATGCCGGAGCTGTCATGGAAATTCGGCTATCCTCTCGCGATAATAATGATGATCGGATCGGCAGTCCTCACATATCTTATCTTCAAGAAGAAAAAGTGGATGTAGCCGGGCCCCCGGACCTGCAGGGCTGCGGCGTATCCGTATCCCCCGGGAGGCGGGCTGCCCGGGCCTTAATGTAGTAAAATTGCGCGCGGCTGTTGAAGAGTGAGTGGAGAACGTACAAGTAAAAGGGCATGAGCTATCTTTCTTTTGAGTTTGCTGTTTTCTTTACCCTCTTTGTCTCCGTCTACTGGACTCTCGGAGTGCGTTTCCGCTGCCAGCGCGGACTCCTCATTCTCGCCGGCTTCCTCCTCTACGGCTCGGTGAATGAATGGTTTGCCGTGCTCCTCGCCCTCTACAGCGTCTTCATCTATGCCTCGGGGAGATGGATTGCCTCAGGCTCCCGCTCGAAGTGGCCGGCCGCGGCGTGCATCTCGCTAGCGGTGCTCAACCTTGCCTTCTTCAAGAACTTCGCGGTGCTCCGGGAGAGCCTCGGCAGCACGCTCACGGGCCTCGGGGTATCGTCATCAGTCCCTGACATCATCCTTCCCGTGGGGCTGAGCTTCTACACCTTTGCCTCAATCACCTATCTTGTCGCGGTTTACCGGGATCATTCAAAAGTCAGATCGCTTCCTGACGTGGCCTGCTACATGTCGTTTTTCCCGGCTATAATCATGGGGCCGATAATCCCCTCGGACTGCTTCTTCTCCCAGCTTGACGGAAAGAGGGAGCTAGGCGATCAGAACAGGGCGGCGGTGCTCGTGATCCTTGCCATATTCAAGATAATGATCTGCGCCAACTGCCTTGAGAACTACGCGGACAATATCCTCTCAAGCCCTGAGAGCTACTCGACGCTGACGCTCTTCACCGCCATCAACGCCTACGCCGTCGAGCTCTTCTGCAACTTCAGCGGCTTCATAAACCTCGTCACGGCCGCAGCGCTCATCCTCGGATTCAATCTCCCCGAGAACTTCAACATGCCGTACACTGCAGTCAGCGTGCAGGATTTCTGGAAAAGATGGCACATGACGCTCTGCGACTTCATCATGCGCTACATCTACTTCCCTCTCGGAGGAAGCCGCTGCAGCCTGCCGAGGACGATCTTCAACCTGTTCGCCGCGTTCATCATCTCCGGGCTCTGGCACGGCTGCACTCTGAATTTCGTAATCTGGGGCGCGATGCACGGAGCGGGGGTTGCGTTCAACCATCTGAACAGGAAGTTCGGGTTCGTGAGCGTGCCAGCGTGGGCAGGGCGTCTTCTGACCTATCTTTACGTCACTGCAGCGTGGGTTCCGTTCAGGGCGGAATCCACAGAGGAGGCCTGGTCATTTGTCAGGGCCTTTTTCACCAACCTTTCCTTCGAGGCCTCGGGGGAGACGCTTGCCGTGCTTGCATCCCTTGCAATATGGTGGGTTGTCTACCCGAGGCTCGGCAGCGCGGTCGGCCGCCTCGTCTCATGGCAGGAGCGGGTTCCTCTCGTCCTGAAGCCTGTTACCGTGACAGCTGCGGTCCTCATCCTGGTCTCGGCTATGCCCGGCACCATGCCCGGCCTTATTTATGCGGGGTTCTGACGGATGAGCGGCAAAAACGGACTCGGCGCATTCCTCTATGTCTCTGTGTCAGCGCTGACTGCACTGGGCATAATCTACCATGCCCAGATTGTCCAGGAGCTGGTAAGGCATTACGAGTTCGCCGAGAACCTCTTCCCGGGGAGCGGGGATTTAAGCTATACCGTGAACAGCTCCGGCGAGGCGGTTGACGATACTGGCATTTCCCTTGATGAAAGCCTTTCCGCAACAGGAAGGGGCGTCTCCCCAGAGAGCAGGGCTGAAGAGATAGATGATGAGGCGGTATCCGGCCCCGGGGAACTGCCCGCATCCGGAAAGGACGGAAGCGGCTCCGGCACGGTCCAGAAGCCAGGGGAGCTCATTGCAGGCGGAGTGAGCGGGACGGTCGGAGACGGCACCGGACCTCAGAGTCCCGCCGGGCCGGAAAAGGCCGGCGCGCAGTCCGGCAGCAGGCCGGAGTGCGCCATCCCGCATCATGGGTTCTCACTTACGAAGGGCGGGAGCGTCCTTTTCATCGGCGACTCGCTGATGCATGATCTTGCCCCCGCTGCCGCAAGGGAGCTCAAGGCGCACGGCATCAGATCAGTCAATGCCAGCAAGTCAGGCACCGGCCTCAGGACCGATACCGGGCGCGAGTGGAAGCAGCACGTCACTGATATACTGAAGCGTGATGACAGCATCCGCCTCATAGTCGTCATGATCGGGGCGAATGATCCGGTGGGGTTCTTCGAGGGGCGGAACGTCATCAAGTTCGGCAGCCCGAAATGGCGCGACTTCTACCGCGGAAGGATAGCGGAGATTTACGCGCTTGCTGGGAAGCACGGCGCCTCGGTCATGTGGTACGCGCTTCCTGCCATGAAGAGCAGCAAGTACGATGCCAAGGCCAGGATCCTCACCGGGCTCTTCAGCGACGAGGCGGAGAAGAGGGGCGGCATAATGATCTCGGCCGAGGCTATCTCCCCGGGCGGCCGCTACTCCGCCTACCTCAATGACCGCGGCACCATGAGGCAGGTGAGGAAGGACGACGGCATCCACTTCACCATGTACGGCGCAGGGCTACTTGCCAGGGATTTCATGGCAAGGCTGGTGCAGCTTGAGGAGAAGGGCAGGGCCTATGCCGCGGCAGGGTGCGCGGCGCCGGGCGGAAAGCAGGAGACGGCTGTGCTGGCAGAGAACAGCGCCGGAAAGAACGGAGTGAAGCCGGAAACCCCGGGGAAGCCGGAAAAGCCCGTGAGCGCAGTGAACCAGCATGCCGGTGCTGACGGCGGGCCGCAGCAGGCAGCCGCCCCGGGGGATGACGGTGGCGCTGACGATGACATCGAGCCAGCCGAGACCTCAGGTGAGGCGCTGGCAAAGACCGAGTCAAGCCGTGGCCTCATACCAGAGGCCGGAAGCGACGGGCTCTTCGAGGTCATGACCAATGACCGGATGCTCTTTGTCGGCGACTCCCTGATGCAGGGAATTGCCCCGCAGATCATAAAGGAGCTTGACCGCCGGAGCATCCGCTACAGCAACCCCAGCATGAAGAGCACCGGGCTTCTTGTAAGGAAGAGCTGCAACTGGTTCGAGAAGACCGAGCAGGAGCTTTCCGACGATGCCGCCATCAGGTACATGGTGGTCATGCTCGGTCTCAATGATCCGCTTGGCTTCAACGTCAACGGCAAGCCGCAGGCGTTCGGCTCGGAGGGCTGGATCAGGAGCTACCGCGAGTTTGTGGACCGCATCTATGCCATTGCGGACCGCCATCACGTGAAGGTCTTCTGGTACAAGATCCCGCCTGTGAGGTCAAAGACGCTTGACAGCAAGATCCCGGTGCTCAACGGCATATTCGAGGAGGAGGCGGCCGCAAGGGGCGGCGTGTTCCTGGAGGTTGCGGCAATGGCTCCGGAGGGCAAATATGCCGCCTATATCCCCTTTGACGGAAAGTCAAGGAAAGTCAGGGCGGATGACGGCATTCATTTCAACGTGCGCGGAGCCGGGGTGATGGCGGCCGAGTTCCTCCGGCACCTGCGCTTCTCCGGGGCCGAGAGAAACCTCAGGTTCTACGATCCGGGGTTCGCGAGGGACAGCGGCACAAGTCCGGACGGTGACAGAGCGCGTGATGACAAAAGCGCGCTGAGCCGTGAGGAAAAGAAAAGTGCTCCAGATTCGGGAAGGCAGCCGGAGCCTTCTGCAGGTCCGGCGCTCCCGGAGAGGAAATCAGGCCGGAGCGGTGACGCGGACGGAGAAGGCCGGACTTCAGGTCCGGCAGCTCCGGGAAAGAGCGCATCCGCGGATTCAGACAGTTCCGCCGGATCAGGCAGAGCCCTGAGGCGGACGGTTTTTTCAGACATTACATACTTCAGTCATGTTCAGACTGCGGGGGCTAAGCATGTTTAGGAAATTACAGATGCTCCTTGCGAGCGTACTCGCGCTGTCAGTCGCCGGATGCGGGACTGCCGTCAGCAGCGGCGGCAGCGAGCCGCTCCTTGCGAATTATGATGCCGACTGCTGCGTGGCGGGCGAGCCGAAGGGCTTTGTCATCCCGAAGGGAATGGCGGAGAGCAGGCAGAAGCGCGCCGACGTCGTAGCCGAGGAGGAGGAGCTTGAGGAGTTCTCCGGATTCCTCAACATCAGCCGGAAGATCAGGGACAAGCACGGCCTCAGGATCTCGGTAATCGGCGACTCGCACATTGCCGCTGACTTCTTCACCGACAAGCTCAGGAAGCTCTCCTTCGCCGACAACAGCTACGGAGTGGGCGGCGTGTTCCCGCTGCAGCCTAAGTATCACCAGAATGTCGTCATCACCTCCCAGGGAAACGGCTTTGAGGTGATAAGCTCGCGCTTTTCCGATACGGGCTACAACGGTGAGTTCCCTGCAGGCGGCGTGATGGCGAGGGCGGAGAAGAACGGAGCCTCGATAGTCTACCGGAGCAGCCTTCCTCTCAAGGACATGCAGGCAACCTTCTGGGTGAAGGGGAAGCCCGGCGACTCGTTCACCGTAACCGGAAGAAATGGCGGGAAGTCCTCCTATTCGGTGAAGACCGGCAGGTGGGAGCATTTCACCGCCTCCGGCATGAAATTCCCCGTAACGTTCACCGCGGCGAACAAGGACTCCTTCATCGGAACGGTGTTTGTTGACACCAGTTCGGGCTATGTCGACTCGTTCGGAATCAACGGAGCTCAGGTGAACATCTTCAAGCGGTGGAACCTGGAGGCGTTCGGCGACTATCTCAGGTTCACGAAGCCCGATCTGGTGCTTCTCGAGTACGGCGCGAATGACGCGCTGAGCGGCTCGTTCAGCGAGAAAGGCTTCGAGAAGGACTACCTCAGCGCCATTGACTTCATCAGCAGCAACGCCCCCGGTGCAGAGATTATCCTGATGTCACCCCCGACTGTCGCGAAGTTCACCCAGGGGATCATGAAGGTGTACCCGGAGTTTGACAGCATCAGGAAGGTCATCGAGAAGGTCGCTGACGAAAGGGGGCTTCTGATCTTCGACATGCACGACGAGATGACCCGCGGCGGAGGCAAGGCCGGCTGGGTGAAGCTCGGCCTCTCGAAGAGGGATGTCCACCTGACCCGTGACGGATACTATACGATGGGCAGCTATTTTTACAGCGCGCTCATCAGCTTCCTCAACGAGATCTGACCTCCGGCCGCTCCCCGTGCGGTTTACTAAGGCGGCGTGAGCGGTTATAATTCATTGGGCTGAATAGTAGATAGGTTTTTTCATGAGAACAGTTGTCGTAACCGGTTTAGGCATTATTTCAAGCATCGGCTGCAATGCCGGTGAAGTCACCGAGTCCCTCAGAAACGGGAAGTCAGGGATTTCCCATTCTGATGAGTTCGAGGAGATGGGGCTCAGATCCCAGGTCTGGGGAGCCCCTAAGATCAATCCTTCCGAGCTGATTGACCGCAGGGTGATGAGGTTCATGGGTGATGCCGCTGCGTTTGCCTATCTGTCAATGAAACAGGCAGTCGAGGACTCCGGCCTTACCGAGCAGGAAGTGTCCAATGAGAGGACCGGCCTTATCGCCGGATCCGGCGGAGCGTCCTGCAAGAACACGGTTGAGGCAGCCGATATCCTGAGGACCAAGGGCGTAAGGCGAGTCGGTCCCTACATGGTTCCGAGGATCATGGGCTCAACCGTGTCCGCCTGCCTGTCCACCCCCTTCCACATCAAGGGCATAAACTATTCGATAAGCTCAGCCTGCTCGACCTCCTCGCACTGCATCGAGTCAGCCGCCGAGCAGATCATGCTCGGCAACCAGGACGTGATGTTCGCAGGCGGCGGTGAGGAGCTCCACTGGTCAATGTCCTGCCTGTTTGATGCGATGGGCGCACTCTCCACCAAGTACAACGCCACTCCCGAGCTTGCCTCGAGGGCTTACGACGCCAACCGTGACGGCTTTGTCATCGCAGGCGGCGGCGGAATGATCGTACTCGAGGAGCTGGAGCACGCGAAGGCCAGAGGCGCAAAGATCTACGCGGTCCTCTCCGGGTTCGGCGCGTCCTCGGACGGCTTCGACATGGTTGCACCCTCAGGAGAGGGCGCCGAGCGCTGCATGAAGATTGCACTCGAGAAGGCCGGCTGCGGCGTTGACTACATCAATACCCACGGCACCTCAACCAAGGTCGGCGACTCCAAGGAGATTGAGGCAATCAAGAATGTTTTCGGTGACAAGGTTCCGAGACTCTCCTCGACCAAGTCCATGACCGGCCACTCGCTCGGCGCTGCAGGCGTCCAGGAGGCGATCTACTCGCTCCTCATGATGAAGAACAGCTTCATTGCCCCGAGCATCAATGTCGAGACTCCCGATCCTTCCGTGGAGGGCATTCCCCTTGTCACAAAGACCGAGGAGTGCGAGCTCGAGCATGTCATGTCGAACAGCTTCGGCTTCGGCGGAACCAACTCGACCCTGATCTTCTCGAAGTATCACGGCTGATAAAGATCTCTACTTATGGAGCGGGTCAATGATCCGCTCTTTTTTTGTCCGCATTGCGCATCGCAGGTTCAATCATGGCCAATGACAGGGAAACAGAGCGTCTTGACAAGTATATCTGCTCGGTCACTTCCTTCACCAGATCTGTTCTGGGCAAGGAGATCAGGAAACGAGGCGCATCGCTTAACGGGAAACAGATAAAGGATCCTTCTGTAAAGGTCCGCGAGGGCGATGTCATAGAGATCGCCGGGATGGAGATCACCGTGTCCCTTAAGCCGGTATACCTCATGATGAACAAGCCTGCGGGAGTCGTTTCCGCAAACAGCGATGACTCATACGACACGGTGTTCTCGCTTCTTCCCGAGCGCTATGCAAGATGCCACTGCGTCGGGAGGCTCGACATCGACACCGAGGGGCTTCTCCTTATCACGGATGACGGGCAGTGGTCGCACATGATCACATCGCCTGCAAAGGGGGTAAGGAAGGTGTACCGGGCGGTGCTCGCGAGCGATTTTTCCGATGAGGCGGTGTCACGCATCAGAAACGGCATTGAGCTCAGGGGCGAGAAGGAGCCTGCCTTTGCCGAGGTGACAAAGGTCGGTCCGCTTACCTGGGACTTTGCCGTCACGGAAGGGCGCTATCACGAGATCAAGCGCATTGCGGCGGCCGCCGGCAGCAGCGTGACCGCGCTCAGAAGGCTTTCGATCGGGGCTCTTTCCCTTGATGAGAGCCTTGCCCCCGGCATGTACCGTGAGCTTGACGCCAATGAGATCCTTCTGCCGCTTGCAAACGGCTCCTCCTCAGATGAAGATGGCCGCGGTTCCTGAGGTCACGAGGAGCGCCGATAGCCAGTCAGTCATGACCGGCTTCCTCTTGTAGAAAAGCCAGAGAAGAGGCACCAGGATGACCGGCTGGCAGGCCGAGAGCACTGCCGCTATACCGATGTTGCCGTTGTCAATTGCCTTGAGGCAGCAGGTCATGCCGATGCCGAGTGCGAGCACTGTGTTGGCGATGATGAGGAATACAATCCTCCTGTTCACGCTGTGCAGCGGCTTTGCCAGGTGGAAGCCGCTCCAGAGGAGCAGAAGATGCAGAAGGAAGCCGGTCGCCATCCTTATTGACGAGGCCGCGACCGGATCCGTCCCGCGCGACATCATCGGCTTGAGGATTGCTGTTCCCGCGGACTGGCAGAGCCCCGCAATGAGCCCGAAGGCAACCGCCGCCGCAACGGATGTCTTCGTAAACTCAGTTCCGGCCGCGTGATCCGCCTTTTTGTTTCCGTCAGCGAAGTATATTGCCGTGATTACTCCAGCGAAGACGAGCAGGGTGCCGAGGGCGCTCCTGAGGGTGAAGGTGTCGCCGTAGAAGATGATGCCGGCAATTGCCGAGAACACGGCATTAGTTGCGAAAAGTATCCCGGCAATCCTGGGTCCGAGCCGGTTCATCGAGGCGTAGTACGCCGTGTCGCCGATGAAGAGCCCTACAGCTCCAGAGAGACCGAGGAGCATGAGGTCGTCCGCGGACATCGTCCTGAAGCCGCCGGTCACCAGCCCCATCATGCCCAGCAGGATCATGGCAAAAAACAGGCGCCAGCGGCCGTAGGCTATGCTCCCGAGCCTTCCGGCGCAGGGCACGGCGATGAGAACAGCGAAAGCCCAGACCGCAGAGCTAACGAGTCCCAGCCATTCATAATGCATTCGGATCAGCCCGTGATCTTCTCGCGGAAGATGAAGAATACTGCGCCGAGAATGCAGAGGCATGCCCAGATGTAGTCAGTCTTGAAGCTTTCCTTGAGGAAAAAGACCGAGAACGGAATGAAGACGGTCAGGGATACTGCCTCCTGGACAATCTTGAGCTGCGTGACTGTTATATGCTTCGAGGCCATTCTCACTGCAGGTATCATCAGAAGGTACTCGAAGAATGCCAGGCTCCATGAGAAGAGGACAACCTTGAACCAGAACGTGTCAGGATTGTCCCTGAGATGGCCGAACCAGGCGTAGGTCATGATAAGGTTGCTGCAGACGAGCATCAGTACCGCAAGAACAGTAGGCCACATAGTAAAAATCCGTAAAAAAAAACAGAGGCAATTATAATGCTTTGCAGTTTTCTGTAAATTGACATTCGTAGGAGATTTTATTATGGGAAAGCCGGGTGCAAAGGGGATAAGGCGCCTCATCAACGCCACGAAGTACAGCGCCAAGGGGTTTGTCGCAGGATGGAAGAACGAGGAGGCGTTCAGGGAGGAGGTGGTTGTCGCCATAATCCTTACTCCCGCAGCGTTCTTTGTCGGAAGCACTCCGCTTGAGATCCTGTTCCTTATCACCATGATCTGGCTCCTGATGGTAACCGAGGCGCTCAACTCCGCCATAGAGGCCGCGATTGACCGGATCGGCGACGAGTGGAACGAGCTTTCCGGCAGGGCAAAGGATCTGGGATCGCTCGCCGTTCTCTTTGTAACCATACTCAACATCGCCGCATGGGTGACGCTTTTCTGCGTGAACTGCCTGTAGGCCCCTGAGGCTATTTCGTACACAGAGTCCCGACAAGTCTGCCGGGACTCTGTCTCTGTGGTAAAATCACGCCATTATTGCTGGCATTCCGGTCTTTTCAATATTCGCCGCATGCCGGCCATGTGTTTATTAGGAGAATATCGTGAGCGATTTCTGCGTTGCCAAATTCGGCGGTACCAGCGTTGCAAATTCCGATGCCATGCTGAACTGCATGCGGATTGTGACTGCCAATCCCAAAACCAAGCTGGTAGTTCTCAGCGCCAGCGCCGGCGTTACCAATCTTCTGGTCAAGCTGGCCAACGGCGTGGCTGATGAGGCTGAAAGAGAGGAGACCATCTCGAAGATCTGCGCCATACAGAACCAGATCCTCGACTATCTCGGCCATCCTGAGGCAATTTCCGGCGAGATCAAGAATCACATCGACCAGATCCGCATCCTTGCCCGCGAGGCTGTCTACGAGACCAATGACGTCCTCGTTGACCGCATTGTCTGCAACGGCGAGCTGATGTCGACAAAGCTCTTCACCGAGGTCATGAAGAAGAACGGCTATGACGCCGTATGGTTTGATGTCAGAAAGGTCATGAGAACTGACAACAACTTCGGCAAGGCTGCTCCCATCATCGAGGTTCTCAGGATCCAGGCGCAGAAAGAGCTCTCTGATCTCGTGCAGAATCATATCGTCATCACCCAGGGATTCATCGGCTCGAACGCCGAGGGACAGACAACCACGCTCGGACGCGGCGGCTCTGACTACTCAGCAGCGCTTCTCGGCGAGGCCCTGAACTTCGGCGAGGTAGAGATCTGGACTGATGTTCCAGGCATCTACACCACTGACCCGAGGATTGTCTCCACTGCTCATGCGATTCCGGAGATTTCCTTCGCCGAGGCTGCTGAAATGGCCACCTTCGGCGCCAAGATCCTCCATCCTGCAACCGTGCAGCCTGCAATGCGCGCCAATATCCCGGTATTTGTCGGCTCTTCCAAGGAGCCCCGTGCCGGCGGCACCTGGATCCGTCCTGACACTGACTCGAAGCCCCTGTTCCGCGCAGTTGCCATCAGGAAGAACCAGATCCTCCTCACTCTCAAGACCGCCAGGATGGTCGGAGCCTGCGGCTTCCTTTCAACTGCCTTCGGCATTTTCGCAAAGCACGGCCTGTCTGTTGACCTCGTAACCACCTCGGAGCAGAGCATAGCGGTTACCCTCGACAACACCGGCACCAAATCCAACGGTCAGAGCATCCTGAGCGAGGCGCTGCTTGCTGATCTCCGCCAGATTGCGAGCGTCAAGATTGAGGAGGACCTCAGCCTTATAGCCCTCATCGGCAACCATATGAGCAGAACCCCGGGCTCCGAGTCCAAGGTGTTCTCCGCAATATTCGATATCCCTATCCGACTCATCTGCTACGGAGCAAGCTCGCACAATACCTGCTTCCTTGTTCACTCCAAGGACGGCGAGGAGGCTGTAAGAAGACTCCATGTCCATCTGCTTGACTAACTGAGACTTATTTCTTGCATTACAAAGGCCTTCCTGCGGGAAGGCTTTTTTATTCCGGAATAAGCATAAGAGAGGAGATGAGATGACGGGAAGGCTTTCCAGGACAGGGCGGCCTGGAGAGCATTTGGCTGCTTAAACTATAAAAAAGGCCAGCCAGGCATGTGCCGGGCCGGCCCTCGCTGCTCTGTGGATCTTAGTTGTCGAGGTTCTTGAAGAAGATCTTGGACTTTCTCTGGTAGTTGTAGTTGTCGCGCTTCTTTTTCGGCAGATCGTCAACAGTTCCCGGAACAAATCCCTTCTCAAGGAAGAAGTGCGCAGTGCTCGTCGTCAGCACGAAAATTTTCCTGAGCCCCATCTTTCTTGCCTTCTGCTCTATGGTCTCGATGAGGAGGTCGCTTCTGCCGCCGCTCCTGTAGTTGGGGTGGATTGCAACGCAGGCAAGCTCCCCGCACTTTTCCTCGATATAGGGATACAGGGCAGCACTGCCGATGACCATCCCGTCTCGCTCGATGATCACATAGTGCTCAATCTGCAGCTCAAGCAGCTCTCTCGGGCGGTGGATAAGGATGCCGGCATCCTCCATGGGCTTGATAAGCTCCATGAGGCTTCCTATGTCGCTGATTCTGGCCTGGCGGACCTGCTCGGCACTGTCCTTTACTATCTGAGTTCCGATACCGTCTCTGGTGAAGAGCTCCTGCAGCAGCGCGCCGTCATCGGTGTGGCTCACAAGGTGCGATCTCGGAACTCCGCCGCGGCAGGACGCGATTGCGGCCCTGAGGTAGCGGGCGGTACTTGACACATCGTCCTCGTCGAGCTTCTTAAGATACTCCTCAGCCTGATCAGGGAAGAGCTCCGGCACTACATGCCCCTCATCATCAATTATTCCCTGGAACGGGCAGAAGGTGATGAACTTGTTTGCCTTCAGGTCAATCGCGACCCTGCTCGCAAGGTCCTCGGAGTTCAGGCTGAAGCTCTCGCCTGTTACAGAGACGCAGATCGGGGAGAGCACAACCACGTTGCCGCGGTCTAGCTGGAAATTTATGCCTTCCGTGTCAACGCGCCTGACGGTCCCTGAATGGCAGAAGTCAATGCCGTCGATAACGCCGACCGGCTTTGCCGTGACGAAGTTGCCGGAGACGACGCTGAGCCTCAGCCCCTGCATCGGGGTATTTCCGAGGCCCATCGAGAGCTTGGACGTGATGTTGTACTGGATGTCTCCGCAGACTCTCTTTATTATGCTGAAGCTCCTGGTGTCCGCGATGCGGATCCTCTTGTAGAATCTGGTCTTCACCTTTGCGTCAGCGAGTGCATTGTCGATCTGGTTCTTGCAGCCGAAGACAATGACCAGCTTGATCCCGAGGCTCTGCAGAATTGCTATGTCAGATATAACGTTGTCAATATGCCGGTCAGCTATTGTCTCCGCGCTCAGGAGGAATACAAAGGTCTGTCCCCTGTGCATCGTAATATAAGGAGCGGAATGGCGGAAAGCGCTTATGAGCTCGGTATTCAGTGTTCTCATTGTTAAAACAGGACTCC
>Ga0256404_1006710_pt1 | contig 18780 bp, 17 predicted proteins | sample RumenRJG_01DNA_FD_185990 | JGI IMG/M metagenome (GOLD analysis project Ga0256404, IMG submission 185990) | Bovine rumen microbial communities from Lethbridge, Alberta, Canada - RJG_01 | ecosystem: Host-associated > Mammals > Digestive system > Stomach > Rumen | place: Canada: Alberta | collected...
CTTCCCTTTCACCGATGGAATTTCAACCGCGAAATTGTAGTACATAGGCATCTCCTTATTAGTGTAACCGTTACACTAATTATACTACAATTTGTTGTCGATTGCAAGCAAAAAAGTCAGTATTTATACGGGTTTGCGAGCTTTTTTGTGGTTTGAAAGTCGACTAGTGTAACCCGCGAGGGAAGTTCACAGGAGAGCAACTCTCAAGTTTTTACAGTTATTTTCCCAAAATATACGGCATTTGTACAGAGGACGCGTTATCTACCATTTACAGAAAAATTGCAAAATGAAACGACCTGTCGGGGTTTTCCGACAGGTCGCTAAACTGAAACTATAATTTAGAGTTGTGATCTCAATTCTTTTTATTGTGGTTTGAAACCTCCCAACCTGATTGCTCGCGCCATTGCGGTTTCCTCTTCAACATCCTCTTGAATATTATCAAGGCTCATTGTTATTTGCCAAACGTCACGATGACGTGCATTATCAAATCGCTTGGTTAATATTTTGCCATCAAGAACCGTACCGATATCCGGACGCTTTGCTGCAGAGTAGGGAGCTGCCAATTCATTAACATGAATGCTTCCAACTTCAGAGAATCCAACAATTCTCACTTGTACATAATATCCAACATTTTTGGTTACCTCACATTTAACTGCAATTCCTGGTTCAATCACTCTTTTAGGTTCAATCATATCTTCCTTTCCAAGCAGCTTAATGGAACTGTTATAAGCCCTTGGACCATCGTAACTGAATCCAATTCCAAATTTGACTCTTTGACCAATGTTGATTTTACTAATCTCACCCTTCGTGGCTGACGGATTGAAGTAGACTTCAACACCTCTCCAGTTGATATATGCATGGCTGTCATTCACATAATTATTGCTAATTCTTCCTACTAATGGCAATAGCATCTCAGCCATTTCATCTTCTGGGATGGCGTCTTTTCTGTTTCTGTTATTAGTAACAAGGGCATTAATCCCCTTCCCGTTATTCGTCAACCAATGTTGTGGTACTGTACGATTATACTGAGTAGCAGCTTTTTGCTTTAATTCTCTCAACAGCTTAGGTAACTCTCCTTCAGCAAGAGTACTCCCATTGATACTTTGAATAAACTTCAATACAAATCGATAATAATGCGCATCAACCGAATCAGTAATGCTAACCCAGCGATTCAACTTAATCAATGCATCCTGCAGTAGCTGATCCTGATTTTCTACCTCAAGCCTTTTTATCGTATCAAACCAAATGCGAATATTGCCTACATGCTGGTTCTCTTCAGCAATATTGTCTTCCATTAGGCGAACCACTTTAGTGTAATACTCTTTTTTTGCCTCATATCCCGAAACCTGATCAGCAATCTTCAGATATGATCTTGCTAAAATTCTTCTGGCCTGAGTACAGTTTCGATTCCCTGAATCAGCAATATACTTTGTCCATATTTCAACGCTTTCTTCGACGGAGGCTGTCAGAGTTCTTAGACGTTCTTCTATTCCGTCCAAGTCTTCATAAACGGAATCAGAAGCTAATTGTCTGCATTCATCCCATAGAGTTTCAGCGCGATCTATGTATTGCATAGCCCATCTGCCATCTTCTGAAGAAAGATACTCCGTAAAGTTTTCTGTTCCTTCAAGAAGGTTTTTAGCCAAATTGGCAATCTGGATGCAAAGATTTATTTCCGAAACATGTCCGGCGACACCGATATTGCTGTCGCGAACCATTTTAAAATACTTAAATGCCTGCTCAGCATCTTCCTGTATATGTTCTTTTGTTTCGGCAACATCGAACTCAGGATTATCTCTGAGATTGCGCGACAGCTCCTTAATATAGATATTTGTAATCTTAGATGAGTAACCCATTGCCTTCATATGATAGAGCAATGGATCCACGTGCCCGACTTCTGTTTCTGACATTTCTATTGCTGCATCGATATTCTGAAATCCCTTTTCATAATTCTTATCAATGTAAAAGTAGAATCTTGCAAGATGAGCAGTGAAATGCGGCTCTTCAGGGTATACCTCGACAAGTTTGCTGAATATCCTTACAATGGCGTCTGTTGAAGGGTCATAGCCACCATCAAAATCTGTACGATGCTCCTCTCGCAGTTTTGTGATAAGCGAAGAGAAGACTGGCCGCTCAGAATTGACATCGGCCTTTCTGGTAATAAACAGGCTCCTCAACAGATTCAACGTATCCTGATTAATCGTATATTTATTGCTTCGCGAATCTTCGATAAAGCCAAGAATGTTATCAACAAGGTTAAGGAATATGATTTCTGTTGATTCACGGCCATTTGAAAGCTGCCGGAGAATTTCTTCTCCAAACAAATGATGTCGTATTCTAATAGTTTCTTTGCCAGATACTTCTTCAACACGCACCAACTCATTTATGCCAGGGCTTTCGGTCAGCAAAAACTCGTCCGCAGACTCGTCGTTGAAAAGATCCATAAAATACTGTGTGTCAATGGATACGTTCCCATAATCTGCGAGAGACAATGCAAACAAAATCTTTTTTGATTGATCATTCATCTTTTCAAGGAAATTAGCTATAAAGGGCTTAACTCCCTTGAAATCTTTGTCAAATGCGTACAGGGAAAGAATAAACGGAAGCTTATCGTTTTCTCTCATCTCTGTAATATGATGTTCAAAATCCTCTTTCGCATCAGAATCTGGCAAGAGATCCTCTAGTTTCATTTGCATTTGTTTTGCTTCTCTCGCTCCAAACTCATGCACAATAGTGTAGACACTGCCTTCACTATCGTCTCTTACTCCTTTAAGCTTTCTCTGGAAATAGCAAATAACAAAAGCAAATCCCATGCGCTTAAGTTCAACCTGAAGATTCTTAACCTCGTCAAATTCTATTCTATTATTGTCTGCAAAAACAAGGATCGGCATGTGTGTCAAATCATATATTTTTTGCAGATTTTTACCGGTTTGCTCGTTTAAACGATTCAGTATCAGTGTGGGATACGCGTCTCTAAACTCCCACGCTAAACGTCGCATCATCGTCGTGCCGCCAATACCCGGAACATAGCACACTTTTCTTAACAGACGGCCGCGATCCTTTAAATCCTGAAGTATTTTATCTTCAATTTTCTTTTGTTCTTGCTGAACAATATCAAAATGTTCCCGTAAGCCATACCAACTGATATCTTGAATCCCTTTATAGAAGAGAGCACTGCTGCATCTTTCAGAATTCAATTCATCTTCATGGTCAACATCAATATATACTGTCTCAAAGGAGTCTTGTAGTTCTGTAGCAAAGCTCTCATCAACAGCGATCCTTTTCCCGTTCTCTGCCGGCAATTCATGCTTAATAAGACCGGCAGCAAACTGACTGTCCTGATTATACTTTGCCAGATTATCAGCAAATTCTTCGAACGTCAAAGTTGAAAGCCTAAAGTTCTCTTCATCAATAGAAGTGAACTCTCTATCTGCTGAGAGGACAAAAAAATCTATGTCGTCTCCGCTATCATAGACATCATTAAAAGCATCGACAATTTTTCTGAGATTCCTTTCATTCTCGATAGGAAAAACAAAAGCTTTAACTGGTTTTGAATACTCTCTGTGGTACTCTTCTAAAAGACTACTGAGATGTTTGCCATGTGCGGTACCCCACTTCTTAGGATCCACAACTGTCTCAGGTGCATCAGATGTTCCGTTTGCCATCACCCAATAGGGGATCTGCGATAAAGAAAACTTTTTCCTTGCATTCGAAGCATCTAAGGTACGAACTCTAGGAGTGAGCCCAGTCACATTCATATAACTAGAAGCTAAGCCATCCGTGTCACTGTCGGGGTCCATATCAATGACTAAATCCCATTTCAGAGAAAAGAGCCCCTTTAGGTTAATCGTTCCGACCCTTCTCGTAATTAATACATATGAATAGGCAGAATTAAACTCTGAGGTGTCCTCAAGTAATTCATACCATCCTTTTCCGTCGCCATAAAGCGAATCATCTATCAATTCCAACTTAGCATCTTGAGCTATGTAACATCTTATAATTTTCCTAACCTCACTAAGGACATCCTTGTACTTTATAGGATCAGGAATAGTCCTATCATGTTTAGGCCCATTGTTAACTACTGCTGCATTGATAATAATCTTTCTTTCATCAATTCCAGCAGTCGAAGGGGCTGGTGAACCTATATCCTTTAATTCCTCCAAAAGGCTCATGATAGTTGCATCTTTTGAACTAAGCCAATTTACTTTGTATTCTCTAACGTGTAAAGGGATCTCATGAGCAGCCAGCCTCTCGTCATACCGTCTGTATAAATAGTTTTTTAAAGCCCACTCGCAGCAAGTATATAAGTCAGTGCCTGCATCTCGTAATTTTGAGGAAGCCAGTTCCTCATCTCCACCACTAAGCACTTCTGAAAAGCGTTTATATTCTCTTACACTTTTGTTGAACTGATCAATTACAGCTTTTGTATCTCTGTAATTAACACTGTTAGACCGGAGTTTGAACTGAGTATACCTATCAGCTTTTTTCTTCACACTCTTTTTCATGATTCAAGCGCCTTTCTTGCCATTGTTTTATATTTGTCAATAACACCTTTCGGGCTTTTGATCTTCATCGCCCCGTTCCAGCCGAACATCCATCGGTAAAACGTAGGAAATGGGCTGACCGTTACTGTCGCCTTGAAGTGGTTATCGTCGATTTCCTCTGTCAGGACTTTGTGTAGATTGTCAAGTAAAATTGACCCACTGGGGGTGCGGACGTTTTTCTGGACCAATTATACGGTCAATCCAAGCTGTCTCCGGTACTGGACAGGGCTGATCCCTCCAAGTGATATCTTTATACGCTCCTCCGCATACCAGTGCATATAATCATCCAGGATCTTTATGAACTTGTCAATGGAGACATCCTGCCAGGAATGATCATAGAACATCTCGTTCTTCAGCCGGCCGAAGAAGCCCTCGCATGCGAAATTTCCTGCGAGCAGACTTTCTTTGACATTGAGCGGATCAGCCCGGCATCTTTCACACGGCTGATCCAGCCCGGCCAACGATAATGGCATCCCCGGCCGGAATGGACGATAGGATACTCGCCCGGTTTCAGTGCCTCGATTGCCGCATCCAGCATCTGATTGACAAGATCAGCGTTCGGGGATGTTCCAATCGTCCACGCGACTGGAAGCCCGTCAAAGCAGTCAATAATCGGAGACAGATACACCTTTCCAGCCGGGATGGAGAATTCCGTGATGTCCGTCAGCCATTTCTGATTCGGCGCATCCGCATGGAAATCGCGCTTTATCTCGTTCGGGACCGCAGGGGTGATCTCGCCCTTATAGGAGTTGTATTTCCGCTTCCTTACGCTTTTGACAGTGAGCCTGTCCTGTTTCATGAGACGGCGCACGACCTTCTCTGATACGGTCACGGATTCGTTCCTCAGGACCGCATGGATCCTCCGGTAGCCGTACCGGTTTGAGGATTCATCGAAAGCCTGCCGGATCTTTTCACGAACATCCGCATATTTGTCCGGAGCCGCCATAGCGGCCTCCTGATAGAAGTAGCTGCTTTTTGACATCTGAAGAACGCTGAGCAGTGTCTTCAGGCGGTATCTGTTCCGGAGGGCGTCAATCACGACTGCCTTGTCATGATTCGTCAGACTTCCGAGACTGACGCCCTCCTCTTTTTTATGACTTCTGCCGCCTTCTCAAGGACATCCCTCTCAACACGGAGACGAAAGACCTCCTCTTTCAGCTCACTGGCCTGCTTTGTAAGATCATTGACCTGTGACTGAAGCTCTTCTATGGTAGCCGGCTTTGGTTCTTCGGCCTTGTTTCGCTTTGGCACGGATGACACGCTCCCTTCCCCGAGCAGCTCTCGTGCCCATTGGTAAATGGAGCACCGGCTCACCTGATACCGCGACGCGATTTCCTGCACGGTTTCGTCTTTAGTGCAAAATTCCATTTCCGCGACTTTTTTCTGCTCTTTCGTCAAGTGTACCTTAGATCGGCCGGCAGAACAATGAGGCTTTTCTTCCGGACAGAGTTCCGTGACCCACTGCTTCAGAAGTGCCCTGCTCGGATACCCCAGGGCCCGGATCGTCCTGGACGCGCATTTCCCATGCTCCATGTAATGCTTTACCGCGGCTTCTTTCTGCGCTCCATTGTATTTCGGTGACCGAACGAACTTTTTCTTAAGTCCATTGTCCCTGAGATACTCTTCGTACCAGTATCGTAGGGTCTTCCGCCCCGGGTAGCCGAGCTCTCGTATGACTGCGACTGCGCTTTTGTCGTATTGGATGTAGAGCCGGACGGCCCTGATCCGATCATCATAAGAATACATGTGCGAACCTCCTTCTGGTCATTGTCGAAGTCCAGGTTTTTGTCCGCACCCCCGTGGGTCAATTTTACTTGACAATCTACACCGATGTTTACTTTGTGCGAAGCGCACCTGTGGCCATCTCAGTGCTGTGTAACGATCCGAATTCAGTGAACTTTTATCGCACCAATGATCATCGAATCATTCCTTAATCGCATCGATGATTGAAAACTGTATCAAGGGAATCGATAACCAAAGTGGAGTATCTATCATTTCGTTAAATCAATAAATGGCAGATTAAGTGGTGGCATTCCTGCCTGTACCGTGAACTGCGAAATAACCGGTCTCAAGTATCCGATCAGAAGTGAAACTGCATTCTTGTCAAGAAGATTCTCAACAGAATCTGCATCCAAATCAGCGCTCCATCTGAAATTTGCTTCTATGGAAGCATTAAATGTAAACGGCGACTTCTCATTGCCAATCGTCATATTGAGAGAAACAAGTTGCTGATTAGATCCGCCTCCCTCTCTCTTAACATTATAAGAAATAGGAAGTGTGTCATTGCTTTGATTGGCATCGTAGTTCTTATTTACTGTAAATTTAAAATTAGTGATGTTTGGACTAGTAAATTGAAATCCACTATGCACAGCTTGTTTGTCCTTGTTTTCTTTATTGGTTTTATCGTTCTTTACTTCACTCATACTAAAACTCCTTTTTGCAGGGGCTTATATTATTGGTTATGCAACTTTACTATGCTGCTCTATTGTCGAAATTCGTATGCACATTTTTCGAATAATCTTCATCTGATTTTATGTTCGCTGACTTGTGGCTTTGATTGTTCTGGTACCTTGCTGAAATATCACTGCCCTTTTCATCAGCATTTTCAAATACCTGTTGTGCCGTTGCTACCTTGTATAAAATATGGAAATCATCGCTCAGCATTTTCCCAAAAGGAACAGAATATGGGATGTCGATAGCATTAGAACTGAGTTCTGCTTTTAACTTAGCAACGTACGCATCTAACCATGGGAGCTTCAGATTATAAAATGCTCCAACCTTAGGCAGATGGTCAGCAGGGAAAGTGGTTGAGTCATTAGCTGTCAGAATCAAATCGATATCACTGCTTAAATCCTCATTTTCTTTTGTCGTAATGATTGAATCGCCAGCTCTGAATGTCTTATCCATCGGAATCTTATTCTCAAGCATGTCAAGAAGCTGCTCTGTGGAAATCTTAATCATTACATATTGCAGCATTTCAGGCTCATATGCCATACACAGATATCTCTGCTTTTTATCGTCTACGCAGACAAAAAGAACCGGCTCATCTCCATGAACCAGCACTTGTTCTATATATAATTGTCCTATGCCTTTGGCGTTATACCATTCTTCCATAAATAATATTGTTCTTGATTATTGTGATTGCGATTGTGGCTCTCGTTGTTGATGTTGGTGCCGTCTTATTCCACACTATCTTTTGTAAGCTATACAAATAACTGCGGACACAGCTAATCTTTAAGAAAGCAAGGACAAAATTACGTCTTCTTCGCTTCCGTTGCCTTCTTAGTAATCTCTTCGTCAATCACAAATTCTTTGCAAACCTTTTCATTGGCTCCATCGAATAGATACCAATTGTGGTGCGTTTCGTCAGGAGTAAAATCAGCCGGGCCATACTTGCACTTCATATAGCCTTTGGCAATTCCCGTAATGTGGCTATTCGGGAAATTAGTATTCTCTATAAGCTCATCAACACTCTCGTTCACAGACACAGAATGGTTTTCAAACTTCCTCGCCTATCTGGGAGAATACTCTTTCCCTTCCAAATAATATTTTTCAGCATTTCCCAAGAAATCTGTGCTAAGAATCTTATCAGAATATTTTACTGCACGATAAACCGGCAAATTTTCATATTCTCTTACAATCTTCTTCGCAAAATTCCTACGTCGATCAATGTTATCTATAAGGCAAGCTCTTAACGTACTCGGGAACAGTGCCAGATATTCATCTGTAACATCATCATACTTGTTTTGTTCTGTTGGCATTATTTGCTCTGCTGACGTTACATTCGTTTGGGACGTTCTTGATGTACCCAATTTTGAATTATCTTTATTATCTACCATTAATTGTAGGATCCAAAAATAGGTGATTTTGAGTTACACGTTTGTATATATGCTTTACAATTATTCTTCTTGATGGTCACAATATGATTTGCTCCTACGTAATGCCAGGGACTTACTAGTCGTCTGGTGGGTTGGCTCCGCACATCCAGCTTCAATCTTCTCAATAATCTTTTTCTTTGAGATTCTTGAACCCAGCTCAGAAGCAAAGATACCAATGTGACCATCCTCCGCAGTTCTCTCGCACCGGGCGAAGAAGCACACTCTTGGAAGAATATTGTAAAGCTCAGCCTTCAGAGATCGATTACCCGCTCTGCGTGGCTGTTGTATTGTTGTGCTTAATGATTCTGTGATTGTGATCCGCAGCCGAACTACTCAACTACTCAAACGTTCTAACTACTCGGACAGAATAGAAACTACATCCACCACATCACAATCAAGAACATTGCAAATCTTTAAAATGATGTCCAAACCTACCGGCTCGTCCTTTGACATCTTTGCAATGGTTGTTCTAGAAACACCACACGCCTTGGCTAATTCAGTTTTTGTCATCTTCGCATCTATCAGCTTTTTCCAAAGCGGATCGTATGAAATCTTGCTCATAAACGGTATTAAGCGTTATTTTAGGCTGTAAGACGTTCTACAGCTATGTCTGTTCTCCAAGACATTATCATTTTAGCAAATAATGTCCAGATTTTCAATCTAAATGTTCAAAATGGTGGTCAAAATGGTTGCTGTGGTTAACGTGAAGCTATTGTTAGAAGTAGGGAGTTCCGTCCTGGCAAGGAAGGCCATGGATTTGAATGAGTTTCTTCCTATATGAACATGGCTTCAACTGTGTGTCTCAGTCATATTCATTGGATTAGGATTTCTTTGCATCCTCAAGCCAGTCTTTTAAATCATCCCAATCATACAGACTCATTTGATGTTCATCCGCATAATCTCTTGCGTCCTTTGTAAAGTAAGACGTTGTGACGACAACTCCCTTGTTAATGTTCTTATCCCGTTGCACAGCGCTAAGCTTCTCAACAACGTCAATACCAACTGGATTATTTTCGTTCCATTGTTTACATTCAACCCATATAACAAATGGAATACGACCAGCTGTATACTTAGCTATAATGTCTTTGCCACCATCTCGAGTCTTCTTTGTTACCTTGGTTTCAAATCCGTCTCTTTGTAGAATTTCAGATATCGCCGTCTCAAATTCAGTGGGAGATATAGTTCGTAAAAGCTCAGGGTTCTGCTGATATTGTTCTAAATCATTATAAACATTATTTAGAGCATCCTCATCCGGCTCGTAAAACACCATATCGTCTATCTCATCCCGATAATCAGGGTCTACAGAAGGTTTTATAAGAATTTCACATCCGCTTGCTTCGTATTCTGTATCATAATTAAAAGCCCCTACTGGATATTCAGAGCATCTTGCTTCTACCCTTAGGGAATTTCTGCATATATCGCAGTCAACTTCAGCTATAAATAAATGATCAATCTCCTCACCCATAGCATTATCGCCATGATCATATGACGAAGGATCGTCATCAAAGAAATCAGAATCAATTATTTGCTCATGACCGCATTCGTTGCATTTAACTATTGCTGGTGTAGTCACTAATATCTGCATAAAAATACTATTGAACCAAATCACGCCGCTGGCGTGAAGCTTATATTCTTGATCCTAACAGTTGCATCTGCCGGGATTTTATTTTACTATGTTACTGCAGCCTTAAAAATGAGCAAAAGAAAACCCTACGGATGATCGTTGTTGTGTTTGGCGACCCAATAGCATCATTCCGTAAAGTTCCACCATACGGTACTAATGAGCATACAACATTCTGAAAGATTTTTCAATAGCCTCAGGGCACCTCCCGCAGATTTCTGATACTAAAGACACCAGAGATCCAACAGGAGGATATTTTCATGAATGACACAAACCTCGCTCTTCTTGAAAAGAACAGAGACATACTCTCTATACGTGACCTGGCAACAGGAACGATCGCAACTTACACATCATACCTTACAAACTACATCAACTGGGTAGAAGAAAATCTTCCCGGCAGGAGCCTCTCTGATTTCTATAACTACATCCTTCACAAGGACTGGGACAGGCGAGAGGTTCCTCTTCTCCGCTTTGATGAGAAACTGCCTGTCGTTCCCACACAGGAAGAAGTCATCTCCATCATCAATGCGATAGACAATCCGAAGCACAAGGCCGAGATCGCACTTCTGTATTCATCGTCTTCACAGCCTGCGTCATGCCTTTGGCCTGCATCTGTACAACAAGGGTGTTGACCTCGTGACCATAAAAGAAGCCCTCGGACACAAATCCCTGTCATCCACAATGGCTGAAATGGTGGTTAAGGGAGTGTCCACCAGAAAAGTATCCAGTGTAATGGAACTCCTATGCGGGAAGTCGTATTCGAAATCAACCGTATCAGAAGCCTGCAAAGAGTTGGATAAGAAGGTAAAAGAATTCCGTGAGCGTGAGCTTGACGGAAGCTACCCTTTCCTAATAGTTGATGCGACATACTTTAAAGTCCAGGAGAATGGCAGAGTTATATCTAAGGCCTTCATGATTGCCTTTGCTGTCAATACTGAGGGGCATCGAGAGATTATAGGATTCAACATTTACGCGAATGAATCCAGGGAGACCTGGAATGATTTCCTGAAGAGCCTCAAGGCAAGAGGACTCAGGGACGTTAAGATGATCATCTATGATGCTCATGAAGGAATCATAGATGCAATCAGTCGGCAGTTTACTGACGTGCTATGGCAGAGATGCCAGTTCCACTTTACCAGGAACATCATTGACAAGGCGCCGAAGAAGTACCAGGCAGGGCTGGCAACTGAGCTCAGTGAGATGTTTACAGCAGACACAATAAAGAAGGCCAGGGAACTCCGTGACGCTATCATCGAGGAATGCAGGGATGTGGCAGAAGAAGCTATGAAATGTCTGGACGATGGCTTTGAGAATGCCATGACAGTAATGCTTCTGCCGAAATATCTTCGCAAATATTTCAGGACGTCGAACCATATCGAGCGTCTTAACCGGGAGCTTAAGAGACGGTCGAAAGTTATAGGCGTCTTTCCAAACGAGACCTACCGACAGCTGCTGAATACGGATATCTCTGAGCAACTTATCAAAGTGGCAAAGGAGCAGAGACATGTACTGAAAACAGCATAATAGATGAGAAAATGAAAGACGATTGAAGCAGTCTGTATCATTACTTCCCCTCTGAGTGGATAGCCCTTGGGCAGATGTATGTCAAGTGAGCTTTGCTCCACTTCGTGGAGCCCTTGACATACACCACCCTAACGGCTCGTCGGCTCTTAAGGAAGCAATGAATACCTTTGTTACAACATGGTAACGGTCGCATACAGATAATACATATTTAGCAATATTATTATACATGAAATGTTCGTTGGAATTTACACCAAAATTAGGACTTGACTTAATTCAGGCTTATCCATGAATTAAGAGAATATCTATGCCCATCTAAATCCTCATTGCAAATGATATTCTCAATCTTTTCATATTCATTATGAAAACCAATTTCTCGCTCCATGCGTTCAAAGAAATGGTAACTTGTCATTATATCTTTTTCTTCCTGACCAAATAGATACCGTCTTCAAGTTCTCTTGCTTCGACTCCATCAACATCTGTTTTAAGAGCAAGCTTCAATCCATCTTTCGAATAGTTTGTCACAACAATCACATCTTCACATTGGAAGACTCTATATCCCATGGGTATTATGAATAATGGGCTATAATACACTTTCTTAGAATTCACAAAAACAACTCCGGCAATCAGAAATATCACACTACTTATGATAATCCAATAGTTAGAAAAAATTATAGTTAATATCGTTAATACCTGCGCTAATACGTATCCTGTAATTTCCCATACGATATTATCTTTTGGATATTTCTTGATCCTTGTGTTCATGGGTATTCTTCTTAGCCTATGAACGCAGATCATTGAAAAAAGAATCAATGCAATTAACGCGAACCAGATAATATGATCTTGCCATCCACAATAAGCAAGAAAGTTCAAATTTGTGTTTGCCTTTTTATAATCATCAATCTTCTGCAATACAGATATCAAGAGAAGCACGGCATAATCCACTACATATGATGCCGTATATATCGCCCAGAAAGAAAAGTTAGTAAGCATATTAAAGAGTGTCCTCTATCTTTGCCACACCAAGTCGCTCAGCAAGCAACGATTTGAAATAAGCATCCGACATTAAATTGATTATGTGGAAGAGTTGTGACTTTTCTCTATATATGATTTTCCCGTCATCATTGAATTCAAGATCTAGATTCAACGCTTCGACAATCTCCGGAACCTTGTCATAATGATCAAAGAAGAGAGGAAGCCTGTCCTTTGACATCATATCCGTGAACCTTTTCATGATACGAACATCCCGTTGGCAATCTTCTGAAAACTGCTCAACATTCTCAATGATACCTTGATTAACAATTTCTCCTATAGCCGCATTGGTAATCTTGAGATACTCATCCCGGTAATTAAAGATTCGCTCAAGAGAGATATGGTTTAAAATAAGAAGAACATCATCTTGCAAAACCATATCTGTCATTTCGTCGATTCCAAGAAAGTCTGTATCCATTTCCTTAAGTTCATTATTCACAATCTGGCTCATCAGACCTTTTCTGAGCTTACTCATCTTGGAAAATTGACGAAACAGATATACTGTCTTTCCCTCATAGCTAATTTTGATGCTATAGAAATTGATTCGTCCAATATTGAGTTCAGACATATCTTTGCAAATATTATCATCATTCAAACTCTCCAAGAACTTTTCCACAGACTCAACCTGTGTGGGATGTATCAGCTCATTTTCTTTATCAGCTACACCAACCGGATTATATGATACGACCGTATACTGCAGTGATTTGATTGCCACTGGAAGAACCATTTCAAGAATCCGCTTCTGAAGAGCAGTAGAAATTTGTGGCATAAAGGAAACAAACTTCTCCCTTGAGGGTTTATGAACAAAGTACATCGTCATGACACTATCAGGAGACTCATCTTTGACCTTATCCAAGAATTCAATTATATCAGTTGTTGTATTTTGATAATTATCAACAGTCATGATTTACCCTTGTATGATAATTACAGAAGCGAAATCAACATTTTCCTTTCTTTTTGATTCTGTGATTCAATACATTCAGATACTGTGGGACTTTTGATTTTGTCCTGTAGCTTTGACTACTTTATAGGAGTGTATTGCCGTTACCTTTATCTGAATTGTTTATCAGCTGGATGTGCCGGGGCTTTTGCCCCTGAGTACTTATTTCAATCAAGTCTACGATGATAATCGCTGGTGGATGCCACAGTGTCCGAAACCAAAAGGAGGTTTTCTCTATGTACTATGTAGGCATCGATATTGCCAAACTCAATCACTTTGCCTCTGTTGTTTCAGCAGATGGCGAAGTACTCATCAAGCCGTTCAAATTTACGAATGACAATGATGGCTTCTGTAAGCTGCTTTCTGTGCTCGCATCATACGAACGCGGCAGCCTCATCATTGGTCTTGAATCAACGGCACACTATGCTGACAACCTGGTTGAATTCCTCGTATCTAAGCGCTACCAGGTCTGCGTCATCAACCCGATCCAGACTTCCACTATGCGTAAGAACAACATCCGGAAGACCAAGACCGACAAGGTGGATACGTTAGTTATTGCCAGAACTTTAATTACTCAGCCGCACAGGTTCTTTTCACTTGGAGAGATCGGCGACATTCACCGCTTCTCCAAGCCATGTCAGCTGCTTGCGTTTGCCGGATTGGATCCATCTGTATACCAATCCGGAAACTTCAATGCCAGCCACACCAGAATGTCGAAGCGTGGCTCCCGGGTTCTCCGGTATGCATTGATCAACGCAGCTCACAACGTGGTAAAAAACAATGCGACCTTCAAGGCTTACTATGACACCAAGATGGCCGAAGGCCGAACTCATTACAATGCTCTTGGACATTGTGCCGGCAAACTCGTCAGGGTCATCTTCAAGATGCTTTCTGACGATGTAACCTTCAATCTCGAATAAGTTCTAATTCGGGATCATAGTAGATTTTGAAAAGCACCTGTAAGGAAGCTTTATTAAAGTTACCCTTTTATAGCCGCAGGACAAAAAGAAAATTTTCTGCTAATTTATGCTTGACTTTTCATAGCTGGTCTCCTTAGTCAGTACATTCTTTGCTGTGCTGTCAATAAGTGCTTGATTTTTGGTCTTGTTGTCTTTACAATTCATTGTAGATACCTCTTGTTCTTTTGAATTTTACTAACGACCAGGTCAGTAATGATTCAAATCTACTTGAGGTATTTTTATATGTCAACCCCCTGACACTTTATATTATACAGGAGGCTTTGAAACCTGAGAAAGATCATATTTCCATTTTTATCAGATTCTCTAATGTCAGCTGTGGCCGTGATAGCATGGGAATATTTTCATGATAAGCTTCGTTAGAGATTTGCGCTTGGTCTACTACAAACAGACCTCTTACTTTCCAGGAATGGGATGTCTCCAAACCGTACTGCTTTACCACATCCGGGATATGGGCCGTGAGCCATCTGACTCTCCGAGCGTGTTTGCTGACAAAACATTTCTTCTTTCCACTATCCTCGAACAGAGACATGTGTTCAATATGAATCTCATAAGGGCAACGGGCTACTTTGAAGGACTTTACTTCTACCGGAAGGATGAAATGGTTCTTCTCATCAATCAGAAGAACATCGATATCACCGAGAGTATTTCCTTTTTCATCGGCAATGGGCTTCCTGTTTATTTTCTTCACATTAGGATAGACCTTAAAATAGTTCATCCCGCTAATGCTTTCAGTAATTATATCATTGAACCTCTGACCACGCTCATCACTGAATTTCCCCATAAGTTTCTTAAGCTTTCCTGATTTTACAGGATATGTAGAACCTTCTATCGAATAAAGCATAAACTGGAGCATACGATACACGCTCCTGTCTCCCCAGATAAGTTCCTCTGTGCCATTATCTGTCTGACGGCGGATTAACGGTCTCATGGTAAATGATAATCTTCTGTTATAGCGCCACGGCCATAAGTCTGTTTTTTCAAAACCATCAGGCGGTACAAGGAAGTCATTACGCTTTGACAGGGAAATGCTATCAATGATCCCTGCTATCCTCTCTTTATCCGATATCCCTGACTCTACTATCTTTTCTTCAACGTCTTCCCTTGGATATACATGCACGTCCTTTCCGTCATTGCTCCAGAGGTCAGCCATGGATAGGATAACATTTATAAAATCTTTGTCCGTGTAACCGAATGTCTCGAGAAAAGCTGCCTCCATTTCAGGACTAAATGTCCAACCCAGAAACTCGCTCTTCACGTTTTCATTTGCAGAATAGTACTGAAGTTCCTCGTCCCTGTATTCGGCCGTTACTCCATAGAGGCTGTCCATGGCTTCATGATCAGCTGCAAAACGCCCTGATGGAAGGATCTCTACCGTCTTATCTGACAGATGATATCTGTAAAAGTCGCTCTGATATGCATAGGCTATGATTGATGAACATATAGATAGCAGATACTCATACTGAAAAGAATCAAACTGCTTTTTCCCTTTTGGCGGACATGCCGATATATACTCCAGAAAAAACTTATTCGCCTGAAGCGACCTGTTGTAATCATTGTACTTATCTAACAGTTCACGCTTCTTCTCTGGATTGCATGCAATGTCATGGGCAAAGTTTGCCTTATCAAGCAGTATCCTGTATAAAAGCGCTTCTATATTCCTATATGCTTCTTCTACAAGACCTTCCGGCGATAATTCCGATATGTTCTGCTCTAACTCGTCATAAAGAAATGAAACGATCGCATTCAAAGCCTTGCTTCGATCATCACCATTCAGCTTTCCATACGCCCATATACCTCTTCTGACCAGTTCCGGTCCTGATGTATCGTGCACATATTCATCGTCTTCTTCATGAACCAGATATATTGTATTGCTTACTGGCGACCTGTTACATGGGTTCTGACATAGATCTGCAAAATATATTTTCCGTTTCAGCGGATTCCAGAATGCCCTTTCAACAACATTGTCTATGCCTGTTTTATATTTTTTCTTCCGATTGCCCAGCTTATCAGCTACAGTCTGAATGAGCCACCTGATCATCTCTCTTTCATGGCTGTTATCATGCCAGACGAGATAATCTTTTAGTTTCAGTGTCCAGTGGATCACAAAACCGTGATCCGTAAAATCCACGTCTGATACATCACTGACAGGCAGCTCTGCATTGTCAGTGTTTACATTCAGAATTTCTTCTCCCTTACCCTCCACGCTTATTGAAAAGATAAGAGGATACCTATCATACGGTATACAGCAGAATGCTTTTCTGCACTCTCCCAGCCAGTACTGCAGGATGTCAAATGAAGTATAAACTGTGTTGAATCTTTCTTTATCATGTGGATCAAATTCATCACTTATCAGCCAGATGCCCTTCGAGTTACTTTTTGTGCCATAGTTCGCCTCATCAGCCGTGCTGTCTTCGAGGTCGATATAGGATGTTATCCTGTTTCCATAAAATTCCACAGTATAGATCCTGCGAACCGGATCGACAAGCTCCACTTCAAGAAACGAATGTGGTTTGAAGCCACGTACAACCTTTTTATCAGTCGTATCAAGTGCTCTTTTTATATATCCGAGGCTGTCGCCATGATCAGAAACTGTAATGACGTTTTCAATCGGCCTTTCATCTGTGACATAGAAGGAATACTGATTTGCATCATATGCTGCAATCTCATTCATTTCAGAAAAGAGCGACGGCATTACATACCGTTTCAGGGACTTTGCCCGTATGTATCTTGGAATGAAACCCTCGTGATCCTTCTCATTTACCGAAACGCAGTAAAGTTCAAATGGTGATAATTTCAGGACATGATAATCAGAAACCGTTCCACCATGATAAATCTCAAACATCGGTACTCGGCCTATAGAATTAAGGCATACGATATGATAGATGCTTTTCCCGTCTATATGCTGTTGTTCCTGTAATACCTCTCTGACTTTCCTTAAACGTATAGCCTCGTCAGTGTCGCCCTGTATTCGGAACAACTCACCGTGTATTGTGTCTTCTCCGTAATTGTTGCCATCATCACCCAGAAATGTAAAGAAAATGAATCTATTGGTTCCGACTGCAAGTATTGCTTCCTTATATGCATCGGATTCCATCAGGTCTATGTCCCATCTCTTTTTCACATCTGTACAGTAATGGCCAAGCTTTGAAAAAGACTTCAGCGCATTACTGAAAGCTATACTGTTAAAATCCCGGATAATCCTCTCCTTTATTCCTGCCTTATCTGCAAGCATAACAAAACTGTAGATAAGGAACTGTGGCAATAGCGCAGGATCTAAAAGTATAAGCCTGTCTGAGTCTTCATCATAGAGAAATGGATGTGAATAGATTCTTCTGTTTCTATCATCAACACTTGGCTTATGCCCGAATGGGAGTACCATACTCCAGAAGACATTCTCGTCATCCAGCAGTGTTCTGATATTATATCCGGGAAATGTAACTGTTGTTTTCTGTTTCCTTATCGTCTGTCCATCCGGTATATATATTTCCGGTTCTCTGTCGCCAGGTGATTTCTGAAAGCTGATCATGTTTCCCATCTGGTCAGCTACAGTATCTGAAATCAGAAGAACAACATTCGCCAGCTTATAGAACTCTGTCGGAAATTCATCTGCCAGCTGTCTGTACTCGTTCTCAAATATATGAAAAGTGTCGAAAACTAACTGAAGCTGGTAAGCCGGCTCATTATTAATTCCGTTGAAAACGATATGATTCTGAAAGAAAATCACACGCTGTGTGAATAGATTTTCACACGGATCTACGATCATCTGAAGCCGCTCATTTTCCGATAAAGACTCTATAACATTTCTGAACTTCTTATCACTTATGATTGTTGATGACTGAAAGGATGAGCGGTCTGATTCAGTCAGTTCATCCACCAGTCCATTAAGCATGAATGCCACATTCTGATTCCGGTAATCGAGAGTCAGTGCAGATATCCGGGTGATGATGTCTATAATGTCATAATTCTTTAAGATCTGAATCTGAGATTGATACATATCTATCTGAACCTTTAAATTTCAATGTTAATTCTGCACAAAAGTTACACTAGTACCATCCTCGGGGTTATTCCCCGAGGAAAATCATTACCTCGTCAAGGCTTTTATTGCTTTTACGATACGCCTCGATGATCTGCCGATTATCATAGTCCTGCTTTTGTTTCTGCAGATCCTTGAGCCGCTCGGCTGTTTCATCATATTTCTTGCTGAGTGCTGAAAGCTCAGCCTCGGTTTTCTGGATCTCTGATTCAATCGACGCTATCGATCTGG
>Ga0256404_1006711_pt1 | contig 18779 bp, 12 predicted proteins | sample RumenRJG_01DNA_FD_185990 | JGI IMG/M metagenome (GOLD analysis project Ga0256404, IMG submission 185990) | Bovine rumen microbial communities from Lethbridge, Alberta, Canada - RJG_01 | ecosystem: Host-associated > Mammals > Digestive system > Stomach > Rumen | place: Canada: Alberta | collected...
AGGTTGAGGTCGAGCTTCATATCGCCCGTCTGGTTGATGAAGTCGATGCGGCCGTCGGTACCACGGAACGAGCCCGGTCCCAATCCGCGCACGCTCCATCCGCGCACCGAGTTGGCACCGCCCGAGAAGTAGCGCTTCTCGAAGGGCAGCACAGTGCTGTTGCCGTAGGGCCAGGCAATGCCGAAGTCGGCATGCGCCACGAGTTGGTTGTGGGTGTCGAACTGCCACAGGTGCGTGTAGTCGAAGTCGAACTTCACGTATTGGGCATAGGCAATACCGAGGAACGTGTACTGCCCATTCTGGTTCTGGTGGAACCGGGCGGCATGTGAGACGGCCGAGAGCAGATTGCCCGAAGTTTCGACGTTGGCACGCAGGGCGTGGTGGCCGTGGGTGTAGGTCAGGCCGAAACCTATCTTCATGATGAGCAGGTCCTCGTAGTTATAGCGCAGGATGGCATTGCGATTGCTGACGCTGTCGAGGTATTCGCGCTTAAACGTATCGCTGATCTTGGGCATGTGGACGTAGTTCAAGTCGAGCAGGTCGAAGCGATACTGCAAGTGTCGGTCGGGATGGTTCCAACGGTAACGCCAGGCAGTTGAGAAGACGCGACGATGGAACTCGGGCCGGTTCTGCAGGTCGTAGGTCAGCGAGATTTCGCTGGTGGCAGTGCTGCGGCGGGTGAAGTTGCGGGAGAGGAAGGGCGCCACCATGCGTGGGAAGACGAGTTTGGTCTCCAGGCCATATTCCTCGTAATCTTCGTTCTGATAGCCCTCAAGTCCGGTAATGGCCTCGAAGGCAGCACGCAGCTGTACGCTGAGCACCTCGGAACCGCGGAAGAGGTTGCGATTCTCGTAAGTGAGCGACGCTGCGGCACCGAAGTCGCCTGCGGTGTTGGTGCCCTCAGGCTGGAAGGCCAGTGTGGAAGGCTTGTTCATCGTGAGTTGAATGTCGCAATCCAAAAGACCGTCGCCCTCGGTGGCAGTGTCGGCCAGCGTGTCGGCAGGCACCTCGGTGTAGCGGATGTTTGTGTACTTCACGGCTTGCAGGCGCGAGAAGTTATTGTAAGTGCGCTGCAGGTCGGCACTGCTGAAGGGCTGTCCGGGCTGTATGGCAGTGTTGTTCTCCAGCGTCTTGCGGCGCAGTCCGCCTCCCAGGAAGCGCACGTTGCGCACGGTGAACTGCGGATGCAGCTGTTCGGGCGAGGAATTGTTGGCGCGGTAGCGTGCCAGATGGAGCGTCAGGTCGATAAGGTTGCTGCCTGATGCCGAATCGGCTGAGAAAGAAATAAAAACTTTGTTGAAACGATAGTAGCCACGGTTCAACAGGAACGTGGTCAGTCGTTTGCGCTCGGCATCGAGGCGGTCCACGGTGAACGGCTCACCCTCGTGCAAGGCAAGGCTCTTGTTGTCTTCGCGCTCCAGAAGCTGGGCAATGCGCTCGTCGCTGATGTCGTAGCTGACGTGGCGAATGTCGTAAGGTGGTCCGGGATGGAGCGTGTAGATGGCTTTCAGCTTGCGGCCCTTCACCTTTGTCGTGAGCTCGGCGTCGGAATGCAGATAGCCCATGTTGCGCATGGCGGTGCGCAGGTCGTCCAGCGAGCGTTGCGCCTGAAGCGTATCGAAAAGCACGGGAGCCTCGCCGATGCGACGCAGCGTGCGGTTGACCCACTTCGTGGTGTCGCGACCGGAGAGCGAGTAAGTGCCAAGGGGAATCTTGAACAGCGAAAACCACTTGCTGTTGGCTTTCTGCTGGATGTAGGGTTCAAGGCGCGACACGTTGAAGCCCTTCGGCTCCGACTTGATTTCGACGGCAGTGAGCATATGCTCGCCTTCCGGCACAAACTTTGTGGCGGAACACGCCGTCAGGACTATCGCGACGACTCCGAGCAGCGCTGTCTGAAACCCTTTGTAATGATTCACGGCGCAAAATTACGAAAAATTGAGAGCAGAACAAAAGAAACGTGTTTATTTTTTATGCCGAAATGGAGTAAGTTCGCGACTTTTGTCGCAAAATTACGGATAAGTGAGTGAAAAACCAAATATTATTTGAGTTTTTCCGAATGAAAGTAATTTCGACGAATGTCAAAATTACGGATAAGTGAGTGAAAAACCAAATATTATTTGAGTTTTTCCGAATGAAAGTAATTCCTGCGAAGCCAAAATGACGAATAAGTATGCGAAATGCAAAAAGAAAAGCAATGTTTCGTTTTCATTTCCGAGCGAAAGAAGTTAAAGAAGTTAAAGGAAAGATGCTTTTTTGAAAAAACTCTAAACTCTCAACTCTAAACTCTCAACTTTTTAGTACCTTTGCAACCGATGATCAGCAAAGCGAAACTGAAATACATACGCTCGCTGGAGCAAAAGAAATACCGTCGGCAGGAGGGTGTCTTCGTGGCCGAAGGTCCGAAGGTGGTGGGCGACCTGCTGGCCGTGGCTCCCGCCCGCGAGGTTTTTGCCACGCGTGAATGGATCAGCCAACAGCCTGCCAACACTTCGGCACAACGATGGGGAACGCTGACGGAGGTGAGCGACGACGAATTGCGGAAGCTGAGTTTCCTGCAACACCCGCAGCAGGTGCTGGCGGTGTTTGAGACGGCGCTGCCCCACCCCAGCACGGCCGACGACGAACTGCGACTGGCGCTTGACGGCGTGCAGGATCCCGGCAATCTCGGCACCATCATCCGCATTGCCGACTGGTTTGGCATTGGCACCATCTACTGCAGCCTCGACACGGCCGACGCCTACAATCCGAAGGTGGTGCAGGCAACGATGGGGAGCATTGCGCGCGTACATATAATATATACCGACCTCTCGACGCTCATCGACTCGCTGCCTGCGGGGACTCCCGTCTACGGCACGTTGCTCGACGGCGACGACATCTACCGGCAGACGCTGTCGGCGCGAGGACTCATCGTCATGGGCAACGAGGGGAAAGGCATCTCGCCTGCCATTGCTGACAAGGTGACACATCGGCTTCTCATCCCGAACTACCCCGAAGGTCGCGAGACGGCCGACAGCCTGAACGTTGCCATTGCCACAGCTATTACCTGTGCCGAGTTCAGACGGCAGGCTCATCGCCCAATCTAAAAACAAAACAACGAAACAACATGAAACAGGAACTTTATAAAACCCGTAGTGCTGCCGCCTGTGTGAAGGCTGGCAACAATTTCTTCAATGCCAACCTGAGCCGCATGGTGCGCAGGCTGTGGTTGCCTGCACTGTGTGTGTCGGTTGCCACTGGCTGCTGCTACGTGCCCTATGTGCGGTTTGTCAGCCCGCTGCTGATTCTCTTGGCAGGAGTTTGGATGGCCACGCGGGTGTTTGCCTTCTTCAACGAAAAAGACTCGCGCGCCAACCTGACGAAAGTGCTGAAGCTGCTGTTGCTCAGTTTGCTCCTCAACTTTGCCGCCGGTGCCATCGGAGGCTTCGTCTGGGGACTCTTTGCCTCGGTACCGTCGCTGGCGCCCTACACGCTCTACGCACTCGGGGCCGTTGCGCTGCTCTTCATACTGGTGGCAGTGGTGTTCGGACTGCCTTACTACTTCTTCGTCATGAAATATATCGTGGAAGACATCAGCATCAAGAAATCATTCTGGCCGTCGCTGAAAAAAGGGCTGCGCCACTGGGGCATGCTGTTTGTTCTCTTTCTCATCACGAGCCTCATCCTGACCTTTATTGCCCTCATCGCCCTCATGCCACTGATTGTGCTGAGTATTGCCCAAAGCCTCTCGATGCAAGGTCTGATGATGGGCGACGCCGCAGGGCTGCCCGCCTCGTTTGTTTGGCTGATGGCTGCCACCATTGCACTGACAACGCTGCTCATGCTGCTGCTCGAGATGTGGTTTGTCTCGGTACTCTACTATGCCTACGGCTCCATTGAGCAGCAGGAAGCCGAGCGAAAGGCGAAATAAAAAAGTTGGCACGCTTTTTGCTTTTTTGTTTCAGGAGATATTATCAGTATTAACGAGGTATTAGCACTTTTCAAGAATGACCAACCAATTTTCAGCCGCCGTATCGCAGGTTCTTGCCTTCAGCCGCGAGGAAGCCAACCGTCTGGCCAGCCGGACGGTCGGACCCGAACATCTGCTGCTGGGCATCTTGCGCGACAACAGTCCACGCCTGAGAAGCCTCTTCCAGCGTCAGGGCGTCGACCTGCAGGCTATGAAACAGGAACTGGAAGACCGCGTGCGGGAAGAAAGCACCGACCAGCCGCTGACAGCGAGGGAACTGGTGCTGAACGAGCGTGCCAGCAACATTCTAAAACTGGCAGTTCTCGAAGCACGCATACAACATACGCAAGTGGTGGATACGGAGCATCTGCTGCTGGCCATCATGCATGACTCCATTACAAACGGAGCAAAAGAAATTCTGGAGAACAACAACATGACATACGACGAGACCATCAAGAGTTTGAAATCGCAAGCCCTGCCCACACAGAACGGCATAGGCCTGCCCGACGAAGAAGAGGAAGACGAAACGTCTGTCCCCGGCAACGGGTCGCAGGCTTCTTCGGCTGGCACTCAGACTGCCACCAAGCAGAAGAACGGCAACTCGAAGACACCGGTGCTTGACAACTTCTCGACCGACCTGACACAGCTGGCACTCGACGGAAAACTCGACCCCGTGGTGGGACGCGAGCGCGAGATGCAACGCGTTGTCGAAATCCTGTGCCGTCGCAAGAAGAATAACCCGATTCTCATCGGCGAGCCAGGTGTGGGCAAGAGTGCCATCGTAGAAGGACTGGCACAACTCATTGCGCGCCGCCGCACGTCGCCCGTGCTTTTTGGCAAGCGACTCGTGAATCTCGACATGACCTCCATCGTAGCTGGCACGAAGTATCGTGGCCAGTTCGAGGAGCGCATCAAGGCACTGATCAAAGAACTCGAACAGAACACTGACGTCATCGTCTTCATCGACGAGATTCACACGATGATTGGTGCCGGTTCGACACCGGGCAGCATGGATGCAGCCAACATCATGAAGCCGGCTTTGGCTCGCGGCACCATTCAGTGTATCGGCGCCACGACACTCGACGAGTATCGCAACAGCATCGAGAAAGACGGTGCCCTGGAGCGCCGATTCCAGAAGGTTATCGTGGAGCCGACAACGGCCGAGGAGACCTTGCAGATTCTGCATAACATCAAAGACCGTTATGAGGAGCATCACCACGTCAACTATACCGACGAGGCCTTGCAGGCTTGCGTCAGACTGACCGACCGCTACGTCAGCGATCGCCACTTCCCCGACAAGGCCATCGACGCCCTCGACGAGACGGGCTCGCGCGTGCACTTGCAGCACGCCGAAGTGCCGCCGTCAATCATCGAGAAGGAAAAGGAGATAGCCTTCATCAAGGAGAAGAAGCAGAACGCCGTGAGCAACCAGAACTTTGAGTTGGCTGCCGGCTACCGCGACCGACAGATGCAACTCGAGAAGGAAATGGCCGAACTGCAGAAGCAATGGACGCAGGGCGACGCCAGCACGCGTGAGACCGTGACCGAACAGGATGTGGCCGACGTGGTATCAATGATGACGGGTGTGCCTGTGCAGCGCATGGCCGAGTCGGAAGGCATCCGCCTGAAAGGCATGGCAGAAGCATTGAAGCAAGCCGTCATTGCCCAGGATGCAGCCATCGAAAAGATAACGAAAGCTATCCAGCGCAACCGCGTGGGATTGCGCGAGCCCAACCACCCCATCGGCGTGTTTATGTTCCTCGGTCCCACAGGTGTCGGCAAAACCTACTTGGCCAAGAAACTCGCCGAATTTATGTTCGGCTCAGCCGACTCGCTCATCCGAATCGACATGAGTGAATACACCGAAGCATTCAATACGTCGCGCCTCATCGGTGCGCCTCCGGGATACGTGGGTTATGAGGAGGGAGGACAGCTCACGGAGCGTGTGCGCCGCAAGCCCTACTCCATCGTACTACTCGACGAGATAGAGAAGGCTCACCCGAACGTTTACAACATGTTGCTGCAGGTGCTCGATGAAGGTAGACTGACCGATGGCAACGGACGCCTCATCGACTTCCGTAACACGGTGATCATCATGACTTCCAATGCCGGTACACGCCAGCTGAAGGAGTTTGGCCGCGGCGTGGGATTCACCGCTGGCGGACGCATGGGGCTGAGCATTGACGACCGCGACAAGGAATATGCACGTTCCATCATCCAGAAAGCGCTTTCTAAGCAGTTTGCACCAGAGTTCCTGAACCGCCTCGACGAGATTGTGACCTTCGACCAACTGGACTTAGAGGCCATCAAGCGCATCGTCGACATCGAACTGCACGGGCTCTACCAGCGTTTCGAGGCGCTTGGCTACAAGCTCGACATCAGTGATGCCGCTAAAGAGTTTGTGGCCACGAAGGGCTACGACGTGCAGTTTGGTGCCCGCCCGCTGAAGCGTGCCATCCAGACCTACATCGAGGACTTGGTGTGTGAGCGCCTCATCGACGGCAACCTGAAGCCAGGCGACACCATCCGCCTCGACAAGGACCCGGAGGGGGAATTGAGAATTGTGGAATGAAAATATAATTGAGCCACACCTTCTAATAAGCAAAACAAAGAAGCAGGATGCTAAAAAAGTTGCATCCTGCTTCTTTATTGTATAAAAGGGGGAAGAGAGGAGGAGGATTAGTCCTCTTCCTTCTCCTCTGCCTCGTGAGCAGCGATAAGAGCCTGCTGGATGTCGTTCGGCACGAGCTCGTAGCTGGCGAACTTCGTGGTGAACGAAGCGCGACCACCAGTGAGCGAGCTCAGGGCGATGCAGTAGTTGGCCAGCTCCTTCTGAGGAATCTTGGCCGACAGCTTCTGATAGCCCGACTCAGAGTCCATACCCATGATGATGGCGCGGCGTCCCTGCAGGTCGCTCATCACGTCGCCCATATAGTCGGCGGGCACGAGCACCTCGAGATCGAAGATAGGCTCCAGCACCTTCGGGCCTGCCTCCTTGAAGGCTGCCGAGAAGGCATTGCGGGCTGCCAGCATGAACGAAAGTTCGTTAGAGTCCACCGGGTGCATCTTACCGTCGTAGACGATGACACGTACGTCGCGGGCATAAGAACCCGTGAGCGGACCGCGCTCCATGCGCTCCATGATACCCTTCAGGATAGCGGGCATGAAGCGTGCGTCAATAGCACCACCCACCACAGAGTTGATGAAGACGAGCTTGCCGCCCCACTCCAGGTCGATTTCTTCCTTGCCCTTGATGTTCATCTTGAACTCCTGACCGTTGATCTTGAACGACGTGGGATCGGGCATACCTTCGGTGTAAGGCTCCAGAATCAGGTGGACCTCACCGAACTGGCCGCTACCACCCGACTGCTTCTTATGACGATAGTCGGCACGTGCCATCTTCGAGATGGTCTCACGATAAGGAATCTTCGGCTCAACATACTCCACGGGAATCTTCTCGTTGTTCTCCAGACGCCACTTCAGTGTGCGCAGGTGGAACTCGCCCTGACCGTGGATAATGGTCTGGCGCAACTCCTTCGACTGCTCAACAACCCATGTGGGATCTTCCTGACGCATCTTCAGCACGGCGGCCATCATCTTCTCCATGTCGGAAGAGCTGACGGGCTTAATGGCGCGCGAATACTTCGAGTTAGGATACTTGATGAAGTCGAACTTCCACTCCACGTCCTTGGCGTTCAGCGTGTTGCCCGTCTTCACATCCTTCAGCTTCACGGTGCAGCCGATGTCGCCAGCCTTCAGCTCGTCCACGGGCACGCGGTTTGCACCGGCGCAGGCGTAGAGCTGACCCATGCGCTCCTTCGAGCCGCGGTCTACGTTGGTCAGGTCGTCGCCAGCCTTCACGCTTCCGCTCATCACCTTGAAGTAGCTCACCTCACCGATGTGAGGCTCCATACCAGTCTTGAAGAAGAAGAGCGACTCGGGGCCGTTGCTGTCGGGAGCAATCTCTTCGCCAGCGGCGTTCTTCACCTTCGGCATATCGCTCACGAAAGGAACAACATTGCCCAGGAACTCCATCAGACGGCGAACACCCATGTCCTTGCCAGCGCATACGCAGAACAGCGGGAAGATGCTGCGCGTAACGAGACCCTTGCGGATACCTTCACGCATCTCATCCTCCGAAAGCTCCATCGTATCGAAGAACTTCTCCATCAGCGTGTCGTCGTTACCAGCGGCAGCCTCAACGAGAGCTTCATGCATCTCCTGAGCCTTGTCGGCATATTCGGCGGGGATATCTTCAATCGTGGGAGCACCGCCCTCGGGCTTCCAGGTCAGTTTCTTCATAATGAGCACGTCGATGATAGAGTTGAAGCCAGGGCCGGTAGCCACGGGGAACTGCACAGGCACCACCTTCGGTCCATAGACGTCGCGCATATTCGAGAGTATCAGGTCGAAGTCGCAGTTGTCCTTATCCAACTGGTTCAGCAGGAAAATCACTGGCTTCTTCAGCTTCTCCGTGTTGCGGAAGGCATTCATCGTGCCCACCTCGGGGCCGTATGTACCATTGATAAGAATGACAGCCTGATCGGTGACGTTCAGTGCAGTAATAGCACCGCCTACGAAGTCGTCCGAACCCGGGCAGTCAATAATATTCAGCTTTTTGCCGTTCCACTCGGTGTGGAAAACAGTGGAGAATACCGAATAGCCATACTCCTGTTCCACAGGGAAATAGTCACTCACCGTGTTCTTCTGCTCCACAGTGCCACGGCGCTTGATTATACCACTCTCAAAAAGCATTGCCTCGGCAAGAGTAGTCTTGCCGGAACCCGCACTGCCAATCAGCGCGATGTTCTTGATTTCGTTCGTCTGATAAACTTTCATTTTCTTTTTTGGTTTTTAGGTTATTTAAGTTTCTTGAGTTTTCAGCCGTCGAAATTACACAATTTTGGCGAAACAGCCAAATCTTTTTCCGAAAACATTCGTTCTATTATGACTTTTTAGTAATTTTGCACTCTGTAATGGCCGGACTCTACATTCACATACCCTTCTGCCGCAGCCGCTGCATCTACTGCGCTTTCTTCTCCACCACGCTCGCCCCAGCGTGGCAAGACCGCTACGTCGATGCCCTCTGCAGCGAAATGCGTATGCGCCCGTCGGACCAGCCCCTGACCACCATCTACCTCGGCGGCGGCACGCCCTCGCTGCTCTCACGCGAAAACCTGCAGCGACTCTTCGCATGTATTGAAGAGATATACAACGTGTCGGCACTCCGCGAGGTCACCCTCGAATGCAACCCCGACGACGTCACGCCAACCTTCTGCCAGACACTTCGTCTGCTGCCTGTCAACCGCGTGTCGCTGGGTGCTCAGACGTTCAGCGACCAGCGGCTGCGCTTTCTGGGCCGACGTCACACAGCAGCACAGGTTGACAGCGCCGTCAGCCTGCTGCGCCAGTCTGGCATCAGCAACATCAGCATCGACCTGATGTTCGGATTTCCCAGCCAGACGCTTGCCCAATGGGAGGCCGACGTGAGCCATGCACTGACCCTACGTCCACAACACCTCTCAGCCTACGCGCTCACCATAGAGCCCGGCACGGTGCTTTTTAAAAGAATAGAAAAAGGAGAATTGGAAATAGAGAATGAGGCCGACGAGACGTCGCGCCAGATGTACGAATTGCTTATCGACCGCCTCGCCGCCGCAGGCTACGACCACTACGAGATTTCAAACTGGGCGCTGCCCGGCTATCGTTCGCGCCACAACAGCAGCTATTGGCACGAAGAGCCCTACCTCGGCATCGGAGCCGCTGCCCACAGCTACGACCGGCAATCGCGCTCGTGGAACGTCAGCCATCTCAGCCGCTATGTCCTTGCCATCGAGCAAGGCCGTCTGCCTTCTGAAGGCGAACCCATCGATGCCGCCACACGATATAACGACCTCGTTGCCACAGCCCTTCGCACCCGCGAAGGAATCGCCGTCGACAGCGTACCCTCACCCTTCCGCCAACATCTGCTGAAGAGCGCCCGCCGTGCCCTTCAGGCAGGCCTTCTCACGCTTGCCGACACTCCCTCAGGTACAGCCCTGCGTCTTACGCGCCAAGGGCTTTTCGTCAGCGACAGCGTCATGACCGACCTCATCTACGTCTGACGCCACAGCCCCAGCAATCCTGTCAATATTATGCGCCCTCGCTTGACTTTTCAAACTCGCGGCGCGCCTGCTCCTTCACCTCAGCCTCGATTTCGCTCAGAGGACGGGCGCCGGACAGCCATGACTTCACGGCCACGCAAAGGGCAAAACTGACGATAGCAACAAAGGCCGAGAGTAGCCAGTTGAGCATTTCGCGCTGGAAAGGGCTCCAGTCGAAAACGAGCAAAGCTGCCACAACGGGCATGGCGAACAGCAGCCAGTCGGCACCAGTGCGCATTTTGTAGCCATCGACGACGGCGCGATAATCGGGATTTTCTTGCAGTAAGCGCTGGCGGTTTTGCTGCCAGTAGCGTTCGAACGGTGTAAGTGATTCCATTTGCAGTTTTTAGGGGCAATTCATGTTAATCTTATGCTGAAGCACTATTTTCCTTTCAAAATAACGTAGATGATGACGGGAGCACCGACGAGTGGCGTCAGTGCATTGATGGGCACCGCCGAGCCCAACCGGCCCAGCAGTCCGCTTGCCACGTGGCAAGCTACAGCCGTGAGCGCTCCGACGAGCAGCGTGGCGGGCAACAGTTGGCGATGGTTCTGGGTGCCCAGAAGGAGACGCGCCACATGCGGCACGGCGAGTCCAATGAAGGCTATAGGGCCACAAAAAGCAGTAGCCACGGCAGCCAGCATGCCACTAACGAACAACAACTCACTACGCACGCGCCGCGTGGCAATGCCCAGGCTGTCGGCATAGCGTTCGCCCAGCAGCAGGGCGTTGAGTGGTTTAGCCAGCACGATAGCGGCTGCGAGCGACAGCACAACGGTGGCCGAAAAGAGGGACATGAGCGACATAGGCACACCCTCAAAGGAGCCCAGCCCCCACACCATGTAGGAGCGCACGCCCTCCTCGGTGGCGGCAAAGTTGAGCAAGGCTATAGCTGAAGAGGAGAGATAGCCCACCATGATACCGACGATGAGCAACATGACATTAGAACGTACCCAGGCCGAGAACACGAGCAGCAGCAGAGTCACAAGCATAGCACCCAGGAAAGCTGATAGCAACACGGCCAGGAAACCAGGCAACGAGGCAACTGCCGACATGACTGAACCGCCCAGCAACAGCATGACGAGCGCCACGCCGAGGGCTGCTCCGTTGGTGATACCGAAAATGCCAGGGCCAGCCAGCGGATTGCGGAATGCTGTCTGGAGGAGCAGACCGCTGACGGCCAGCGCCGCCCCGCAGAGCAACGCTGTGAGCATGGCGGGCAGGCGCGAGGAGAGCACGATGAACTGCCAGGCAGAATTGTCAGAAGGAGTGCCGAGCAGTATCGACAATACGTCGGCTGCCGGAATGGAAGCCGAACCCACAAAGAGACTCAGCGCGCAGAGCACGACGAGCGACGCGAGCAGGAGCAGAAAGCAGATACTGGTGCGGCTCATGGCGATGGGGATAGTTTTACAAAATAGCGCAAGCGTCCCAGCGCCCACTGCGGATGGAGCATGATAGCGTAGTCGCGCAGCAGCCAGTCTGGCCGAAAGGCAACTTCCTCAAAATAAGGCACTTGCATAGAATTGACAAAGTAAACATTTTGCCTGCGAAAAGCTTCTATCTGAGCATAGCCCGCATGCTCGGCCCGCAGGCGAGTGTAGGTGAGCGGCGGTCGGTGGGAGTCGTTGAAAGCCCAGACATCGGCATCGGCCGCCACATCGAGTACAGCCTCGAGCGACAGCGGCAGGCTACCGCTATGGTCGTCGGCAGCCCACGGATAGCGCCCGCCGGCATCGGCAATGAGGCGTCCCACAGTGCTGCGGCCGCCTGCCACATACCAAGTGCTGCCCGTGAGGCGCTCGGTGAGCATCGACGGACGACGGGCCTCACCTCGGGCAAGGCGGGCAATGGAGTCACGAAGGGAGAGATAGGCGTGTTCGACCACGCTGAACAAAGAGTCGGCCTCGGCCTGTCGTCCTACCAGCAGGCCATAGAAACGCATCCATTCAGCACGGCCCAGCGGCGACGTTTCCATATAGTCGGCACATTCGATGATGGGGATGCCCAGTTGCTCAAGGCGACCATAGCCACCGCTGTTCTCGAAAGGCGAGAGCCACACGGCATCAGGTTGCAGGCCCGCCATGAGTTCGACGTCGGGCGACATGCTGTCGCCGCAGTCGGCCACGAGCCCCTTTTCCACCCGTTGCTGCACACTGGGCAGCTGCATATACTTCCTGTCGGCCACGCCTGCTATCCGGTCGGTAGCGCCGAGCATACCAAGCAGCGAGGCATGAGCTGTGTTGAAAACGACGCAACGGCTCAGGGGCAGCTGAATACCCTGCCGCCCAAACCAGTAGCGACGGAGCACGCGTCCCGGGTGCCAAGGGTCGAGAAGCTCTACGAGCAGGCGGTCGCCATAGCGTACCATCGTGATGTGGCGGGCATAGCGCATGGCAATCGTGTCACCACGAAGAGTGTCACCACAGAGGGTGTCACCACGCAGGGTGTCACCACTATTGCCAACAGTGGCGGAAGAACTGCCGTTCCGGCATGATGCAAAAAAGGCGAGAACGGCAAAGGCTGCGAGCCACGGAATAATGACGGCACGCCTCAGGTTCATTCCGTATAGAGATAGCGTTTGATGCTCTTCTTGGGCGTCTTGGCAAACTCCTCTTCGTGTAGCTGGATGGCCGAGAGTTTGCAGTAGGCAGGCAGCACGGCATTCAGTTCCTGGCGGTTCTGCTCCATGATGTTCTCCAGGTCCTCGCGGCTGAAGTTCATGGTCTTGGCCTCGTCGAAGTCAGGATAGACGAGTCCGACAAGCTGGTCGCCACGCTGGATGACCACGCTCTCGCTGACCATCGCCATCGAGTTCAGTTTGTCCTCTATTTCCTCTGGATAGATGTTCTGGCCATTAGAGCCCAGCAACATGTTCTTCGAGCGGCCCTTGATGAAGACGTTGCCGTCGGCATCCATCAGGCCGAGGTCGCCCGTGTGGTACCAGCCCTCGCTGTCGATGGTCTCGCGGGTGGCTTCATCGTTCTTATAATAACCCAACATGACATTCAAGCCACGCGCCAAGATTTCGCCCGGCACATGAGCTGGGTCGGGGCTCTTGATCTTCACTTCCATATGCAGAGCGGCCCTACCGCAGGAACCTGCCACAAACTCGTCCCACGGGGCGTAGCAGATGATGGGGGCGCACTCCGTGGCGCCATAGCCTACGGTATAGGGGAAGTTAATGCGCTTCAGGAACTGCTCGACTTCATTGTTGAAGGCAGCACCACCGACGATAATCTCATAGAACTGGCCGCCGAAGGCATTACGCACTTCCTGACAGATGCGCTCGTTGACGCGCGTGCTGATGACGGGCATGTTGAGCAACAGCCGCATCCGGTTGTTCTGAATCTTCGGGAACACCTTCTTCTTGATAATTTTCTCAATGATGAGCGGCACGGCAATGATGATGGCGGGCTTAATCTCAGCAAAGGCCTGGGCAATGATGCTGGGGCTGGGAATGCGGTTGAGGAAGAAGACGTGCTTACCCATCAGAATCTCGTAGGTAAACTCGAAGGCCATACCGTACATATGGGCCAGAGGAAGGATGCTGATGATGTTATTGTTTTTCTCAAGATGTTTTCCCATCACCTTACAGGCGAAATCGAAGTTCGACCAAAGGGCGCGGAAAGGTATCATCACTCCCTTCGAGAAGCCTGTGGTGCCGCTGGTGTAGTTGATGAGTGCCAATTGGTTGGGGCTCTCCTCGCGATAGTAATGCACGTGCTCCTTGCGGAAATACTTCGGGAACTTACGTCCGAACATCTCGTTCAGGTGCTCTCGGGCATAAGTGAGTTTGTCGGTGCGTGAAAGCAGCAGCGAATAGTCAGGAATATTGATGATTCCCTCCAGTCCTGGCATCTTGGTCGCGTCGATGGTCGTAGCCACGACGTCGCCCACGAAGAGCAGCTTGGAATCGCTGTGGTTGACGATGTTGTGCACCTGATCGGGCATAAACTCATGCAGGATGGGGACAGCCACGGCACCATAGGTCAGCACGGCCAGATAGGCGGCAGCCCAGTTGGCGCAGTTACGACCGCAAAGAGCAATCTTGTCGCCCTTCACAACACCGCTGTTTTCAAACATAATATGCAGTTTCTCTATCTTGCGAGCCACGTCATGATATTGCAGCGTTGCTCCCCGAAAGTCGGTAAGGGCATCACGGTCCCAGTTGGCAATGATGCTTTTCTCGATAAGTTCGTTAAAACTTGGTATGGATTCCATATGTCGTTGTTTGTTTTTGGCTTAGATTGTGTTTTGGTATAAGTAGCGCTTGATGCTCTTCTTGGGTGTTTTCTCAAACTCTTCGTCGCGCAGCACGATGGACGATATTTTGCTGAACGGCGGCAGTTGGGCGTTGAGTTCCTGACGGTTCTGCTCCATGATGTTCTCCAGGTCTTCGCGGCTGAAGCCCATGTTCTCAGTCTCCTCCATATCGGGATAGACGAGTCCGATGAGCTGGTCGCCCTTCTGTACGACGACACACTCGCTGACCATCGCCATTGAGTTCAGTTTGTCCTCAATTTCCTCAGGATAGATGTTCTGGCCATTAGAGCCCAGCAGCATGTTCTTCGAGCGGCCCTTGATGAAGATGTTGCCTTCGGCATCCATCAGGCCGAGGTCGCCCGTGTGGTACCAGCCTTCCTTGTCGAGAGCCTGGGCTGTGGCCTCCTCGTTCTTGTAGTAGCCCAGCATGACGTTGGTGCCTCGGGCCAGAATCTCGCCTGGCACGTTCTCGGGATCGGAGCTGTCTATCTTCACCTCCATATTATATATAGCACGTCCGCACGACTTAGGCACAAACTCCTTATAGTCGCGATAGCTGATGAGCGGCGCACACTCGGTGGCGCCGAAGCCTACGGTGAACGGGAACTCGATGCTCTTCAGGAATTCTTCCACCGCCTGGTTGAGGGCTGCTCCGCCGATGATAATCTCGTAGGCCTTGCCGCCAAAGGCGTTGTACACCTGTTCGCAGATCATCTGCTTCACCTTCTTGCTCACCACCGGCATCTTCAGCAGCAGGCGCACGCTGTTGTTCTGAATCTTCGGGAACACGCGCTTGCGGATGATTTTCTCTACTATCATCGGCACGGCAATGACCAGCGACGGCTGTATCTCGGCATAGGCCTGCGCAATGAGCGAAGGGCTGGGCAGACGCGTAAGATAATAGGTATGAATGCCATGACAGAAGGGGAAGATGAACTCGAAGGCGAGTCCATACATGTGGGCCATGGGCAGGATAGACACCATGTTGGTGCCTGACTTCACGATGTCGCCCAGCTCGGTGAGGGCGAAGTCGAGGTTGCCCCACAAGGAACGATAAGGCAGCATCACGCCCTTCGAGAAGCCCGTGGTGCCGCTGGTGTAGTTGATGAGCGCCAGCTCCTCGGGGCTGTCCTCATAGTAATGCACGTGCTCCTTGCGGAAATACTTCGGATACTTATCGCCGAAGAGCTGATTCAGATGCTCGCGGGCATAGGTGATTTCTTCCCTTCGCGACACCAACAGCGAGAAGTCGGGCAGATGTACAATGGCCTCGAGCCCAGGCATGGCGTCAGGATCAATCGTCTTTGCCACGACGTCGCTCACGAAGAGCAGCTTGGCTTCTGAATGATTGACGATGTTATGAACTTGGTCGGGAGTAAACTCGTGGAGGATAGGCACTACCACGGCACCGTAGGTCAGCGTAGCGATAAAGGTCACTCCCCAGTGGGAACTGTTGCGGCCGCAAAGGGCTATCTTGTCACCTTTCTTCACTCCGCTGCGCTCGAAGACGATATGCAGCTTCTCCACTATGCGCGCAACGTCATGATACTGCAACGTTGCGCCTTTGTAATCGGTCAGGGCATCTTTTTCCCAATTGCCGATGATACTTTTCTCAATAAAAGAATTGAAACTTGGTATTGAATTCATTGCACAATTTTCAAAATTTTGTGCAAAGATAACGACTTATTTGCTCATTTCAAAAAAAAATGTGCAGTTTTTTTGCTTAAAGTTGCTTTTTTATTGTTATTTCACAAAAAGGAGCCTCTTTTACTTCCAAAAGCGGATGAAAAATGTTCGGTTTTGCTTACCCTCGATTGTCATTCGTAGCGCATCGACTTGGCTGGATGAATGTGCGAGACAAGGTAGCTGGGAGCAATGAGGACGAAGATGCTGATGAGCAGCGTGGCAACATTCAGCAAAAGGATGATCGGAATGTTCAGTTCTACGGGCACGGTGCTCACGTAATAAGTTTCCGGGTCCAGTTTGACAAGCCCCGTCCAGCGTTGCAGCAACACGAGGCCGATGCCAATCAGGTTGCCGAAGAGCAACCCCTTCCCAATCATGAACGTAGCAAACCAGAGGAACGTACGCCGAATGGTCTTGTTGCGGGCCCCCAGCGCTTTCAGCACGCCAATCATCGTCGTGCGCTCAAGGATGATGATGAGCAGACCGCTGATCATCGTGACACCAGCCACAGCCGTCATCAGCGCCAGGATAATCCAGACATTCAGATCGAGCAAATCGAGCCAGGAGAAAATCTGCGGATTCAGCTCGCGGATGGTTTTCGTGGAATAAGTCTCGCCATAACGGTCCACCTGCCTATTCACCTTATTTATAAAAATAGCCTCCGTGTCGTCTACACGCTCGAAGTCGCCCACCGACACCTCTGCCCCACTCGCCTGGTCGGGTTGCCAACCGTTCAGGCGCACGGCGGTGTAGAGGTCTATGAAGCACATCACGTTGTCAAACTGCGTAAGGTTGGTCTGATAGATGCCGCTGATCGTGAACCGACGAGCACGCACGCCGTTCGGGTCGATGAAATAGGCAAAGATGCGCTCGCCCGTCTTGAGCCGCAGTTTGTCGGCCATCGGCTTCGAGATGAGCATGCGGTTGCTGCTGACCGAGTCGGAAAACACGGGGATGCTGCCTTCTACCATGTTCTGATGGATGAACGTTGAGTCGAACTCAGGCCCTACGCCTTTGAAGACAACACCCAGGAAGTCCTCATCGGTCTTCAGTATACCCTGCTTCATGGCAAACCGCTGCACGTGGCTGACGCCCTCAGTCTGGCGCAGCACGTTCATCATCGAGTCGCCCATCTGGATGGGGAAAGACTCGCCAGCCTGCAGCGTCATGAAATCGCCCACCTGAATGTGGCTGCCGAAACCCACCACCTTGTCGCGGATGGTGTGCTTGAAACCGAACACCACGCAGACCGAAACAATCATCACCGCCAGGCCAATCGCCACACCGGCGGTGGCAATACGGATGGCAGGACGCGACACCATGCGCTGTCCGTCGTTCTCGCGATAGATGCGTCGGGCTACAAACAGGGGGAAATTCATCTCGTCAATCTAATGTATGTCCGGGATAGGCTTCCAAGGCACGGCGCAGCACGTCGATGGCCTTCTCCAAATCTTCCTTCTTCAGCACGTAGGCAATGCGCACCTGGTTGATGCCGGCGCCCGGCGTGGTGTAGAAACCGGCGGCAGGAGCCATCATCACCGTCTGGCCTTCGTAGGAGAATTCCTCGAGGCACCAGCGGCAGAACTTCTCGGCATCGTCGACAGGCAGTTTGGCCACCGTGTAGAAAGCCCCCATCGGTATCGGCGAATAGACGCCCGGAATGCGGTTCAGACCGTCGATAAGACACTTACGACGCTCCACGTACTCGTCGTAAACGTCACGATAGTATTCCTCCGGAGCATCACACGAGGCCTCGGCCACAATCTGTCCGAGCAGAGGGGGCGACAGGCGTGCCTGGCAGAGCTTCATCACAGCAGCCTTCACCTCGTCGTTCTTCGTCACCAGAGCGCCGATGCGGATGCCGCACTCGGAATAGCGCTTCGACACAGAGTCGATGAGGATGACGTTCTGCTCGATGCCCTCCAGATGGCAGGCCGAGATGTAGGGCGAGCCCGTGTAGATGTATTCGCGGTACACCTCGTCGCTGAACAGGTAGAGGTCGTACTTCTTCACCAGGTCGCGTATCTGGTTCATCTCGCGGCGCGTATAGAGGTAGCCCGTGGGGTTGTTGGGGTTACAGATCAGGATGGCGCGCGTGCGCTCGTTGATGAGTTCCTCAAACTTCTCCACCTTCGGCAGCGAGAAGCCCTCCTCGATGGTCGAGGTGATGGTGCGGATGACGGCACCAGCCGTGATGGCAAAGGAAATATAGTTGGCGTAGGCCGGTTCGGGAATAATAATCTCGTCGCCCGGATTCAGGCAGCTCAGGAAAGCAAACAACACGGCTTCGGAGCCTCCCGACGTGATGATGATGTCGTCGGCCGTCACGTTGATATTATAGCGGCCGTAATACTCAACGAGTCGCTCGCGATAGCTCCTGATGCCCTGCGACGGCGAGTATTCCAGCACACGGCGGTCGATATGGCGCAACGCATCCAGTCCCACCTCCGGAGTAGGCAAGTCGGGCTGACCGATGTTGAGATGATAGACATGCACACCACGCTCCTTTGCGGCTACGGCCAGCGGAGCAAGCTTTCTGATAGGCGATTCGGGCATGAGCAGCCCGCGTTCTGAGATTTTTGGCATAGTATTGCTCTTCTTTGTGTTCTTGGCCACGGCGGGTGCAGTCCGCCCTTAGCCGCTGCAAAGATACATTATTTCCGTCATTCTACCAAACGAATTGCACACAAAAATCATCCCCCCACCCCGTTCCCGCATTTCAAAAGCGGTGGGG